>VFQP010001932.1_pt1 | contig 24955 bp, 22 predicted proteins | sample 3512351 | NCBI WGS metagenome assembly VFQP01 (sample SAMN10412372, study PRJNA504923) | tailings metagenome | isolation source: Relicate 1 Philex TSF1 revegetated site | place: Philippines: Tuba, Benguet | collected 2017-08-29
GCGGCCACCTCGTCGGTCAGCGCCGCGAGGAAGCGGTTGCGCTGGTCCGGCTCGAGCTTGTCGGTGCGCGTCACCGTGTTCATGGCGATCTTGACGTTGACCTCGACGTCCGAGGTGTTGACGCCGGCCGAATTGTCGATCGCGTCGGTGTTGAGCCTGACGCCGCGCCGGCCCGCCTCGATGCGGCCCTTCTGGGTCATGCCGAGATTGGCGCCCTCGCCCACCACCTTGGCCCGGATATCCATGCCGGTGACGCGGATCGGATCGTTGGCGCGGTCGCCGACCTGATCGTCCGTCTCGGTCGTCGCCCGCACATAGGTACCGATGCCGCCGAACCAGAGCAGGTCGACCTCGGCCCTGAGGATGGCGCTCATCACCTCCTGCGGCGTCGCCTCGCTCTTCGGCAGGTCGAGAATGGCCTGAACGGCAGGCGACAGCGGCACCGACTTCGCCGACCGCGAGAACACGCCGCCGCCTTCCGAGATCAGGCTCTTGTCGTAGTCGGCCCAGGAGGAACGCGGCAGATCGAACAGCCGCTTGCGCTCGGCCCAGGCCGCTCCCGGCTCGGGGTTGGGGTCGAGGAAGATGTCGCGGTGGTCGAAGGCGGCAACCAGCCTGATCGTCTTCTCCAGCAGCATGCCGTTGCCGAAGACGTCGCCTGACATGTCGCCGACGCCGGCCACGGTGAACTGCGTCACGCCGATATCGATGCCCGTCTCGCGGAAGTGGCGCTTCACCGCCTCCCACGCGCCGCGCGCGGTGATGCCCATCTTCTTGTGGTCGTAGCCCTGGCTGCCGCCGGAGGCGAAGGCATCGCCCAGCCAGTGGCCCTGCTCGATGGAGAGCTGGTTGGCGGTGTCCGAGAAGGTCGCCGTGCCCTTGTCCGCCGCCACCACGAGATAGGGGTCGTCGGCGTCGTGGCGCACCGTGTCGGCTGGCGGCACGATGCCCTGCCCGACGATATTGTCGGTGATCTGGAGCAGCGAGCGCACGAAGATGCGGTAGGATTCGGTGCCTTCCGCCATCCAGGCGTCGCGCTGGACGGCTGGCGGCAGCTTCTTCGGCACGAAGCCGCCCTTGGCGCCGACCGGCACGATGACCGCGTTCTTCACCTGCTGCGCCTTGACCAGCCCGAGTACCTCGGTTCGGAAGTCCTGCGGCCGGTCGGACCACCTGAGGCCGCCGCGCGCCACCTTGCCGAAGCGCAGGTGGACGCCCTCGACCCGCGGCGAATAGACGAAGATCTCGTAGAGCGGCTTCGGCGCCGGCAGGCGGTCGATCTTCTTCGACTCGAACTTGATGGCGATGGTCGGCCGGAGCTTCCCGTCCTTGCCGAGCTGGTAGAAATTGGTGCGCACCGCCGACTGGATCAGGTTGATGAACGACCGCAGCATGCGGTCCTCGTCCAGCGAGGAAACCTGCGCGAGGCTCTCCTCCAGCCGCGCGACCAGCTCCGTCTGCTTCGCGTTGCGCTCCTCGACCGACAGCGCGAGGCGCGGGTCGAAGCGCAGGTGGAACATCAGCACCACGCCCTTGGTGATCGGGGCATGCTTGCGCAGCGTCGCCCAGAGATAGTCCTGGCTGAACGGCACGCGGATCTGCCGCAGCATGCGCGCCAGCGTGCGGATCACGGCGACGTCCCGCCAGGCAAGGCCCGCCTCCAGAGTCAGCGCGTTGAAGCCGTCGCTCTCCGCATCGCCGCGCATGACGGCCATCAGGGCGGCTTCCAGCTTCTCGTCCAGCGCTTCGAGGTCGATTGCCTCGCCGCCGGGGCGGGCGAGCGACATGTCGTGCAGCCAGACGGTGGCGAGCCCCGCTCCGGTGGGCGTGACCTCGTAGGTGCGCTCGTCGACCACGGCAAAACCCAGGGCTTCGAGGATCGGCACCCGCTCGGACAGCGGGATCGGCTCTCCGCGCGCGAAGACCCTGAGGCCTGCTTGCTTCCGGTCGGCTCCGCCGGGCCGGTAGAAATCGATGGCGATGCGCCGGTCCTCGCTCAGGCCCTCGAGGATGCGGATGTCGACGATGGCGTTTTCCGGCGTCACCGCCTCGCGATAGGCGGCCGAGAAGGCGTCGCGGTAGCGGCCCGCCAGCAGGCCCGTCTTCGCGGGGTCGTGGATCAGGCGGAGCGCCTCGCCGAGGCCGTCGCTCCACGTCCGGACGATGCGCGAGACGGCGGTCTCCAACTCGCCCTGGTCGACGCGCGGCGTCTCGCCGTCGCTGCGGCCGATGATGAAGTGCACGCGGGTCAGCGGACCGTCCGGGAAGAACGGATAGAAGGCGGAGACGCGGCCGCCGTAGACCGAGGCGAGATAGTTGCCGATGGCGAGCCGGACGGTGGTGTCGAAGCGGTCGCGCGGCACGTAGACCATTACGGACACGAAACGGTGGAAGCGGTCGATGCGCGCGAGCACGCGCACGCGCGGGCGGTCCTCCAGCTGCATCACCGCCATGGCATGGCCGAACAGCGTGTCGTCGTCGATCTGGAACAGCTCGTCGCGCGGATAGCTCTCCAGCACGTTGACCAGCGCCTTGCCGGAATGGCCGTCGGGATCGAAACCGGCGCGGCTCAGGACCCGGTCCACCTTGCGGCGGAGATAGGGGATGGTCCGCGTCGAGCGCGTATAGGCGGTCGAGGTGAACAGGCCGACGATGCGCACCTCGCCGACGAGCTGGCCGGACCGGTCGAAGCGCTTGACCCCGACATAGTCCATGTGGATGCGCCGGTGGACGCGCGAGCGCACGTTCGCCTTGGTGATGATCAGCGGCACCGGCTGCATCAGGAATTCGCGCATTTCCGGCGTCATCGTCACCAGTTCGGTGCCACGCCTGAGGATGCGGACGCCCTCGTTGCGTAGGATGCCGAGTCCGGAGGTGAATTCCGGCTCCATCTGCCCCTCGGCCACGCCGCCGACATAGGAATAGTCGCGCACGCCGAGGAAGGTGAAGTTGTTGCCCGCCAGCCATTCTAGGAACTGGATGCCCTCCGCCATCTCGGTCACGGGCAGGACCGGGTTGGACTTCAGATCCTCGATGATCGTCTTCACGCGGGCGATCATCGGCTTCCAGTCGGCGACGCACTGGCGCACGTCGGCGAGCGTCGCTTCCAGCTCGGCGACCACGGCGGCGCGCCGGTCCGCATCAGTGATCCGGTCGACATGGACGTGGATCAGGCTCTCGCGCGTCGCCGACCCGTCGCTGCCGTCGAGGCCGCGATAGGCGGCGAGTGCTCCATCCGGCTCGCGCTCGACGGTCAGGATCGGGTGGGCGACGAGCCTGAGCTGCACGCCGAGTTCGGTCAGCACGCCGAGCACCGAATCGACCAGGAACGGCATGTTGTCGTTGACGACCTGGATCGTCGCGACGCCGGCAAGCGGCGAGGCGGCCGAGGTCGGCTCGGGGTCGGACAGCGTGATCGACGACGTGCCCGGAACATGCCGCGAGAAACTGGCGAAAGCGGCGGCGGCAAGGCTCGCCAGATCGCGGGCGTCGTAGCTGACGATGTCTTCGGCCGAGGCCCGTCCGAACAGGTCGGAAGCGAAATCCGCCGGCACTCCGCCTTCAGTGCCTCTCAGGATGATGCCGGCCTGTTCGATGATGGCGGTAGCGCCCCGCGCGTCCTCAGCCCGGTTCGACATGCAGAGCTCCTTGGCGGCGCCTTGTCGTTCTTCTTCGCACCACGAATCCAGCATGACCACGCAGCCCCTCGGTCGTAAAGTCAATTTCGACCCTGCCGCGCCCGTGCTACGAGGCTGCGACGCGCGTGTGACGTGGCCATGAGACCCGCCCGGCGCGATCCAATCGATTGACAGGGGATGAGGAAGCCCATGAGCCGCGCTGCTGCGAAAGCTGTGAAGACCGCCCCGGCCAGGCGTGCAAAGCCGGCCAAGGCTCCGGCCAAGGCTGTCTCTCCGAAGCCTGCTTCGGCCAAGACGCCTCCTGCCCCGCGCAAGGCTGCCAGGAGCGAACGGGCGACCAGCGAACCGATCATCGCCCTCGACCTGCCGCCGGCTCCGCTCGATGCCGAGATCGAGGCCTATTTCCAGAAGTGCCGCGACAAGATCGGCTACGTGCCCAACGTGCTGCTCGCCTATACCCACGACCTCGCCAAGCTGAAGGCCTTCGCGGCCATGTACAACGACCTGATGCTCGCGCCGTCGGGCCTGTCGAAGCTGGAGCGGGAGATGATCGCGGTCGCGGTCTCCTCGGTGAACCGGTGCTACTACTGCCTGACCGCCCATGGCGCGGCCATCCGCCAGCTCTCCGGCGATCCCGAGCTCGGCGAGATGATCGTCATGAACTACCGCGCCGCCCGGCTCGACGCCCGCCAGCGCGCCATGCTCGACTTCGCGGTGAAGCTGACGGAAACGCCCTGGTCCGTCGAGGACGACGACCGCGACGCGCTCCGCAAGGTCGGCTTCTCCGAGCGCGATATCTGGGACATTTCGGCAACGGCCGCCTTTTACAACATGTCCAACCGCATGGCGACGGCCACCGACATGCGGCCGAACGCCGAATATCACGCCTCCGCGCGCTGATGGCGGCGGCTGGCTCTGGACTGTGCCGGTAACGCGCCTAAATGAGAGCTTTCAGGCAGGCGCGTTACCGCGGAGGCTGAATCCATGGCCACCAATTCGATCTATCGGGCGCCCTCCGACCTTCCGGGGGTGATTCCGATCTTCCCGCTGCCCGGTGCGCTGCTGCTGCCGCGCGGGCAATTGCCGCTCAACATCTTCGAGCCGCGCTATCTTGCGATGATCGACGACGCCTTCCTCTCGGGGCAACGGATCGTCGGCATGATCCAGCCGCTCCCCGAACAGGAGGACGCCAAGCGTCCTGCGCTGTCGGAGGTCGGCTGTGCCGGCCGCATCACCCAGCTCGCCGAGACCGGCGACGGACGCTACATGCTGAGCCTGACCGGCATTGCACGCTTCCGCGTGGTGGAGGAAGTCGCCGCGACCACCGCCTATCGTCAGTGCAACGTCGATTTCACGCCCTTCGAAACCGATTTCGAGGCGCGCGCGGGCGAGGACGCGGTCGACCGCGACGGCCTTCTGAAGACGTTGCGGGAATTCCTCGACACCAACGACATGGAGGCCGACTGGGACGGCATCCGGCGCGCGCCGACCGAGGTTCTGGTCAATGCGCTGTGCATGATGTCGCCCTGGGGCGTGCGCGAGAAACAGGCGCTGCTTGAGGCGCCCGACCTGCGCACCCGCGCGGCGCTGCTCGTCGCGGTGGCGGAAGTCGCCCTCGCCCGGGACAAGCCGTCAGAGGTCAAGCCGTCGCTCAACTGACGAGGTGGCACGTCCGCCGGGCCTGCGCTAAGGATGAGCCCGACCGGCAACAGCGACATCAGAGATCATGGCCGAACCGACCGAGCCCGCCGCCAGCGCCTCCGACACGAAGACCACGGTTCCGGTGACGCGGCCGGGAACGGTCGATCTGCGGCTCCTGGAGATTCTTGTCTGCCCGGTGACCAAGGGGCCGCTCGAATATGATGCCGCCGCCGGCGAACTGATTTCGCGCGCGGCGAAGCTGGTCTATCCGATCCGCGAGGGCATCCCGATCATGCTGCCGGAAGAGGCGCGCCCGCTCGGCGAATAGCAGCGCTCAGATCAGCGCGGCGACATCGATCGCCTGCCGCTCGACCAGTTCCTTGCGGAGCTTCTCCAGAGCACGGCTCTCGATCTGCCTGACCCGCTCCTTCGATATGCCGAGCTCAGCACCGAGGCATTCCAGCGTTGCGGCCTCGTCGCGCATGCGCCGGGCGGTGAGAATGTTGCGCTCCCGCGGGGAGAGGACCTGCATGGCCTCGTTCAGCCAGCGGGCGCGCCGGTCGCTGTCTATGGCCTCCTGAACGACATCGTCCGGACGCGGGGCGGCATCGACGAGCTGGCTCATCCGCTCGTCTGCCCCGCCATCCTGGCCCTCGAAGGCGGGTGCGTTCAGCGACACGTCCGCTCCCGAAATGCGCGCGTCCATCACCGCCACGTCGGCGACGGCCACTCCGACGGTCCGGGCGATGTGCTGGTGGATCGCGGTCGCGCCGACGCCCGAGCCCAGCGTCTGGGAAAGCTGCGCGCGCAGCCGCCGCAGATTGAAGAACAGCGCCTTCTGGGCCGACGAGGTGCCGCCGCGCACGATCGACCAGTTGCGCAGGATGTAATCCTGGATCGAAGCCCTGATCCACCAGGTCGCATAGGTGGAGAAGCGCACCTCGCGCTCGGGCTCGAAGCGCGACGCCGCCTCCAGCAGCCCGACATGGCCCTCCTGGATCAGGTCGGACATGGGCAGGCCGTAATGGCGGAAGCGGGCGGCGATGGCGATGACGAGGCGCATGTGCGCCTGGGCGAGGCGATGGAGCGCGACCTCGTCGTCGCGGTCCTTCCACCGCACGGCGAGTTCCATCTCTTCCTCGCGGTCGAGGAAGGGAGCGTTCATCGCAGCCTTCATCAGGCTGCGCCGCGAACCGTAATCCTCAGACATGACGCTCTCCCTCGCGTCGTCCGCGGCAGGTTGCTCCTGCTCTGATGGATTTGATGAAGTTTCGTAGGCGCGGAGAAGGAGTTGCGCCAGTAGCCGCCAGGTTCGGCGGGCAAATTGCGACCTTCTGCCGCAGAAATCCGGCTGTTGCGGTCAACTTTGACTGATGCGCAGTCCGATCGCAGCAGAACCGTAAGTGGGAAGCGCCAAAAGCAAAGAGCCCGGCGTTGCCGCCGGGCTCCTGAATTCTGCTGGATCGTCGTGCGGATCAGGCCGCTTCGACTTCCGGCTCGTCGCTCTCCTCGGCTTCCTCGGCCTTCGCCGGGCCGCGGCGCGGACCCTTGGCGAGTTGCGCCTCGATCAGCTTCACGGCCTCGGCCTCGACCACACGCTCGACGGCGGCAAGCTCGCGCGCCATGCGATCGAGGGCCTGTTCGTAGAGCTGGCGCTCCGAATAGGACTGCTCGGGCTGAGCCTCCGACCGGAACAGGTCGCGGACGACCTCGGAAATGGCGATCAGGTCGCCGGAATTGATCTTCGCTTCGTATTCCTGCGCCCGGCGCGACCACATGGTCCGCTTGATGCGCGCACGACCCTTGAGCACGTCCATGGCCTTGGCCATCACGTCGGGGTCGGCGAGCTTGCGCATGCCGACCTGGGCGATCTTGGCGGTCGGCACCCGGAGCGTCATCTTGTCCTTCTCGAAGGTGATGACGAACAGCTCCAGCTTGAACCCTGCAATGTCCTGCTCCTCGATCGAGACGATCTGCCCGACCCCGTGGGACGGATAGACGATGTACTCGTTCGTCTTGAAGCCCTGACGGGTCTGCGCGTTCTTCTTTGCGGTCATACTGCGCCTTACTCCTCGCCGGCCGGATGACGGCCGCTGGTGACGCCGGGCGCGAGGCGGAACGCCAAAGGCCCGGTCCACGACGCCCGGCACGCCGGGTTCATGGTGGTTCGCGCGAAAGGGACCCATGCGGCAACCGGCAAACCGGACCTTGTCCCTGACGTCAGTCGATGAAAAACGACCTCGGGCGGCGCGTCAGGCGCCGTTTCGGGCCCCACACGACGTTTGATCGGAGTTTTTCCGAAAAAAGACGCTCCACAATGGGGAGCGTACCGTTGGGACCGCTGTTCTGATCGACTATGGCAGGACCATACCACAAATTTCGCCGAAATCAAAGGCTTAAGCGCAGAAGGCCGCCCGCACGACCCGGATTGACGCTTTCGCGGCCGCTTGCCGGGCCTCAGTCGCCCTCGCCGGGATTGGGCGACAGAAGCGGTTCCTTATCCGGCTTTCCGTCCCATTCCTTCGCATCGGGAGGCGAGTCCTTCTTCTGCGTGATGTTCGGCCATCTGGCGGCGAAATCCGCATTGATGCCGAGCCATTTCTCAAGGCCCGACTCGGTATCCGGCTTGATCGCCTCGGCCGGGCATTCCGGCTCGCAGACGCCGCAGTCGATGCATTCGTCCGGATGGATGACCAGAAAATTCTCGCCCTCGTAGAAGCAGTCGACCGGACAGACTTCCACACAGTCCATGTACTTGCACTTGATGCAATTCTCGGTGACCACGTAGGTCATGGACGTCTCCGGCCGGGGCTGGGCGATCTTGCCGATTACCAGATGAGGTCATTCGTACGCAAGCGATCTGGCGGTGCAACATGGAAAGACAGGTTGAGCGGGCGGGCCGCGAGCCTGTAGGACGGTACGCGGATCCGTCTTGCAGCCAGGGAGCGCGGCCGGAAAGCAGCGAGGCCGAGGGGAGGCGTTGGCCATCATGAGCGTTGTGATCCTTCACGCCCTCTACATCGTCGCGATCACGGCCGAGGCCATGACGGCAGCCCTTGCCGCCGGCCGGCGCAGCATGGACTGGGTCGGCGTCTGCCTGCTCGGTGCGGTGACCGCCCTCGGCGGCGGCTCGATGCGCGACGTGCTGCTCGGCCATTACCCGCTGGTCTGGGTCTCCCATCCCGAATATCTGCTGCTGACGGCTGCGGCGGCCCTTGGCACCATCGCCATAGCGCGCTTCATGCAGCGGCTGAAGCGCATCTTCCTGTTCCTCGACGCGATCGGCCTGGTCGCCTTCACGGTCATCGGCTGCAACGTCGCCATGGAGATGGGCCTGCCGGTGCTGGTCATCATCGTCGCCGGCATGATCACCGGCTGCCTCGGCGGCGTCCTGCGCGACATTCTCTGCAACGAGATCCCGCTGCTGTTCCGCAGTGAACTCTATGCCAGCGTCTCCGTGGTCACCGGCGTCCTGTTCGTTGCCGGGCACAAGCTCGGCCTGCCGCACGATGCCGTCCTGTTCGCGTCCATGGCCATCGGCCTTGCGATGCGGCTGCTCGCCCTGCGCTACAGCTGGAACATGCCGAAATTCGTCTACAACGAGGAATGGCATTGAGCCGGGTGCGGCGGGGGTGCGACAGGCGCGCATCTTGCCCGGCCCCGGGGTGAACACGATCTAGTGAGCAAATTCCGGGGCTTGCGCCCTGTCCACGTCCCTTGCCACGTCCCTCGGGGGTTTCGTCATGAACTACATGAAGACCGCCATCCTGCTGGCCGGCATGACCGCCCTGTTCATGGGCATCGGCTTCCTGATCGGCGGGCAGGCCGGCATGCTGATCGCGCTGGCAGTCGCGGCAGCGATGAACTTCTGGAGCTACTGGGGCTCCGACAAGGCCGTGCTCAACATGTACGGCGCGCAGGAGATCGACCAGAACTCGGCGCCCGACCTCTACAACATGACCTGGGAGATGACCCAGCGCGCCGGCATGCCCATGCCGCGCCTGTTCATCATCCACGAGGACCAGCCGAACGCTTTCGCCACCGGCCGAAACCCCGAGAATGCCGCGGTCGCGGTCAATACAGGCCTGCTGAACGCGCTGACGCGTGAAGAAGTGGCCGGCGTCGTCGCGCACGAGCTGGCGCATATCAAGAACCGCGACACGCTGACCATGACGATTACCGCTACGCTGGCCGGCGCCGTCTCCATGCTCGCCAATTTCGCGGCCTTTTCCGGCGGCAACAGCGAGAACCGCAACGGCTTCGGCATTATCGGCACCATCGCCATGATGATCCTCGCCCCGCTCGCGGCTTCCATCGTCCAGATGGCGATCTCGCGCTCGCGCGAATACGAGGCCGACAAGCTCGGCGCCGAAATCTGCGGCAACCCCATGTGGCTGGCCTCGGCGCTGGCCAAGATCGCCGGCGCGCATGACCGGACGGTCAACAATACGGCCGAGCACAATCCGCAGACCGCGCACATGTTCATCATCAACCCGCTGTCGGGTGAGCGCATGGACAACCTGTTCTCGACCCATCCGGACACCGGCAACCGCATCGCCGCGCTCCAGCAGCTCGCCCAGGCCTGGGGCGCCGGCGGCTATGTCCAGCACCAGCCGCAGCCGGCCGCCTGGGGCAGCAACGCGCCGCGCCGCGGCCCCTGGGGCTGACAGCCACGCGAACCGGCCGCTTGCTGGCGGCCGGCCCTCGCCCTAAACGGGCGCGATGACCAAGCGACATCATCGCGCCGCAGCGCCCGTCCGCCCGGCCGCGCATCCCGGCCTTCCCGCGCGCCGGCGCGCGTGCGACCTCGTCGAGGCCGTGCTTGTCCGCCGCCGGCCGCTCGACGAGGCGCTGGAGGAACGCACGGAGCTGGAGGCGGCCGACCGCGCGCTCGCGCGCAAGATCGCGGCGACGACGCTGCGCCGCCTCGGCACCATCGACAAGGCGCTCGGCGAACGGCTCGCCAAGGGGCTTCCCGAGGGCCTGCCGCGCCTCGGCACGATCCTGCGCACCGCCGCCTGCCAGATCCTGTTCCTCGACGTGCCCGACTATGCCGCCGTCGACAGCGCCGTGCGCATGGTCGAGGCCAACGGCAAGACCAAGGGCTTCGCAGGGCTCGCCAATGCCGTCCTGCGCGGCATCGGCCGCGACAAGGCGGAACTGCTTGCCGCCCTCGACCCGCTCGACGATCTGCTGATCTGGCTCCGCGAACGGTGGATCGCCGCCCATGGCGAGGCCGAAACACGCGCCATTGCCCGCATCGTCGCCGTCGAGCCGCCGCTCGACCTGACGGTGAAATCGGACCCGGAAGGCTGGGCGAAACGCCTCGGCGGCTCGGTGACGCCGACCGGCTCGGTGCGGCTGAGGCCGGAAGGCGCGATTCCCGCCATGTCCGGCTTTGCCGAAGGCGAATGGTGGGTTCAGGACGCCGCCGCCGCGCTTCCGGCCCGGCTGCTCGGCGATGTCCGCGGCCTCGCCGTTGCCGATCTCTGCGCCGCGCCGGGTGGCAAGACCGCCCAGCTCGCGGCCTCGGGAGCAACCGTCACGGCCGTCGATCGCTCCCCCAGGCGGCTGGAGCGCCTCGCGGAGAACATGACCCGCCTGAGGCTGGACGTGACGACCCTCGCGACCGACGCTGCGGAGATGGACGGCCAGTTCGACGCGATCCTGCTCGACGCACCCTGCACCGCCACCGGCACGATGCGCGGCAACCCGGATGTCATGCACCTGAAATCCCTCGCCGATGTCGAGGGCCTCGGCCGGCTGCAAACGCGCCTGCTCGACCGTCTCGGCGACCTCCTGAAGCCCGGCGGCCATGCAGTCTACTGCACCTGCTCTCTGGAGCCGGAGGAAGGCGAGAAACAGATCGAGGCCCTGCTCGCCCGCGACGACAGGCTCGCGCTCGATCCGATCCGCCCCGACGAACTGCCCGGCATCGCCGGCTTCGTCACGCCGGCCGGACACCTGCGCACCCTGCCGAGCCAGTGGCCAGCCGATGACGACACCCTCGCCGGCCTCGACGGCTTCTTCGCGGCCCGCCTCGCGCGCCGCGCCTGAGCGGCGGCCCGGCGCCCCCCATTTACCCTTCGCACAGAGCGCCCCTCTAGACTGAACGGCCCATGTCCGGCATTGCCCTCCTTCTCTCGCAGGCCCTGCTCTATTTCGGTGTGATGGCTGCGCTGTTCCGGCTGCGCCGGCTGCTGGGCCTCGGCGTCTTCCTGTGCGCGCTTGGCGTCATGCACTTCCTGGAGACCTATCTGGCGGCGGTGTTCTTCATCCAGCTCCCGTTCGGCTTGCTGTCGCCGGGATCAACCGTGCTGTTCTCCGGCAAGCTCGCCATCATCCTGCTGTTCTACATCCGGGAGGATGCCGAGACCGTCCGCCAGCCGATCTACGGCCTGCTGATCGGCAATTTCCTGATGGTCGGACTGGTTGCCACGTTGCAGTTCTACGGACCGCCGGTCTCGCTGCCGGGTTACAATTCCGACCTCACCCTGATCAACCAGATGGGCCTCCTGATGATATGGGGCACGACGCTCCTCTTCATCGACGCCATCGCGCTGATCCTGCTCTACGAGAAGCTGCGGCGCCTGATTCCCACCTCCGTCGTCCTGCGTTCCTGCGTGAGCCTTGCGATCATCCTGACCTTCGATCAGGTCGCGTTCTTCACCGGCCTGCATCTGGTGACGGGCACGCCCTTCGGCGCCCTGACCGGCGGATGGGTCGCGAAGATGGGCGCTTCCGCCGTCTATGCCGTGCTGATCGGCCTCTATCTGACCCTGCTGGAGCGCAATGCCGGAGAGCCGACCGCACAGCCGCTTGCGGACACCTTCTCCAAGCTCACCTACCGGCACAAATACGAGGAACTGCTCGGCCGCAGCGGCCATGACGCTCTCACGGGCGCGCTCACGCGCGAGCGGTTCGAAACGCTCGGGCAGCCGACGCTCGCGCGCTCCCTCGCGGCGGGCCGCAGGACGAGCCTCGTCATCTTCGACATCGACCATTTCAAGAACATCAACGACCGCTACGGCCATGTCGTCGGCGACGAGGTGCTGCGGCGCGTCGTCGATTGTGCTCGGGGCGAAATCCGCGGCGAGGATCGGGTTTTCCGCTATGGCGGCGAGGAATTCGTCGTCCTGTGCGAGGGCATGCCGCACGACGCGGCGCTCGCGGCAGCCGAGCGGATGCGCCTCGCCGTCGACCAGACCCTTGCGCGCGAGTTCGAGGCCGCTCCGACCATCAGCATCGGCGTCGCGACCTTCCCGGACGATGCGTCCAGCGTTCGCGATCTGGTCGCCCATGCCGACGCCCATCTCTACGAAGCCAAGCGTCAGGGCCGCAATCGCGTGGTCGGCAACCGGGTGGCGCGAACCGCCGAGGCTTCGCAGGGTGATTTTCCCTAAGAGTCCGGCCGATATCGCGAGGGCGCGGCCCCTTGTCATCGTGGCCGGGCTTGTCCCGGCCATCCACGACTTGAACACGGCGTCAAAAGTAATTCGTGGATACCCGGCACAAGGCCGGGCATGACGGAATCAGCGTTTCAGACCATTTACGAGCCAGACTGAGGCAAAGGCCTCTCGCGGACCCGCGCGTCATCCGTTATGGTTCGCCCGCTTCGCCACTTCCGATATGCCGACCATCACAGGGCTTCCGCATTGACCGCTCCGCTGTCCCGCCGCTCCGCCGTGCTGCTCATCGTCGCGGGTTCGCTGGCGCTCGGCGCCTGCGGCCGGCGCGGCGGCCTGGAACTGCCCGGCCCGACGCCTCATCCGGTCGGCGGACCGACGCCGCCCACCCCGCCGCGCGCGAGCGCGCCCGTGACGCAGGTCGCCGCCGACCCCTCGAACCCGCCGCAGCGCCAGCCGGCTCCGCGCCCGAGCTACGATGCCAACCGCCCGGTTGGCCGCGGCCAGATTTTGCCGTCCGGCACCTTCGTCCTCGATCCCCTGCTCTGACGTCCCATGCATCACTTCGCCTACCGTGACGGCGTCATGCACGCCGAAGACGTGCCGCTCGACCGCATCGCGGCCGAGGTCGGAACGCCCTTCTACTGCTATTCGACCGCGACGCTGGAGCGGCATTACCGCGTCTTCTCCGAAGCCTTTGCCGGCCTCGACACCCTCGTCTGCTATGCGATGAAGGCGAACTCCAACCAGGCGGTCATCAAGACCCTCGCCCGGCTCGGCGCGGGCATGGACGTGGTCTCCGGCGGCGAGCTGAAGCGCGCGCTGGCCGCCGGCGTTCCCGGCGAGCGGATCATGTTCTCCGGCGTCGGCAAGACCGAGGCCGAGCATCGCGCGGCGCTGGAGGCCGGCGTCTTCTGCATCAACGTGGAGAGCGAGCCGGAGGTCGAGCAGCTCTCGCGCGTCGCATCCTCCATGGGGCAGACCGCGCATATCTCGTTCCGCGTGAACCCCGATGTCGACGCGAAAACCCACGCCAAGATCTCGACCGGCAAGAAGGGCGACAAGTTCGGCATCCCGATCTCGACGGCGCGCGAGGCCTATGCCCGCGCTGCGAAGCTGCCGGGCATCCATATCGCCGGCATCGACATGCATATCGGCTCGCAGATCACCGATCTCGCACCCTTCGACAATGCCTTCGCGCTGATGGCCGAGTTCGTCGGCACGCTGCGCGCAGACGGCCACGCCATCGACCACGTCGATGTCGGCGGCGGCCTCGGCATCCCCTACAAGGACGACAACGAGCCGCCGCCCGATCCGCTGCGCTACGCCGAGGTGGTGAAGCGCCACACGGCGAGCCTCGGCGCCAAGGTCGTCATGGAGCCCGGCCGCATGATGGTCGGCAATGCCGGCATCCTCGTGACCCAGGTCATCTACGTGAAGAAGACGGATGGCCACGCCTTCGTCATCGTCGATGGCGCGATGAACGACCTGATCCGCCCGACCCTCTACGAGGCCCATCACGAGATCCATCCCGTCAGGCAGTCTGAGCCCGGCGCGCCGAAGCCGAAGGTCGATGTGGTCGGCCCCATCTGCGAGAGCGGCGACTACCTCGCGCTCGGCCGCAAGCTGCCGGAGGTGAAGCCCGGCGATCTCATCGCGGTGATGACCGCCGGCGCCTATGGCGCGGTGCAGGCCGGCACCTACAATACCCGGCCGCTTTCGCCCGAAGTGCTGGTCCGTGGCGACGAGTTCGCGGTCGTCCGGCCCCGCCTCGATGTCGATGCGATCATCGCCATGGACAGGCTGCCCGAATGGCTGTGACGACGGAGATGGCCGTGGAGAGCCGGCCGGGTGCAGCGCCCGCCCCGGCTCCTGCCGTCTCGGTCGTCGCGCCGTGCTTCAACGAAATCGAGGGTCTGGAGGTTTTCTACCGGCGTTGCACCAGCGCCTGCCGGGCGGCGGGCGGCACTTCCTACGAAATCGTCCTGGTCGACGACGGATCCTCGGACGGCACATGGCCGGCCATCGAGGCGCTGGCGGCCGCCGACGGCCACGTCGTGGGCCTGCGCCTCTTGCGCAACCACGGCCACCAGCTCGCCTCCACGGCTGGCCTCGCCGCCGCCATGGGCGAGCGCATTCTCCTGATCGACGCCGACCTGCAGGACCCCCCGGAACTCCTCGCCGACATGATGCGGCTGATGGACGAGGGGGCCGACGTGGTCTACGGCCTGCGCACCGATCGCGCCGGCGAGAGCTGGTTCAAGCGCGCAACGGCCAGCGCCTTCTACCGCCTGCTGTCATGGCTCGCCGACGCTCCCATCCCGCGCGATTCCGGCGACTTCCGGCTGATGACGCGGACGGTCGTCGACGCCTTCCTGCTCATGCCGGAGCACCACAGGTTCATCCGCGGCATGGTGAGCTGGATCGGCGGCCGGCAGGTGGCACTGCCCTATGCGCGCGCCGCGCGTCACGCCGGCACGACCAAGTATCCGCTGCGCAGGATGGTCCGTCTCGCCGTCGATGCGGTGACCAGTTTCTCGATCCGGCCGCTCCGCGTTGCGACCTGGACCGGCCTTGGCTTCGCGCTGCTGGCGCTGGTGATGTTCGCCTATACGCTGGTGCAATGGGCGCGGGGCCATGTCATCGACGGCTGGACCAGCCTGATGGCGGCGACCACGCTGTTCTCCGGCGTGCAGCTCATCGTTCTCGGCATATTCGGCGAGTATCTTGGCCGGCTGGTGCAGGAGACCAAGAATCGCCCGCTGTTCCTGGTGGCCGGCGTCAGGCGCGGCCAGCAGTTCCATTCGGTGCCGATCGAGTTTTCCCGTTTGCCGCCGTCAGAGCAGCAGGCCTTCCGCCTTGCCTGGCGTGACGGCGCTCTGGATGGCTCCGCTCCCCCGGCTGCCCGTCGCTAGCCGATGCGCCGCGTTGCGATCTTCGGCGCGGTCGGTCTCGCCAACACCGCTGTCGACTTCGTCGCCTTTCTTCTGCTGACCCAGGGCGCGGGAGTTCCATCGCTGCTTGCCAATGTCGCGAGCTTCAGCCTCGGCGCGATCAACAGCTACATCCTCAACCGTCTCGTTACCTTTGCCGACGCCGCGGCGCCCCTCTCCTCACCGGGAGCAATGCTGCGCTTCGCGGCCGTGACGGCTGTCGGTCTCGTCGTCTCCTCGCTCGCGCTGGCGGCGGGCCTCGCCCTCTCGCTCGGCGAAATTCCGGCCAAGGCTGCTTCCATCGCCGTCACCTTCGCCACCGGCTTCGTGCTCAGCCGCGCCTTCGTGTTCGCCCCTGTCCGTTCCGGCGAGGGCCGAAGGTGGGATTGACCCGGAGGCCGCGACGGTCTTCAAGCACGCCTGAGCGACCCTGAAGGAGGTTTCCATGCTGCCCGACCGGCTCGTCAACGGCTACGCCGCCTTTCTCGAAGGCCGCTTTCCGCAGGAATCCGAGCGCTACCTCCGCCTGTCCGAGACCGGGCAGAGCCCGCGGACCATGATCGTCTCGTGCTGCGACAGCCGCGTCTCGCCCGAGGTGATCTTCGACGTCGGCCCGGGCGAGCTGTTCATCGTCCGCAACGTCGCCAACCTCGTCCCGCCCTATGCGCCGGACGGCAGCCAGCACGGCACCTCCGCCGCGCTGGAATTCGCCGTGCAGGCGCTCCGGGTTTCCGACATCGTCGTGCTCGGCCACGCCCAGTGCGGCGGCATCCGCGCGTCGGTCGCCGAGGACCAGGAGCCGCTGTCGCCGGGCGACTTCATCGGCAAGTGGATGTCGATGATCTCGCCGGCCATCGAAAAACTCGGCCCCCGCGGCAAGCGGCCGATGAGCGACTACCTGCGCGAGCTGGAGCTCGCCGCCGTCGTCAACTCCCTTGCCAACCTGCGCACCTTCCCCTGCGTGCAGATTCTGGAGGAGCGCGGCAAGCTGAAGCTGCACGGCGCCTTCTTCGGCGTGGCGACCGGCGTGCTGAGCGTGCTGGACGAGGCGACCGGCATCTTCTCGCCGGTCCTCGACAAGCCGGGCCGCGTCTTCGCCTGCAGCGCTGCGGGCTGACCCGCTTCCGCAGCGCTTTCTCTGTGCCGGCGCAGTGTTAGGCTTGCGCTTCAAGCCCTGCCGCCTGAAGCGGGGCGCGCGGAGGAAATCGCATGAAGGCGCTGGTCATCCACGCTCCCCACGACCTGAGGCTGGAGGAGCGGCCGGTCGAGCCGCTCAAGGGCCATGAGATCGCGGTGAGGATCGGCGCGGGCGGCATCTGCGGCTCGGACCTGCACTACTTCCATAATGGCGGCTTCGGCGCGGTCCGCCTCAAGGAGCCGATGATCCTCGGCCATGAGATCGCCGGCACGGTGGAGCGCATCGGCGACGCCGTCTCCTCGGTGAAGCCCGGCGACCGGGTGGCGGTGAACCCCTCGCGGCCCTGCGGCACGTGCCGCTACTGCTTGGAGGGCAGGCAGAACCACTGCCTCAACATGCAGTTCTACGGCTCGGCCATGCCCTTCCCGCACATTCAGGGCGCATTCCGCGAGGTGCTCGTCTGCGACGCCGTGCAGGCCCACAAGGTCGGCGATCAGGTTTCGCTCGGCGAGGCCGCCTTCTGCGAGCCGCTGGCGGTCTGCCTTCACGCCGCACGGCGCGCCGGGCCGTTGCTGGGAAAGCGCGTGCTCGTCACCGGCTGCGGGCCGATCGGCGCGCTCTGCGTTCTGGCCGCCCATGCGGCGGGAGCCGCGGAGATCGTCGCCACCGACATCGCCGATGCGACGCTCGCCGTGGTGGCGAAACTGGGCGTCGCGAAGACCCTCAACACTGCCGCCGATCCGGACGCCCTCAAGCCTTATGAGGCTGACAAGGGCGCTTTCGACGCCCTATTCGAGGCCTCCGGCAATATGAGGGCGCTGACCGGCGCCTTCGCCGCGCTGCGGCCTCAAGGGGTCATCGTGCAGGTCGGCACGGGCGGCGACTTCACCCTGCCGATATCGGTGCTGGTTGCGAAGGAATTCGAGCTGCGCGGCACGTTCCGCTTCCACGAGGAATTCGCCACCGCCGTCGCCATGATCTCGGCGCGCCGCATCGATGTACGGCCGCTGCTCTCCGCCACCCTGCCGATGGACCGCGCGGTGGAGGCTTTCCAGCTCGCCTCCGACCGCTCCAGGGTCATGAAGGTGCAGATCGCCTTTGGGTGAACAATCGGCAGCCCTCTCCCCTTGTAGGAGAGGGTGCCCGCGTTAGCGGGCGAGTGAGGGGGCTCAGGGTCTCCCCGCCCCTCATCCGGCGCCTGACGGCGCCACCTTCTCCCACAAGGGGAGAAGGTTTTCGTCACCCTTCACGCGGTCGCCTTGATCACCTTGGCGACCTTCTCGGTCAGCTCGCCGATCTGCGCCTCGGTGACGATCAGCGGCGGCGTCACGGCGATGGTGTCGCCGGCCGTGCGGATCATCAGGCCCTCGTCGTGGAACGCGCGCTCGATGCACTCGAAGCCGCGCTTGCCGACCCCGTCCTTGCTTGGCGCGAAATCGACGGCGGCTGTGAGACCGACCTGCCGGATGTCGAGCACGCCCGGAATATCCCTCCACGCCGAGAAGACAGCGTCGGCCCAGACCGGCTCCAGCGTCTTCGAGCGCTCGAACAGGCCCTCGTCGCGGTAGAGGTCGAGGGTCGCAAGGCCCGCCGCGCAGGCGAGCGGATGGGCGGAGTAAGTGTAGCCGTGGAACAGCTCCACCACATGCTCCGGCCCGGTCATGAACGTGTCGTAGATGTTCTTGCGGGCGATGACGCCGCCCATCGGGGCGGTGGCGTTGGTGACGCCCTTGGCGAAGGTGATGATGTCGGGCGTCACGCCGTAGCGCTCGGAGGCGAAGGCGTGGCCGAGACGGCCGAAGCCGGTGATGACCTCGTCGAAGATGAGCAGGATGTCGTGCTTGTCGCAGAGTTCGCGCAGGCGCTTGAGATACCCTTTCGGCGCCGGCAGCACGCCGGTCGAGCCGGCCATCGGCTCGACGATGACAGCCGCGATGGTCGAGGCGTCGTGCAGCGCGACGATGCGCTCGAGGTCGTCGGCGAGATGGGCGCCCCACTCCGGCTCACCCTTGGAAAAGGCCTGCTCGGCGCGGTTATAGGTGTGCGGCAGGTGGTCCGCGCCCGACAGCAACGTGCCGAAGAACTTGCGGTTCGGCACGATGCCGCCGACCGTGATGCCGCCGAAGCCGACGCCGTGGTAGCCGCGCTCGCGGCCGATCAGGCGGGTCTTGGAGCCCTTGCCGCGGACGTTCCAGTAGGCGAGCGCGATCTTGAGCGCCGTGTCGGCGGCTTCCGAACCCGAATTGCAGAAGAACACGTGGTCGAGGTCGTTCGGCGCCAGCGCGGCGATGCGGCTCGCCAGTTCGAAGGCCTTGGGGTGGCCGTACTGGAAGGTCGGCGAGAAATCGAGTTCGGCCGCCTGCTTCTGGATCGCCTGGACGATGGGATCGCGGCCGTGGCCGGCATTCGAGCACCACAGGCCCGCCGTGCCGTCCATGATCTGGCGGCCCTCGGGCGTGTAGTAATACATGTCCTTGGCGCGGGCGATCATGCGCGGACGCGCCTTGAAGGCGCGATTGGCCGTGAACGGCATCCAGAAGGCCTGGAGGTCGTTCGGAATGGCCGTGGTGGCCGCGTCGTCGGCGCCGACCACGCGCAGGGCGCTCGTCTTGGACATCAGTCAATTCTCCGGAAGGGGCGGAACGGAGAACGACCATACCAAGGGAGGCGAGGCGGGCAAGGTGGGATGGAGAAGGGGAGGAATGCGGAGCTGGGAAACGCTTCAAATTTCTAGCGACCCAGCATTGAATCATTGAAACTATATCCCGACGGACCCGGGGGAGCTTACGCAGATGCGATGGCTCGAAATCCGCTAACTATGAATATACATCTTGATTGCCCGGCCCTCATGAAAATAATCGACATCAGCATGATTCTACCTCTTGCTCTTGGAGTGCCCGTTGGCGGAAATCGCACAGGCCTATTTCCATTTGAAGGGCATCCATCTCTCAGAGCCTAGTTTGAGAGAGGTCGGTGACCGTGTTTCATATATGGCGGCCGAGTTTGCGAGCGGCAAGTTTCCGCCCGAGACACTTGTCGATGTTCGGCTATCTGAAGGAAGTCTTAAAGGCTGGATTGGACTTGGTGCCGCAGCACTTATGGCCTATGGCACTATCGCGGACTACAAAGGCTTTAAAGAAAGTATATCGGAAATTGTGTCAGACGGCCGCTATTTTTCGAGTGCGTTGCTGGATGCTGTCCCTAAAATACCTGAGTTGGGAGGCGCGCGTGTATATCGGATGGAGCGCCGGACTAGGACGCCGGGACGAATTAAGCGCTTGATTGAGAGACGAGAGCGCCTTGAGTCTAATCGTCGAGAACTGCCCACGCACGTCGCACGGCAAGAAGACATAGAGATAGAGCATCTACTTCAGCAAATTCTCGTAGAAATAGATCCGTCAGAACGGCGTGTTCTGCGAAAACTGCTTGGCGAAGAAAATCCAAGTATTCCAATACAAGAAAGCTCACGAGTCGCGATTCGCTCGCAGCGATCTACACAGGTTCCGATGTTTGGTGGCTTGATGGGTGCGGTAGGGGACCCGCCGGCTGACTATATCCGTCGCTTCCTGCTGTCAGATGGACCCACTGGCGGTGCTTTGGTTAGGAGCCAGAAACACGGCTTGCTAATCCCACCGCCGGAGCCGCAGCCATAATCAGCAATAAGTCACCCTGACTTCAACCGGCCGGCAACTCCACCACCGCCACCAGTCCCCTCTCCGGCCCCGCCCGGTTCGCCAGCCTGATCGTCCCGCCGAGATCGGCGACGATGTCGTGCGCGATGGCGAGGCCGAGGCCGTGGCCGTCCGCAGTCTCGTCCAGCCGGCGTCCACGCTCCGGCAGAAGGGCGAGTTCGGCATCGGGAATGCCGGGCCCATCGTCGGCGATGGTCACCTCGACCTTCTCCCCCCGCCGGGCCGTGGCGATCTCGACCTTGCCCCGCGCATGGCGGAAGGCATTGTCGACGATGACGCCGATCACCTCGTCGAGTTGCTCGCGGCGGGCATCCACCGCAAGTCCCCGCATGCCGCTTCGCTCCACCGCGATCCGACCGGCGCCGTGGGCACGGCTGGCGACGAGGATCGCATCCTCGATCGTCGCGTCGATGGCCACCGCATTGCGCTGGAAGCCGCCGGCCGACCCGCCGAGCGTCCGCCTGAGATGGCTGTCGACCTGGCGCTCGATGCGGGCGGCGGCGGCCGCGGCCTCCGCATCCTCTGCAGGACCGCCGGGATCGGTGCGCAGCCGGACAACCGAGAGCGGGGTCTTGATGGCGTGGGCGAGGTTCTCGGCATCCTGACGGCTCCGCTCGGCCATGCGCGTCAGGGTGCCGCGCAAGCGGTTCACCGCTTCCGCGACGGGATCGAGATTGGCGATACCGGTCGCGGGCACGGCATCCCGTCGCCCCGCACGCACATCTTCGATGGCCTCGGTCAGGCCGCGCAGCGGACGAAGTGCGTAGCGGATGAGAAGCGTCGTGCCGATGATCAGCGCGAGGCCGAGAGCAGCGCTGATCCAGCCGACTGCGAGACGGATGGAGCGGACCTCGCCCGCGATGCTTTGCGCGGGTCCGCCGATGGTCACGATGACCTGAGGGGCGGCGGCAAGCGGGCGGGACCGCACGACCAGCGGTTCATCGAACGGACCGACCGGCTCGCCCCCGAGCAAGGCGGTCGCGTCGCGCCCGCCGAAGGAGCGCGACAGCCCGATGACCTTGTCGCCCTGCCGCGCCAGCCAGTACCAGCCGGAGCGGCCGCGCTCGAAGGCCGGCTCCTCCGGCGCGCGGACGATTTCGAGCGTGCCGTCGGCCGCGACGGCGAGGCCTGCGGCGAGTTCGCCGGCCAGCGTCTCGACCCGGAGTTCGAGGCCGCGCCGCGCATAGCCTTCGGCGAGGCCGCCGACGACCCAGGCGAAGACGATGACTGCCAGCAGCGTTCCGATCGCGACCAGCCCTGCGACCCTCGCCTCGATCGAGCGCATCAGGCTGCGGGGCTCGCGCTCATGCGATAGCCCGCGCCCCGCACCGTTTCGATCAGGTCGGTGCCGAGCTTCTTCCTCAGCCGGGAAATAATGACCTCCAGCGAATTGAAGTCGCGATCATGATCGTGATCGTAGATGTGCTCGGTGAGTTCGGCGCGCGATACGACCTGGTCGAGGTGGTGAACGAGGTAGAGCGCGATCCGCGTCTCCAGCGCCGTCAGCCGGATCGCCAGCCCCTCCCGCTCGACCTGGCCGGTCAGGGTATCGACGGCTATGTCGCCGACCACCACGCGCGATGCGGCATGGCCGCCCGTGCGGCGAATGAGGGCGTCGAGCCTCAGCAGCAGCTCCTCGATCCGGAACGGCTTGGCGAGATAGTCGTCCGCCCCGGCGCGATAGGCAGCGGCCTTGTCGGCAAGGCGCTCACGCGCCGTCAGCACGAGGACCGGTATCCGCGAGCCGGCCTCGCGCAGGCGCGCCAGCACCGTCACGCCATCGAGGATCGGCAGGCCCAGATCGAGCACGACGGCCGCGTAGGTCCCCTCCGTCGCCTGGTGCAGAGCGTCCTCGCCGTCGCGGCTCACGTCCACGGCATAGCGATCCGCGCGCAGACGGCCCGCGATTTCGGCCGCGAGGGCGGCATCGTCTTCCACCAGAAGCAGTCTCATGCGTGCAATGCCCACCACGACAGGCTGCAGACGACTTGAGCCTGTACGACCTTAACCCAGGTTGAACCGCGCGCGTCAGCCGGCATTCGGCCGCGCCCCGCTAGAAGAGCGCCATGCAATCGAGGAGAATGTCATGAACGGCAATCACCAGAGGCCCGGTCGGATGGCGAAGGGTTCCCGGATCGCAGCTCTCGCCGCTTCCGTCGGGATCGCGGCCCTTGTCGGCGCGATGAACGGCTATGCCGGTGCCGAGGAACGATCGGCCCGTCAGGATCTGGCGCAGGTGACGATCGGCGAGGCGCTTGCGAACATCGTCCAGATCCGGGGCCGGGTCGCCGACACATTCGGCGACAGGGTTCTGATCGAAGACGCAACGGGCCGCATCCTCGTCGAGATTCCGGCGACGGCGGAAAAGCCTGCGGATATCGCGGTCGGTCAGACCATCGAGGTCGAGGGCCGGCTGCGCGGTCGCACGATCGAGGCACGGCGCATCGTGCTGGCGGGCTCAGGGGTTCCGGCCGCCGCAGCGCCGGCTGCGCGCGTCGGGCCGCAACCGGGAGAGACGGCCCCCATCCCCGGCACATCGCAGGCGCGGTCGCCGTCGGCCGATCTGCTTCTCGATCAGCTCGCGCGCCCGGCCGATGCCGCAACCGTGCGCACGACCCTGGAAGCGATCGGCCTGCGCGCGGCCGGCGCTCCGGTCCGCAAGAACAAGCACACCGAAATCCTCGCCCGGGACGCGGCCGGCAAGGCGTGGACCGCCTCGCTCGACCGCTTCGGACGCCTCGAGGAGATCGAGCTGGAGGACTATGACGACGACAATGTCCCCTCGCGCCCGAATTTCGACAATTCCGGGCTCACGCGGATCGTGGAAGCCGCGGGCTACCGCGCACGCGCCGGTATCGAGCGCCGTTCCGAGCATTTCGAGGTGATCGCGCTCAACCAGCAGGGCGATCTGGTCGAGGTTCACGTCGATTTCGCGGGAACCATCTACAAGGTCGAATGGATCCGCTGACGCCGGGGCGTTTTCGAGCGCAGCGGGCACCGGGTCGCGCGAAGGAAACGCGGCAATGTTCAAGGGAAAGGCCGCCCCGCCTTTCGGCGGAGCGGCCTCCCTCCTGTCCACTCTTTCGAGCGCCGCAGCGGTTTGGGGCTTTTCCGCCCCGTCCGCCGCAAGACAGGCCGCGACCCTTGCAGGGCTGCGGAAAATCACATGACGACGACCCGCGTGCCCACGCGCACGCGGGAGTAAAGCTCCATCACGTCCTCGTTGCGCATGCGGAAGCAGCCGGAGGAGACCGCCTGCCCGATGGTCCAGGGCTCGTTGGAGCCGTGGATGCGGTAGAGCGACGATCCCAGATAGAGCGCCCGCGCGCCGAGCGGATTGGCGGGGCCGCCGGCCATGAAGCGCGGCAGGTCCGGGCGGCGGCGCAGCATGTCGGCGGGCGGACGCCAGTCCGGCCACTCGGCCTTGCGCGTGACGGTCTTGGTGCCGGTCCAGCCGAAGCCCGGCCGGCCGATGCCGACGCCGTAGCGCCGCGCCTTGCCGCCGGCCTCGACGAGGTAGAGATAGCGCTGGCGGGTATCGATGATGACCGTGCCGGGGCGGTGGTTCGTGCGGTATTCCACCGTCTGCGGCAGGTAGCGCGGATCGATGGAGGGGCGGATGCTGGCGCGGCTGCGCAGCGCCTGCTCAACCTCCGGGGCGTAGGCCGCATGCTGTTGCGGGGCGTGGATCGGCCGCACCGGTTCCAGGCCCGGGGCCACCGCCACGGACCTCTGGTCGAAAGGGCCGCGGGCCGCCATGGCGCGCGGCGCGGCGGGCGTGGCGCGGACCACGCCGGGGCCGGGGTCGTTGGCCCGGTAGTCGGGGGCGCGGCGGGCGGCCGGGATCGGGCCTGCCGGCGCGCCACCGCCATTATAGAGGAACTCGATGAAGCCGCCGCCCATGTCGCCCGAGCGGCGGGCGCCGGCGATCTGGCCATGGGCGGGCTGAAGGGTTGCGGCGGACACGGCGCAGAAAGCCGCGAGCGCGGCCGGCAGGCTGAGCTTGGACATCGACGGACTCACGAGACTACGCGTCGACGGGCAGGACGGCCCCGTCTCCTGTCCCGCGATGGAAGGCACGAGGTCCCCACCGAATGGTAAACGGGGCGGGCGGCGGGGCTGCCTTTCCGTCAACCATCCCGGCAAAGTCTTCCTCAAGGTTAACCGGTGGTTCAGATGGCGCCGCCGCCGCCTGCCGTTAACGCGCCGTCATCCCTAATAATTTTTGCAATTGCGCCTCGACTTTCTGTGGCATTTTGCCAACTCCGCCTTAACCCTCGGCCCCCAAGGCTCTCCCGTCCGCACCAGAAGGCGCGGACCGCCATCTCATGCCTCCGGGTCCTTCATGCGCGCGTCGAAGAGAGCCTTTCGTATCGAGTCCTATTCGCATCCATCCGACGCGATGGCCTTCCCCGCCTTCACCGGCGAGGGACATCAGGAAATCATGGCCGAACTCAAGGCCCTGCGTTCGCTGATCCGGCCGGAGGAGGTCTCCAAGCAGGTCATC
>VFQP010001934.1_pt1 | contig 24949 bp, 35 predicted proteins | sample 3512351 | NCBI WGS metagenome assembly VFQP01 (sample SAMN10412372, study PRJNA504923) | tailings metagenome | isolation source: Relicate 1 Philex TSF1 revegetated site | place: Philippines: Tuba, Benguet | collected 2017-08-29
TTCCGCGGCCAGCCGGCGTCCGCCTCCGAGGTCCGCTTAGCTCGAACGTTAGGCCACACAACCAATGCGTTACCCTGCCGCCGCCCTGCTCCTCACCGTCGTCGCCTCTGGCTGCGTCACACAGCCCCGGATAGTCACGCCAGCAGAGCCGCCCACCATCGCAACACCGGCACCCGGCACGGCCCTCATCTACTTCTTTCGACCTTCAATAGACTCGACCGGCAGCCGCGCCAAACCGGGCCTTTACCTCAACGGCGCCAAGTTGGCCGACGTCGCCGCGTCTTCGTTCGTCGCGGTTCCCGTGTCAGCCGGCGAACACACCTTTGAACTTCGCCCCAACGACTCGTTTGAGCGGGAGTGGGCTACTGCTGCGAAGTTCTGCGCCGAGGCTAATCAGGTTTACTTCGCGGCCATCTGGAATCAATCGCAGCCGCCACGCGGTGGGTCAACCGCGATCATGCTTCCGGGTGGCATGTTCATCCCCATTCCGCTCGGACCATCCGGTCTTCGAGGAACTGTGGTCTTTGAGCCCGTCGATCGCGAGCTGGGCCGGGAGTCTCTGGCAGGCCTGACTCAGGCGCCAGTAAGCCAGGCGGCCTCAGACAGCCCCCAATCACCCGCGCCAAAGTGCGCCGGTGTGGCCTAACCCCTCGCTCAAGGCGCCGACCCACTACGGCAGTCGCGCTTGGCCTCCCGGCGCCTTGGCTTATCCTGCGCCGCTCGGCCAAGCGCGTCCGCCTTCGCGGTTGGCTTAGCTCGAACGTTAGGCCGCACCAGAAGGCATAGCAGCCATCGAGCCGCTCCGGATACCAAGGCACACACCAAATGCAACGTCGCCGTCTTCTGATCACACTGCTCGCAAGTGCGTCATCAGTGTTCGCATCCCAGCCCCGGTCTCTAAAGATCGCGGCCCTGTCGGACGGTTCACTTCTCGCAGATGGCAAGAAGGTTGATCTGGCCGCTCTGGATCGAATTCTCGAGAAGCTCAAAGCAGAGGGTGGCATTGTTTGGTAATTCAGAGAGAACACATCGAGAGAACCGCCGTCACAGGCAGTGGAAGCCATAAAGCTCGTAGTCAAGCACGCGCCGCCGGTGAGCATGTCCACAAAGCCTGACTTCTCAGACTACGTCGATGCGTCTGGAACTTCCAAGCCGAGGCCCTAGCCATCCCCGTTGACAGGAACGAGAAGTCGCTCTGTCTCCCCAAGCACAAGCTGGGCTTCAGCACCCGAAGGTGCGGCCTAACCCCTCGCTCAAGGCGCCGACCCGCTACGGCGGCTACCGTCTGGCCGCTTCAGGCCACTCTTGTTATCGTCCCTCCGCGGCCAGCCGGCATCCTCCTTCGCCGGTCGGCTTAGCTCGAACGTTAGGCGTCATCAAATCCACTTCGCTATGCCCCGATTTTTCAACGCACTTGCGGCTCTCGTCGTTCTGCTCTTGTGTAGCTGCGACCAAGCAACGCTCTTCGAAAGCCTTGTCCCAAAGGAGGAGTCCGAGTTGGCAAAGCAACTGGTCGCCAAGGTCGCAGCGCGCGACTTCTCGGCAATCGAGGAGGCGTTGGATCCTGCGTTTCGCACCCCGGACCTACAGGACAAACTTGATCAGATGGCGCGGACGCTACCTGCTGGCAGTCCGAAGTCCATCCGAACTGTCGGCTCAAACACCACGACACGATCAAAGAGCACAACCTACGATCTCACGCTGGAGTATGAGTACCCTGCTTCATGGGTCCTCGCCGGTGTGCTACTCGAACGCATTGACGACAAGGTCATGCTGCAGGGAATCACCTTCACTCCAAGGACTCAGTCTCTGGAGGCTGAGAATCGCTTCACGTTCGAAGGAAAGGGGCTGCTGAACTACCTCGTACTCGCGCTAGCGATCATGATTCCGCTAGTAGTCGTCTACGCGCTAGTCCTTTGCGTTCGAACCAAGATCGCTAGGCGCAAGTGGCTGTGGGTTCTGTTCATAGCGGTGGGAGTAATCCAGTTTCACTTCAACTGGACAACAGGGGCCTGGGAAGTTCAGCCGGTCAGCTTCATGCTACTCGGTGCTGGTTTCGCGAAGACCGGCCCTGTGGCCCCGTGGGTCTTCACGCTGGCAGTTCCGCTAGGCGCCGTCCTGTTCCTGGTGCGTCGTGCCTCCCTTCAGCGCCGAAATGACGCCTAACCCCTCGCTCAAGGCGCCGACCTGCTACGGCAGCCACCGTCTGGCCGCTCCAGGCCGCAGTGAATATCATCCTTGCGCGGCCAGCCGGCGTCTGCCTCCGCTGTCGGCTTAGCTCGAACGTTGGGCCGCAAGTCCGGTGCCTTTGTGTGGCTCGCCCGCCGGGGTCAGCGGCGCATACGCGCCGGATTCTTGAACAGCCTCGAACTCGTTCTCCACCGCTGGCGAACTTTCAAAACGCGCACCCCCTTCCCCGCGCCGGGGTCGCGGCTCTACCAGTTCTGACCTTCCCCGCCTTTTCAGCTTGTTGGTTGAGCGTCGCGCCTCCATCGCCGAGTCTCAACGCCCACGCCGTGCAGCGCTCCGAGAAGGTAACCCGTATACCTGCCCTGGCGACTTGCCCATCTCCGCCGTTCCAGCGCTTGTAGCCAGCTCTCTGCTCTGCTTCGAGCAGTCCGTCTCGCCAGCGCTGTTTGGTCTGGCCGGCTTCGCCTCTGCGGGCTTGGTCCTCTCTCGGCATTGGTACCCCGCACGCAGCGCTCCCGCGAGCCCGTTTCGTCCTTCCACTGGTTGCGGCCCAACCCCTCGCTCAAGTCGCCGACCCACTACGGCAGCCACGCTTGGCCGCGCACCCGCCTTGGGTCATCATCGGCCGCTCGGCCAAGCGCGCCCGCCTCCGCGGCCGGCTTAGCTCGAACGTTGGGCCGCAAGTCTGCTGGCTTTGTGTGGCTCTCTCGGCAAGGTCAGCGGCGCATCCGCGCCGGCAGCTTGAACAGCCTCGAACTCGTTCTCCACCGCTGGCGAGCTTTCCGAACACGCACCCCTACCCCACGCCGGGGTCGCGGCTCCATCAGCACTGACTTACCCCGCCTTTCAGCTTGGTGGTTGAGCGTCGCGCCCCTGGCGCCGAAGCTCAACGCCCTCGCCGTGCAGCGCTCCGAGAAGGCAACCCGTGTACTTGCCCTAGCCGCTTGCCCATCTCCGCAGTTCCCGTTCTCGTAGTCAAATCGCTGCACCGCTTTGGGCAGTTCGTCTTGCCAGCGTCGTTTGGCCTGGCGGGCCTCGTCTTTGCGGGCTCGGGCCTCTCTCTGCGTCGTTGCTCCGCAAACTTACCCTTCACGCGCTCGAATCGCCCTTCCTCTGGTTGCGGCCCAACCCCTCGCTCAAGTCGCCGACCCACTACGGCAGCCACGCTTGGCCGCTCGGCCGCCTTCGGTCATCATCGGCCGCTCGGCCAAGCGCGTCCGCCTCCGTGGCCGGCTTAGCTCGAACGTTAGTCAGTCACAGTCCACGCCGTGCTGCGTACCAGCAAAGTCAGCGCCTGCGGCGTGAGTTTAAACAGCCACGACGCGGCTGCGCCGCGACAAGAATGATCATTCGCGACATCCTCCCAACCGAAGTCGAGTCAGTTCGACTACTGCTTCAAGAAAACAACTGGGGCAAGCGCGTCGCAGACCCGAAGATCTTCGCCGAATTGCTGGAGCGCTCTCAAGTTGCCATCGTTGCTGTTGAGCACGAGAACGTCACAGGCTTCCTGCGCGGAATCACCGACGAAATCTTCAATGGCTACATCTCAATGGTCGTGGTGGCAGCTGAGCATCGAGGCAAAGGCGTCGGGTCCGCTCTCGTTGAGCGCGCCATCGGCACCGACCGAAGAATGACCTGGGTGCTTCGCGCAGGCCGAGATGGTGCGGCGAGTTTCTGGAAGAAGGTCGGCTTCAATCTGTCTGAGGTCGCAATGGAGCGGAGCGCCCGGGACGTCGCGAGTAACAACCGGTCCGCTAGCATCCGCGCAGTGCTGCCTAACCCCTCGCTCAAGGCGCCGACCCACTACGGCAGGCCGTCTTGGGCGCGCAGCGCCTTGGTGCATCATGCGCTGCACGCCCAAGCCGTCCCGCCTCCGCGGCCGGCTTAGCTCGAACGTTAGGCGTCACCTGCTACCTCGGCGGTGAACGCGCACCTCGAAAGCAGTCGTCAGAACCGACAGACTACGATCTAGGAAGAATACCTGGGGTCTGGGAGGGACTGCGATGCATCTACGACTCGTTGCGCTGGCCGCGGCAGCAGCTCTGCTCCTGAGCCTCGCGTTCAGTTTGTGGCGCGGTGGCAGCCTTCGTGACTGGCTACGCCCAACTCCAGGCAAGGCGCCAGAGATTGTGTTTGACAACGGCTCCGTGCGTGATCTTCCCCAACACGCGGCGTCCCAGCCTTCGAGAGTCGCAGCGCTATCGCCTCCAGGGGTTCTGCGAAAGTGTGTTCGCGGAGATCAAGTCACGTACAGCAACTTGACCTGCCCGCCAGGCTTCCGGGAGAGAACCGTTTCGCAGGCCGGCGTCACCGTTGTTCCAGCTGTTCGTCGTGCGGGCCAGGAGTCTGGGCCCCCCAGCGCAAAGCCACATGAAGCCATGCGAGAAGCGTTGGATATGAAGCGTGACGACCGGCTGCGCCAACGCATGATCGACAGGGCCATTGAGGCTGAGGCGAAGTGACGCCTAACCCCTCGCTCAAGGCGCCGACCCACTACGGCAGCCACGCTTGGCCGCTCGGCCGCCTTCGGTCATCATCGGCCGCACGGCCAAGCGCGTCCGCCTCCGTGGCCGGCTTAGCTCGAACGTTAGGCCTCGCAAACACACACATCGCCATGCCCGCGCTCCGTGGTTCCTGCCAATGCGGTAGTGTCAGCTTCGCGCTCTCCGAGCAACCCACTGAAGCCACTGCCTGTCATTGCGTGCAATGTCGTAAACAGTCCGGCCACTTCTTCGCGTCAGTGAATCTGCCTAAGGCGGCGGTCTCGATCGTCGGAGAGCAGTACATCACTTGGTATCAATCCTCGCCGAAGGTCAGGCGTGGCTTCTGCTCCAAGTGTGGGTCCTGGCTCTTCTGGGAGCCGGTACTGCGCGACTGGACTTCGGTGGCACTCGGGTCAATCGACGGACCTACCGGGGTACAACTCGAGCGCCACATCTTCGTGGCGTCCAAACGTGACTACTACGCCATCGCCGACGGACTGCCACAGAACGAACGGTAGCGATCGCAGCGATCTCCAGGCCTCAGGCCGAACGCGCGGCACGCGACCATGTTCCCGCGAAGCGGGCGAGGCCTAACCCCTCGCTCAAGGCGCCGACCCACTACGGCAGTCGCGCTTGGCCTCGCGCCGCCATGGCTTATCCTGCGCCTCTCGGCCAAGCGCGCCCGCCTTCGCGGCCGGCTTAGCTCGAACGTTAGGCCGCACAACCACCTCCACCCAAGTCGTCATGCCCAGTCGCCCAATCCGAAAGATCGCCTTCATCGTCACGGCCGCAGTCGTGGTTGCCTCAGGTTGCGCGAACCCTGGCATAGTGAAGCTGTCGCCTGACACTTATCTGCTTGCCAGATCCGACAGAGCCGGCATCTTCGGAAATGCAGCGACCATGAAGGCCGAAGTCATTCAGGAGGCAAGTGCGTTCGCGGAATCTATGGGCAAGGTCGCCATTCCGCTGTCAGTAAAGGAAGTGCCTGTCGCCCCCGGGCGCTTTGCGACCATTGAGTATCAGTTTCGCGTGGTTGCGGACAACGATCCAGAAGCACGGCGTACATCTTTGGTTCCTCGTGCCGATGTCGTCATCGAAAAGACAGAACGCTCGAAGATCGAGGTAGAAGTCACTGGTAGCGCAAACAATCCCAGAGACTTGTACACCGAGTTACTCAAGCTGGAAGATCTACGTAAGCGAGGAATTCTGTCTGACGCGGAGTTTGAATCCGCGAAGAAGAGACTGCTTTCTCAACAGAAGTAACTCAGTGCGGCCTAACCCCTCGCTCAAGTGCCGACCCGCTACGGCAGCCGCGCTTGGCCGCTCCAGGCGCCGGTGGCATCATGCCCTCCGCGGCCAAGCGCGTCCGCCTTCGCGGTCGGCTTAGCTCGAACGTTAGGCATCGCATTCCACACTCTCGCACGCGCAGTTCCAATGCCCCGCCTCCGAACTGACGCCTGGCTGCTTCGCGGCATCAGCAGCATCCCTGGTGAGCTTCGCCTTGGCTCTGGAAGCCTCTCGTTCGTAGCGTCAGGAGCCGGCAGCGCTTGGCCGTTTCAGCTTCGCAAGCTGGAGTCGGCTCTTCAAAAGCCTGGCCTCAGCGCAGCCATCGAACAAGGCAAAGCCCTTGAATTCTTCAACTGGCCAGCGTCTCAGGTCACATCGGAAGCACCCTGGTACTACTTCGGCGGCGGCATCAAGCTCCGGCATCAGTCCATCCAGCTTCGATTCAGCTTCGGGCGGCCAGCCAACCCAAGCCACAACGTCGCGCGGGCCGCTGCCGAGCTTCGGGAGGTCGGGACCATGCGCTCACAAGGCAAGTTGTGGACTGCGGCGCTCGCTAGGGCCGCCGAGCCGCCCCAGAGCGAGGCCTAACCCCTCGCTCAAGGCGCCGACCCACTACGGCAGCCACCGTCTGGCCACTCCAGGCCAGTGTTGGTATCGTCCTTCCGCGGCCAGCCGGCGTCTGCCTCCACGGTCGGCTTAGCTCGAACGTTAGGCATCCGAGTTCAGGCAGCAGGTCCGCCAACAGGGTCAGCGCCTTCGGCGTGAACCAAACGGCCTCGAGGCGGCTTCGCCGCTGAGCGCTTCGACAACGTCGAGGCCGAAAGCGTCAAGTCCCAGAGTGGCTGCCACGGTTCGGTAGCGCGACAGCGATCAAAGCCCAAGGTCCGGAGCTGAGAGCCACCGCTTCGTCGCTCCGGCAGCAGCTGAAGTTCAGTTTCTTGGGTCGTCGGTTCCAGTGTCGAGGCTCCGCACCCAGCTTCAGCCGGCGGCTTCAGCGCGCTCCACGGGCGTGTAAGACATGGCTCGCCTCAGTTCGGGCTCGTCTTCTCCTCGCGCTGGCCCGCCACGTCCGAGCAATTCGGTCCAACCCGCTGCAGTTCTTGCCTTCGTCTCGTCTGTGCCGCGCACGGCTGCCTAACCCCTCGCTCAAGTCGCCGACCCACTACGGCAACCGCGCTTGGCCTCCCGGCGCCTTGGTCTATCCTGCGCCGCTCGGCCAAGCGCGTCCGCCTTCGCGGCCGGCTTAGCTCGAACGTTAGGCCACACAGCCAGAGTCCGTTGTCATCGCGTGCCACGTAGATCTCTTACCCTCGCTCAGTACATCCTCAAACGCAACGGCGTACCTGCGGGGGCCCCTCACAGTCTCCGTAACATGCTCGCCCGCTCGCTTGGTGCAGCCACTTTTGCTGGCTTCTGGCGACATTGGAACCCTGTCTTCGGCTATGCGCTCGGAAAGTACGTTTTCAATCCACTGAAGCAGGCGCTTCCCTCCTGGCTGGCTCTCCTATCCACGTTCGTCTTGTGCGGCGCCTTACACGATCTGGTCACCATGGCCGTCAGGGGCGGACCCGCCTTCTTCTTCATACCGTGGTTCTTCTTCATGGGTGCGGGGGTTCTGCTCGGGAACGCTGTCGGGCTCAGTTTCGCAGGTCAACCCTGGGGTGTTCGTGCAGCGGCAAATGTCGCTTACGTCTCGGGCTGTCTCGGGCTCACCGTCATTGCCGGGCGTCTCGCCTCCTGAGGTCGTTCCTCGTGCCGCCAGCGGCGCTGGTGCGGCCTAACCCCTCGCTCAAGGCGCCGACCCGCTACGGCAGCCGCCCTTGGCCTCCCGGCGCCTTGGCTTATCCTGCGCCGCTCGGCCAAGCGCGCCCGCCTTCGCGGCCGGCTTAGCTCGAACGTTAGGCGGCACGAAGCGAAGCACGTGCGACGCCAGCAAGATCCAGCGCCTTCGGCGTGAGTCGAACAGCCTTGACGCGGCGTTGCCGCGGAACGGCTCGATCGGAGCTCAATCGGACCCGCGATCGAACGATCGGACCGAAAGCCAAGACCTGGCAACGCCGCTGAAGCACGAGAACCATCTTCTAGCGCCGGAACCAGATGAGACGGAGAGGAATCACGAGAACCGAGACCTGCTCGCTCGGCGACCGCGCCAAGTTGAAGCACCCAGCGAAGAGCCAGGGCCATGGGCGTCTTCATCTGCCGACCAGATTGGTCGCACCGGCGGTTATGGCGGCTCTACTTCGGTAGCCCTCGCTCAAGGCGCCGACCCGCTACGGCGGCCACCGTCTGGCCGCTCCAGGCTCATTTGTTATCGTCCTTCCGCGGCCAGCCGGCGTCCTCCTCCGCCGGTCGGCTTAGCTCGAACGTTAGGCCTCGGAGTACGCGCTTCGCAGTCCGAGGTGCTCCGTGAAAGGCAGGAAATCCCGATCAGAGTGCAAGAGAGACAAGCCGTCCTCAATGCACCGCGTTGCGATCAACGTATCGATCGTCTTGCGTATCGTGATCCCTCGAACTCGAAGAGCGCGGTAGTTCTCCGAAGCTTTGACTGCTAGGGCGTAGTCACACAAGTCAAGGTGAGTAAAGGCGTCCAGCGTCTTCTTCACCCGCTTGTACTCGCGCTCGTCACGAACTCCCTGCAGCACCTCGGCGGCAATCAGATCGCCAACGGCCAGAGGACTCCGGCCAAACATCGAGTCCAGCAACGCAACTTGCGGTGTGTCGGAGTTGCGAAAGTAGTCAATCCATACGCTGGAGTCGACCAAGATCACCTGTCGGTCCTCATCGCATCCAGATCACCTTCCCAGGCAATCTTCCCGCGCAGCTCCCGAGCTTTTTCTTGCGCTCTCAGTTGTACGAGAGTCTTCAATCCCAGCTCAACTGCCTCTCGCTTCGTTTTGGCGCCGGTCGCCTTGAGAGCGTCCTTCATGAGTCTGTCATCAATCTCAATATTTGTACGCATCTTGTGTATCCAGATTTGGCCTAGTACACATCTTAGCACGGTCCGAGCGCCGAGGCCTAACCACTCGCTCAAGGCTCCGACGCCCTACGGCAGCCCCCGTCTGGCCGCTCCAGGCCCAGTTTGCTATCGTCCTTCCGCGGCCAGCCGGCGTCCGCCTCCGGTCGCGGCTTAGCTCGACCGTTAGGCCTCATGAACCCACTTCTTCCTGTCGGATACCCTGACCGAGAGTGGCCGTACAACACGGACGCCGGCGACTATGCATGGCAGCTTGCGAGCCACATTTCGCGAACGCTTGAGGCCGGTAGCTCGCCGTCAAAGCGAGTCATCAAGTCACTACAGGCCGCTGATCCGCGCATTCGCACTGCTGGATTCCGGAAGACGGTGCTCGATGCGATCTTCTTTGATGAGGTCAACAATGACTACGATGACGAGGAGTACAGCAAGAAGCTTATTGAACGGATCACCCGGCGATACGGAAAGAAGGTCGCGCATCGAACTCTAGTGGCGCGCTGCGAGATACTGGAAACGTGGCGCCATCGGGACGCAAGCATGGTACCGGATGCATATCTGGTTGATGAAGCGAACAAGACTCTTGTCTGCTACGAAGTCGAGGATAGCCATCCTCTCAGCATTCACAGCATCGGAGCTTATTCGGGAGCTTGGTGGAACCTTGAATACATCTTCTGGGACTTGCACCTCATTGCCTACGACATCTATGGTCACCCTCGGATCATTCACTATCCAGAAGCTGGATTCATCGCTCGCGAGATAAGGGAGACGCGCAAAGCCCGAAGAGCGGCTGAGCGCGATGAGGCCTAACCCCTCGCTCAACCACCGGACCCGCTACGGCAGCCACCGTCTGGCGACTCCAGGCCCAAGTGGGTATCGTCCTTGCGTCGCCAGCCGGCGTCTGCCTCCGAAGTCCGGTTGGCTCGAACGTTAGGCATCAGAACAACTCCACTTGGAGCTCGCCGTGATTGTCAATCTCCTCGTAAGTCCGCAGTGCGTACATACCCGTCGCATAGAGAGCGTGGTGTCGCTAGTCAATGGTTGTCAGCGCCACTACCGAGTGGAAATTGTCAGCGAGCCAATCCTGATGAAAACCTCTGGCAAGGTATCAGCGGAAGAACTGGCAGCACGGCTGGAGACAGCACATCCTGGAAGACACTTGATAGCGATAACGGAGAATCCACTCGACGACAACTGGTTCTCACACGAATACAGAACGTCTTCCATAATCACGGTCTGTGATTGGGAAGCGGTATATGCCCCGCCCTCATTGCGCGCATATCTGATGTATCAAGTAGCGCAAGCGCTGATCCACTTCGCGGCCGAAATGAGCGAAGAGATCGCCTTGAACATGGTTCATGAGCCCCCAGTCGGCTGCATCTATGACCTCTCAATGCAGAAGTCCGACATCAAGCTCGGTATGGTCGCCGGCAACGTTTGCCATCAATGCGTCGGGCAACTACGCGCGCTCGGAACGCCCGACGTAGCAATCGACAGTGTACGCCGAATTGTAGGCATAGTCCGATCCGAAGCGCTTGGTCGGCCAACGCCGTTCGATCCATCGAAGGTCTTCGTTGTCATGCGATTCACAACAAATGACGAGAACGACAATGCATGGAAATATGGAATAAAGCCTGGAATCGAGGCTTGCGGGTTCCAGGCAGGTCGAGGAGACGATAAAGTTGAGTCAAGACACATCCTTGAGAAAGTTGACTCTGCGATACGCAGGAGCCGATTGATTATTGCAAAAGTGGATGAGAACAATTTGAATGTCTATTACGAGTTGGGTCTTGCAATGGGATTGGAGAAAGATGTTCTTCTCGTCTCGGAAGCGAGCTTGGCGATCAATCTACCGTCTGACCTCAGAAGTTGGGAATGCTTAACGTACGAGAGAGGCGATTTTGAGCAACTCGCAAGCCGCATCAAGAAGTTCCTAGTGGACCAGTATCGCGTCAAACCTGATGCCTAACCACTCGCTCAATCTGACCCGCTACGGCATGCGTTGCTTGCCCGCTCCAGGCCAACGTTGTTATCGTCCTTGCGCGGGCAAGCAACGCACGCCTCCGCGGTCAGCTTAGCTCGAACGTTAGGCCGCACAACCAGACATGCCGCAGTTCGTCGCCCTGCTCCGTGGAGTCAACGTTGGCAAGGCCAATCGTCTCCCCATGCCTGAGTTCAAAACCCTCTTGGAGGGTCTTGGCTACTCGGATGTGCGCACGCTCTTGAACAGCGGCAACGCAGTGTTCGCTAGCTCGGGACGCTCCCCGGCCAAGCATGGCGCAGCCATCGCCACTGACGTTCAGTCCAGGTTTGGTATCAGCACACCTGTGGTGGTGAAGTCCGCCGCTGAGTTCGCAGCCGTCGTACAAAGTAACCCTATGGTCCCGCCAGAGGCCGATCACTCCCGCTTCTTGGTAGCGTTTGCCTCCGACCCAACAGCTCTCGCAAGTCTTCGGCCGTTGGCGTCGCTCGCGCAGGAACCGGAGCGGTTGGTGGTCACCGACATCGCCGCGTATCTTCACTGCCCCGGAGGCTTGTTGGAGAGCACGGTCGGGGAATCCTTGCTTGGCAAGCCGGGGCGCGCCGTCACAACCCGGAACTGGGCCACGGTCCTAAAACTAGCAGCGCTTCTCAGTGCGGCCTAACCCCTCGCTCAAGGCGGCGACCCGCTACGGCAAGCATCGCCCGCCGCCAACCGCCTTGGTCTGTCCTGCGCCTGTCGGCGGGCAATACTTGCCTCCACGGCCGCCTTAGCTCGAACGTTAGGCCTCAGAATTCAAGCTGCGCCAGCATCGCGAGTTCGTGAGATGCAAAAGAAGTCCGTCTCTCTCAATCTTCACCTGCTCGAGGAAGGCGGAACTGCGCGAATGGTGCTGCTTGATGGCGGTGCTCTTCTGGTTGACTTTGAGAATGAAGAGGCGCCGCCCGTCAGAGTTGTCGGCTTCAACACTCGGGGAGCGCATAACGACAGACTCGTCGCGCTCGTGGAACGGGAGTCGAACAACTTTGGCGGAAGCGTACACGCGCTTGACGTCCTGATAGGAGTTCAGGAGAAGCAGCTGTACGACAAGTTGCTCCTACTGAGAAGTGAAGCGAGAAAGATCGCCATACTGGGCCAGTCCATCCGCAATGCGAAGCGTATGCGAGCTCAACTTGCAGCGTCGGGCGAGATCAAGAAGTGACTCGCATCCGTGCGGCGAGACTGAGGCCTAACCCCTCGCTCAAGCGCCGACCCGCTGCGGCAGCCACGCTTGGCCGCTCCAAGCGCCAGTGGCATCATGCCTTCCGCGGCTAAGCGCGTCTGCCTTCGCGGTCGGCTTATCTCGAACGTTAGGCCTCATGAACAAGAGTCGTGCCGTTGCCACCGTCGCCGTCGTTCTCGGCGCAATCGCACTTGCCATTGCGTTTCAGCGCTCCGCACTCCAGGAAGCCCAGCAGTACTCGATGCGCACAGACGTGCAAGTCGCAACCTTCGTCGGCTTGTTCTTTTCCTATCTCGCTGTGGCCAGTGCTTGTACTTGGCTGCTGAGCTTGGCCTCTGGCATCGCGCGGAGGGGGGTTCGAGTCGGCGCCCTGGTAGCAGCCGCAATCATTGGCGCAGCGCTCCTCTACATGGCGCCGCTCCTGGCCCTTCTGCCCCTGGCTGGCCTGTGCCAAGTACAGTTTTTTTGCCCCGACTACGCGAATCCGATGGGCTGGGCATTGAGCGGCGCTGTCTGGTCCCCTGAGAAGCCCTTTGCTGCTGCTTGGCTGGCGCCACTGCTTGCCGCGGTTGTGCTCTACAGGCGCAAAGGCGCAGGCCGGTGCAATGAGGCCTAACCCCTCGCTCAAGGCGCCGACCCACTACGGCGGCCACGCTTGGCCGCTCGGCCGCCTTCGGTCATCATCGGCCGCTCGGCCAAGCGCGTCCGCCTCCGCGGCCGGCTTAGCTCGAACGTTAGGCCTCGCAATTCATGCAGTTCCGCACCTTCCTAAAGACCGGCGTCGAAGTACTTCACCTTGGTGGCCAGAACTGGAAGAGCAATGCATGGCCAATCGAGCACTGGAGAAGCAACGCTGGGCGTTGGCGCATCTTCACGCCAGCGATTGATGACTTCATGAACGAAGGTCTTGCACATCAAGCGTTCGGCACGTCTATCAAACAGTTCGTTCTACTTCTCGAAGTGGCGGATTTCAAGGCGTGGGGCGAAGGTGTAGCTTTCACGGGTTCGGAGGGCTTTACTCGCTACAAGCACAAAACTCATGAAATCTGGAGCGTCGGCCGCATCGACTGGATAGAAGTTCAAGACTTGTCATCGCGGCTGCAGCTGCGTGCATACGAGCAGGCCTTGCTTCAAGCCATAGATGCCACTACACGGGCCAAGCGAAAGCCGAAAGACTTTGACAGCAAGGCCTTCGCAGAGGCGGTGACAACCAGGCTCAAAGCGGCAAAGGTCTCACAACTCTCACGCTCAGCCTATGTTGCGCGCAGCGAGGCCTAACCCCTCGCTCAAGGCGGCGACCCGCTACGGCAGCCACCGCCTGGCCGCTCCAGGCTGTCGTTAATATCATCCTTGCGCGGCCAGTCGGCGTCTGCCTCCACGGTCGCCTTAGCTCGAACGTTAGGCCTCAGAGGACCCTCCGATTGAGCGCCTCCGCAGCGGAACTCCTTCTAAGTGCGTGGGCGCAGAATCGGGACTTAGGCAGACCTTCCTAGAGAACAGCCATGTCTACCGCCATACGCGCGCTTCTCGCTTTGCTTCTTGGGTATATCGTCCAAGAGGTGTTGGTCATCACTGCGGGAGTAGCCGCCGCGCGGGCGACACCACAGGGCTACTTTGAGTTCTTCGGTCGGCAGAACCTTGAAGTAGCCTCAGGACTTTGGAGCCTAGGCAATTTTGCGATTCCGCAGCTTGTCTTAGCCTTCGTGCTTGCCTTCGGTACGATCAGACTGCTCAAGTTTGATCGTGCACTGAGCTATGTTTTCGTGGCAGGCGCTCTGCTCTGCTGGCTCCGCTACATGATCTATCTCCCCAGCCCAGACACTGGCGAGCATCAGCTTGCATCGGCCTCGCAGTTCATGAGCCTCGTTCGAGCCATCTACTTTCAGGATCCATGGCTTATGCCGGCATCCTGGGCGAGTTGGTTTGGCTTGTTGGCAGGCGCCACCGTCGCCGTTAGGCGCACGAGGCGCAGTCCGCCTTCTAGCGCTGAGGCCTAACCACTCGCTCAAGGCGCCGACCCACTACGGCAGCCGCGCTTGGCCTCGCAGCGCCATGGCCTGTCCTGCGCCGCTCGGCCAAGCGCGCCCGCCTTCGCGGTCGGCTTAGCTCGAACGTTAGGCCTCGCAGAACTACCATCTGCGCTTCTCGCAACTTTCTTGAAACCCCGATGGCCGCGCACCGCATCTTCAAGACCGCTTTCGCCTCCGTCTATCCGATGTACGTGCAGAAGGCAGAGCGCAAAGGCCGCACGAAGGATGAAGTGGATCAGGTCATATGCTGGCTCACTGGCTATGACTCGGTTGGCCTGAGGCAGCAGATTGACCAGAAGACAGACTTTGAGTCCTTCTTCGCACAGGCGCCGGCAATGAACCCGAACAGCAGCCTCATCAAGGGCACTGTCTGTGGAGTGCGCATTGAAGAGGTTGAAGACCCTTTGATGAGGAAGATTCGCCTACTCGACAAACTCGTCGATGAACTGGCCAAAGGAAAGGCAATGGAGAAGGTTCTTCGGAACTGAAGCCGAGAAGCCACGGGCGCGGCGCGAAGCACCCCGCCAAGCCTCAGGTCTGCTGCAGCGGCAGCCGGGTACGGCTCCCGCTACTGGCCATTGCACGCTTCGGCGCGATCAACAGCCAACTCTTTGTCTTCTTCGTGGCGCCGCGAGCGCGGAGCGGGTGGCGCCGAGGTGCTCGCGCGAGGTCACACGCAAGCCGTGGTTCGCGGCGCAGCGAGGCCTAACCCCTCGCTCAAGGTCGCCGACCCGCTACGGCAGCCACCACTTGGCCGCTCCAGGCCATGTCGGTTATCGTCCTTCCGCGGCCAAGCGGCGTCTGCCTCCACGGTCGCCTTAGCTCGAACGTTAGGCTGCACAAACCCAAGTCCGAGCATGCCCGCATCAAAGTCCAAGGCCGCGGCCTCGAAGCCGTTGTCCGTAGCTGATTTCCTCGCGGAACTCGATCATCCGCACAAGCCTGGCATTGAGCGCTTGCGTGCGCTGATCCTCACGTCGGACAAGCGGGTCACGGAGGAACTGAAGTGGAATGCTCCAAGCTTCAAGATCACCGATCACTTCGCGACATTCAGGGTTCATCCACCGAAGGACATTCAACTGATCCTGCACACCGGCGCTACAGCAACGAGCAACGCGAAGAGGTTCGAGATTGAAGATCCAAGCCGTCTGCTGAAGTGGCCGGCCACGGATCGCGCTGTCCTCACGCTGAGGTCTGAAGCTGATCTCCAATCACACTTGGCCGAGGTGGAAGACATCCTCAAGCAATGGGTCGCGCAGCTCTGAACTCCGCGCTCCGTCCCGCGACTCGTTTCGCGAGACGCTGAGCTGTACGCGGCTGCACAGAGGCGGCAAGTCGCCACTGCTCCAGTTGAAGAGGTTCCGTTGTCCAGGAGCCCCACAAGACCCGCCCACGTCGCCGAGTGCAGCCTAACCCCTCGCTCAAGGCGCCGACCCACTACGGCGTTCCGTCTTGGGCTCGCACCGCCTCTGTCTATCATGCGCTGCTCGCCCAAGCCGGCCCGCCTCCGCGGTCGGCTTAGCTCGAACGTTAGGCCGCACAGAGCAAGCTCCGCGACACTTCGCGCCGTACCGAAAGCCAACCCAGACGCAGCGCTTCATGGCCATCGAACTCACCAAGGAAGACAGGCAGCAAGCCGTCGCGTCCATCGAACGGTACTTCCGCGAGAACAAGCGCCGACCCGCTACGGCAGCCACCGCCTGGCCGCTCCAGGCCGTGGTAGAAATTGTCCTTCCGCGGCCAGTCGGCGTCTGCCTCCACGGTCGGCTTAGCTCGAACGTTAGGCCGCGCATGGACACGCCGCTGCGAACGGCGCTGCAGCGAGCAGACATCCGCGGTTTGTCGCGTGGCGCTGAACCTCCGAGCAAGACCTCCACCTTGCTTGCTCCTGCGCAACGGCGCGCTGCGGTCAGAGCGGCTTCAGTCTCAACCCATGGAGCTACTATCTTCACGGCCAGCAGCGCGCATCCACGCGGGTCGGCCGAGCAACCTGCGAGAGCCGCACAGTCAGTTCTTGGAGCGCGCTTCGCGCGGTGCGCACAGCGCGTGGCCAGTCTGTCGAGCGCCGCTGCGCGGCGGCACGTCTCGCTCCGGAACCGCCTTGCCTGATTTTTTCCTTACCTCGGGCACGTATCAGTTCTCCAACCCACCGCGCGGCAAGCAAGGTTCAGGCGCAAGTCGTAACCTCAGTGGTCCTCAACGCGGCCTAACCCCTCGCTCAAGCGCGGACCCGCTACGGCTCCCGCACTTGGCCGCTCCAGGCGCCAGTGGCATCACGCCCTCCGCGGCCAAGCGCGTCCGCCTCCGCAGTCCGCTTAGCTCCAACGTTAGGCCTCGCACTCAACCATGTCACCTACCGCTGGCCTTCCTTGGCACCATCCCGCAGTGATCCTGGGCGTTCTTTTCCTTGTCCTTAGCCTTGCAACTATCGCGCATGAAGAGCATCTTCAAGCCGTCGGCGCTCTTCGGGATGAGGGCCCAATTCGTTTGATCATGTCGATTAGCGGAAGTGCATTCTGGGCTTGGTGTACTGTCAAGATGATTGGGGAGCCACATGCGTTCTTTGATTCAAAGGCTCCGCTCAGCGCTGAACGTGGCCGGAAGCGAGAGAAGTTTCTGGCACGACTTGGCTACTCATTGCAGTTGCTATCCATATCAGGTGTTCTGGCGCTGCTCTGGCACAGGACGCAATGACTGGTTGCCGGGCTCCTAGGGAAGCTTCAGCCGTACATGCCGTGTCGCCCTCAGGCGAGGCCTAACCCCTCGCTCAAGCGCGGACCCGCTACGGCTCCCGCGCTTGGCCGCTCCAGGCGCCGGTGGCATCATGCCTTCCGCGGCCAAGCGCGTCCGCCTCCACGGTCCGCTTAGCGCGAACGTTAGTCTTCACGAACAGACTCCGTGCGCATTCTTTACGCCACTCCTGTCGTGCTGGCGCTGATCGCAACGCCAAGCAGCACACGCGCAGTCGATGAGCTGCGAAACCGGTTCAACGACCCGTTCATCCGACTCTCCGCTGCCGTCCAAGACTGTCCCGAGCCGCTCGGGCCAAGAATTACTGCCGCCGAACAACTCAAACAGTCTCACCACCGAGCAGAGCGAGGAACGACTTGTTGGCTCCAAGGTCTGTGCGAGCGGCCAAATGCGTTCGAGTACGACTCAGGCATCGCGAATAGCATCGAAGATGCCTTGGTCTACGCACGCAGAGTTTCAGGCCAGTTCGGTTCGGCTCACGGTACAAGGTCGAGTCGTTTACTTTGAAGGTTGCGCAACCCGGCCGGAACTGGCTGCCGAGCTTGAACAGTTCGCCCGGAGCCTCCCAAGGGTCATGCAGGCAATTGCGAGCATCAGAACACGGCCGAATACAAAGTCGCCGTATGCGGTTTGGCCCCAACCTGGAAGCAATCGCAGGTGAAGCCTAACCCCTCGCTCAAGTCGCCGACCCACTACGGCAGGCCGTCTTGGGCGTCCGGCGCCTCTGGCTATCATGCTCCGTACGCCCAAGCCGTCCCGCCTCCGCGGTCGGCTTAGCTCGAACGTTGGGCCGCAAGTCCGCTGGCTTTGTGTGGCTCTCTCGGCAAGGTCAGCGGCGCATACGCGCCGGCAGCTTGAACAGCCTCGAACTCGTTCTCCACCGCTGGCGAGTTCTCCAAACGCGCGAACCCGCTTCCCCGCACCGGCGTCGCGACTCCACCAGCCCTGGCCTTCCCCGCCTTTCAGCTTGTTGGTTGAGCGTCGCGCCCCTGGCGCCGAAGCTCAACGCCCTCGCCGTGCAGCGCTCCGAGAAGGCAACCCGTGTACTTGCCCTAGCCGCTTGCCCATCTCCGCAGTTCCCGTTCTCGTAGTCAAATCGCTGCACCGCTTTGGGCAGTTCGTCTTGCCAGCGTCGTTTGGCCTGGCGGGCCTCGTCTTTGCGGGCTCGGGCCTCTCTCTGCGTCGTTGCTCCGCAAACTTACCCTTCACGCGCTCGAATCGCCCTTCCTCTGGTTGCGGCCCAACCCCTCGCTCAAGTCGCCGACCCACTACGGCAGCCGCGCTTGGCCTCCCGGCGCCTTGGCTTATCCTGCGCCGCTCGGCCAAGCGCGTCCGCCTTCGCGGCCGGCTTAGCTCGAACGTTGGGCCGCAAGGTTGGCGCCTTGGTGTGCTCACTCAGCAAGGTCAGCGGCGCATACGCGCCGGCAGCTTGAACAGCCTCGAACTCGTTCTCCACCGCTGGCGAGCTTTCAAAACCTTCACTCCCTTCCTCGCACTGGGGTCGCAGCTCCACCAGCCCTGACCTTCCCCGCCTTTCAGCTTGTTGGTTGAGCGTCGCGCCTCCAGCGCCGAATCTCAACGCACACGCCGTGCAGCGCTCCTAGAAGGCAAGCCGCAGATCTCGGCAAGGATCAGAGAAGCCGTCACAATCTTGAAGGCAGAAGTTGCCTCACTGCCCGAGGTTCGACCCGGCAACGAACCAGCACTCTCCGACTACTTTCTCGAGAACGCGTTCGCGCACCTTGACGAAGACCTTGAGGCCATTGGCTTCTGGTCAGACGCAGATCGTTTGTCTTACGTCCGAGCGAACCGGGACGCGCTTGCGAGTGCGGCCTAACCCCTCGCTCAAGGCGCCGACCCACTACGGCAGCCACGCTTGGCCTCCCGGCGCCTTGGCTTATCCTGCTCCGCTCGGCCAAGCGCGTCCGCCTTCGCGGCCGGCTTAGCTCGAACGTTAGGCCGCACAACAACTACATCGTGCCGCGCCCAATCTCGAACCTCACCACATAGACCCTGATCGTCGTAGAGGTCGCCTCAGGCGCCGCACGTACCCACAGCGTCATTTGCCCACTTCGAGGCAATCGGGCGCTCATCTTGGGCTCCGCGGGCACCATCCCCCAGTCGAACGTTGGCGCTGGCGCCGCTGGAAACTCCAACTGCACCTTCACGCGCTGATCGTCCCGATCCACCGCCACTAGGTAACTCACGATCGAATCATCTTCAACATCTCGAACGTTGAAGGAGTGAACCATGTCGACCTGGCCTGCCTGCGTCATGAATGTGGCCACATGCATCGGCTGGTGATAGGCAAACCGGGGACCGAACCAGCCTCCCTTGTCTCGCTCCTGAGATCTGACGCGAAACACCGCAAGGAGCCCGTTCATCGCAGCAAAGGCTGGCAACGCCCACAAGAACGCCCCCGTTGCCTCCAACACAGAGATAGCTTGCCCGAGAACCCGATCCCGACCCGCCCTTGGCAGCAGGAGAAAGAGCAACGCAGCGACTGCGAAGTAGTTCAGGCGTGCGCTCGCGTCGGTCAAGGGAGCCTTGGACTCCCTCCAAACATCCGCCGCCCACAGGCGTAGCCACCGTCGCGCCTTGGCAAGAGCAAGAGGCCATCTTTCCATCGAACCATGTTAATCGGGCCAGGCACAGCGAGTGCGGCCTAACCCCTCGCTCAAGACGCCGACCCACTACGGCAGCCACCGCTTGGCCGCTCCAGGCCACAATGCACATTGTCCTTCCGCGGCCAAGCGGCGCCTGCCTCCGCGGTCGGCTTAGCTCGAACGTTAGGCCTCAGAACCCCCTTCTCCGCAATTCGTGCGCCCTATAACTGCCTCATTCGCGGTGGAACCGGGTCAATGCTTACTAGCCTTGCTGCAGCGGACCGCCTACACTTTCTGACCACTTGGGGAGAGCCAGCATGGCAGACAAAAAGGTCATCTTCGTCGCATTTGCAATTGAGGATGAGAGCATCCGAAACATGATCAAGGGCCAGTCTTTGAACACGAAGTCCCCCTTCGAGTACATCGACATGTCGGTGAAGGAAGCGTACGACGAAGAGTGGAAGAAGCGAGTCCGAACTCGCATCCTGCGTTCTGACGGGGTTTTGGTCATCGTCAGCAAGAACTCTCTCACTTCGAGCGGCCAGAAGTGGGAGATTCAGTGCGCCAAGGATGAAGGGAAGAAGGTTCGCGGCATCTGGGCCTACAAGGAAGATCGAACCAACCTGCACGGCGTGAATACGATGGTTTGGACTTGGGACAACATCGCTGACTGGATTGATAGCCTCTGATGCGTAGAGCTCTCGTCATTGGTATTGACAGCTACGCCAATGTCTCATCCCTGCACGGGTGCGTCAATGACTCGTTTGCAGTGAAGGCGATGCTAGATAGGCACGCGGATGGCTCGGTGAACTTTGGCGTGATGCATCTCCCTGCGCCGGGGCCAACGGACCAGATTGCACGCGATGCCTTGCGGAGTTCCATCGAAGCACTCTTTGCCGGCGATGGAGAGGTTGCGCTCCTTTACTTCGCAGGCCATGGTCACATCGAATCGACTGGCGGCTACCTGTGCTCGTCAGATGTCAGAACCGGGAACGATGGCGTCCCTCTGGCCGAGATCATGATCATGGCGAATAAGTCGAAGATCCAGAATCGAGTCATCATCCTGGACAGTTGTCACAGTGGCGTCGCCGGCGGCAGCGCGCTTCAACAGCAAGTGGCTGAAATTAGCGATGGCGTCACCATCTTGTCGGCGTCCACCGCAGATCAGTACGCATCCGAAGAAAATGGTGCCGGCGTTTTCACGAATCTGCTTGTGGACGCGCTGGGCGGCGCCGCAGCAAACCTCGTCGGAGACGTCACGCCGGGCGGCGTGTATGCCCATGTCGATCAGTCTTTGGGCCCGTGGGCGCAGCGCCCGGTATTTAAGACCAACGTCAAGCGTTTCGTTTCGCTCCGAAAGGTTCAGCCCCCGCTCGAACTGGCGGAACTACGCCGCATCTCAGACTTCTTTCCAACTCCGGGCTATCGCTTCCAGCTTGACCCCACATATGAGCCGGAGCGCCATCCTTCTTGGGCATCGGATCCTCAGGGAGTTCCTGCTCCCGATCCCGATCACAACGCGATCTTCAAGATTCTCCAGAGATTCAATCGTGTCGGGCTGCTTGTGCCGGAAGACGCACCTCACATGTGGCACGCCGCAATGGAAAGCAAGACCGTACGCCTCACGGCTCTAGGCGAGCACTATCGCGGCCTCGCCGCAAAGGGGCTAATCTGAGAGGTTCCAGGTCTCGGCCACGCGCTGAGGCCTAACCCCTCGCTCAAGCGCCGACCCGCTACGGCGGCCACCGTCTGGCCGCTTCAGGCCCAGTGGCAAATTGTCCTTCCGCGGCCAGCCAGCGTCCGCCTCCGCAGTCGGCTTAGCTCGAACGTTGGGCCGCAAGGTTGGCGCCTTGGCCTGCTCGCTCGGCAAGGTCAGCGGCGCATTCGCGCCGCGAGCTCAACAGCCTCGAAGTCGCCTCCGGTCGCGGCGGCTCTAAGCAGGCCCGCCCTAGCCTTCTGTGCGTTGATTCGCTGGCTCTAGAGCCATCTTTGGTCGGTCTGTCCGACTTATTGGCTTGTTGGTTGAGCGTCGCGCCCCTGTCGTCCAAGCCATTGGGCCACGCCATGCAGCGCTCCTAAAACACATAACCCGCGCTTGCCGTTGCGGCTTGGCAATCGCACCAGCTCAGGTGGCTGTTGCCAACTCGCCCCTCTACTTGCCGTCAACTCTCGCCTGTGCGGCACCGGTCAAGTCTGGTCTCGTCGTTGCGGGCCTGGGCCGCTCTCAGGGTCGCCGCGCCCCAAGCTGCGCTACCCCGGGCTTGTTCCGCCGCCCCTCTGGTTGCAGCCCAACCCCTCGCTCAAGGCGCCGACCCACTACGGCAGCCACGCTTGGCCTCCCGGCGCCTTGGCTTATCCTGCACCGCTCGGCCAAGCGCGCCCGCCTTCGCGGCCGGCTTAGCTCGAACGTTAGGCCCCGCAGCAACCCCTTCTGCGCCAGTTCGTTGCGCACATGTAGCCCACGAGCTACAATCCACGCATGCGTGTCGAGAAGACCGATGAGTACCAAGACTGGATCGACGAGCTTCGGGATGTAGTGGGCAGAGCCCGCATCCTGATGAGAGTCGATCGACTGATTCACGGGAACCCGGGCTCGCATCGGAATCTGACTGAAGGTGTTTCCGAACTCAAGGTTGATGTTGGCCCCGGCTACCGCGTCTACTACTCGCAGCGTGGTGCGCGGTTGCTACTTCTTCTTGTCGGTGGCGACAAGTCCACACAGGAGAAGGACATCGCCAAGGCTCTTTCCCTCAATCGGAACTTCTCGGAGTAGCGCCATGGCCAAGACAGCAGTGAAGAAGACGGCAAAGGCGAAGACCACGCCGTACGACGTCGCGGAACACCTTCGCACGCCGGAAGAGATGGCCGCGTATCTGGACGCATGGCTTGAAGAGGCGCCCGAAGACGCCGCGGGAATCGCCCGCGCGCTCGGCGACATTGCGCGGGCCAGAGGGATGTCTCAAGTAGCCAAGGACGCGGGCCTTAGCCGAGAAAGCCTGTACCGTGCGCTCAGCGCCGAAGGCAATCCGAGTTTTGCCACAGTTCTCAAGGTTGCCAGAGCATTGGGAGTTCGCTTCCACGCGCAGGCTGCAGCGGGCGAGGCCTAACCCCTCGCTCAAGCGCCGACGCCCTACGGCAGCCACCGCTTGGCCGCTCCAGGCCACCGTTGTAGATTGTCCTTCCGCGGCCACGCGGCGTCCGCCTCCGGCCGCGTCTTAGCTCGAACGTTAGGCCTCACAGAACACCCGCCCCGGTCATCGCAAGGCCCAAGAAGACTCTCTGGCCCTCAACGACAACGCACCGCGATCACCACCAGAAGAAGCCATGAGTAGCCAGGCCACGTTTGCTCTAAGAAGTCCGAATCACGCACTAGAAGGTGCTGGACTTCATGACGCGACGCTCCTGTCCGTAACGCTGGACTGGAAGAAGGCAGAGGTCAAGTTGCTGGTTCTACTTTTGGGCGGCGTCCCGGCTACCCTGGCCTTTCACGAGGTCGCTGCCACAGTGCTGCCACGAGAACAGCCATGGGGTCCATCGAACTCCGTCAATGGAGCCAAAGAAGTCTCTGCCGGCACGTACGAGATCGAAATGCAATCCGGGGATATTCTTCATTTCAAAGCGGCATCTTGGTCTCTCAGCGTCACTGCGTCGTCGATGAACGGTCGGGGTGATGGGTAACAGATAGTCCGGGGTGATGGGTTACACGCGGCGCTTGAGTTTGCCGAGGCTGTCCTCGATCCTCATGAAGCGTTCGTTCAGTCTACCGAGCCTGTAGTTGGCGTAATAGACATCCCATTGGCCATCGTCAACTTCTTCTAGCCCGACATACTCGCCGATCAGCACGCTGCTGACGTTGACCCACTTCTTGTGCCAACGAATGCCTCCGTTGGCGCTGACGTAGCGAACCTCGAACCGGTCCGGGTACTCTGGTGCCAACAGCTTGCTGGGCATCTGCCGGGGTGAGTCCACGTGCACGTCCGATGGCGTCAGTCCGTCGTGTGCTTCGTGAGGCCTGTCCTGGTTGAACTCTGAGCGCCAGCTGTTGAACTTGCGCTGCTGCGCCCTGGCGTTGGCCGCTGGCGGCTTCAAGGTCTCGTCCTTGAGCGTGCGGTGCATCCTCTCGTGCCTACCGTTTTGCTGCGGCTTGCCTGGCTCGATCAGCTCCGGCGCAATGCCCAGCTTAACTCCAGCTCCGGCCGCCAGCGCTGCAGCGTCCACAGCAGCTTCTTCGGGCCCCAGCTCGGGTGCCTCAGCCTCTGCTGCACGATCGCTTGCTCGACTTCCTCGCTCGTGCGGTGTGGTGAGCGGATGGGCGCGTGGCTGCGTTCCCACAACCCGTCCGGCCCCTCTTCCATGTACCGGTTGATCCACTTGTACGCCGTCTTGCGGCTCACGCCGTACCTCGCGCACAGCTCCGTCACCTGGTACTTCTGGCTCTTCCAGTCCAGGATGAATGCAACCTTCGCATCCATGGTCGTCGTCTCACTCCAAGGCATCGGGCTCCTCCTTGTCGGAGCCCATCGTCCATCGGTGTGTTACCTATCAACCTGGACTACTCTGTTACCCATCAACCCGGACCGTACCCGAGTGAGGCCTAACCCCTCGCTCAAGCGCCGACCCGCTACGGCAGCCGCGCTTGGCCGCTACAGGCGCCAGTGGCATCATGCCTTCCGCGGCCAAGCGCGCCCGCCTCCGCGGTCGGCTTAGCTCGAACGTTCGGCCTCAGAATTCACCCTACCCCCCGTCCCCACACAACGACCCCTCCGCCACCGCATGAACAAGTACGAGCGCATTGCGCAGGTCAACCAAGTCTTCACTCCTGGCTTTCCAGTCAGTCACCAAGACATGTTTGCTGGCCGAATGGAACAGCTCCAGCGAGTCGTGGAGACACTGCATGCGCCCGGGCGCCACCCAGTTATGTTTGGGCAACGCGGGGTAGGAAAGACCTCCCTCGCCAACATTCTTGGGCAGGTTCTAAAGGAGATGCTCTCCGTCAAAGTCAGCTGCGACGGGGCCGACACATTTGCCACGGTCTGGAATCGAGTTCTGGTGACTGCGTCCGTGCGGTTTAAGCAGAGGGCGCTTGGCTTCAGTGGCGAGGACACCGACCGCAATATGACTCTTGGTCAGGCACTCGGGCACGACCCGAACTCCACGAAGCCAGCCGAGATCGCTGACCTGTTGCGCCGCATGAATGCGCCAGTGGCGATCATTCTTGATGAGTTTGACAAACTCACCGACCCGAAAATCAAGTCGCAATTTGCTGACCTCATCAAGATCGTGTCGGACACTGCGCCGCTTGTGACAATCGTTTTGGTTGGCGTAGCTGAGAACATCCACGAACTTGTGGGCGAGCATGAATCTATTCAGCGCAATCTAGTGTCCTGTCCCGCTGATACGTGAGCAAAGTCGATGCAGCTTCTCGAGGATT
>VFQP010001935.1_pt1 | contig 24933 bp, 36 predicted proteins | sample 3512351 | NCBI WGS metagenome assembly VFQP01 (sample SAMN10412372, study PRJNA504923) | tailings metagenome | isolation source: Relicate 1 Philex TSF1 revegetated site | place: Philippines: Tuba, Benguet | collected 2017-08-29
GCGTGCCGTGCAGGGTGGCGAGCAAGTACAGCTCCTACCTGGTGGACTTTGAGAGCCAGCTGCCGCTGCTGCGCGCGCTGCGCACGCAAGGGCTGCGGCAGCGCCACTGGGCGCGCATCCACGCCGAGGTGCCGGCGCTCGCCACGCTGGACCGCACGCAGCTCACGCTGCACACGCTGCTGCAGGTGCGCGCGTGCCTAGGGTTCGGGCTAGGGTTGGTGGGCATGCACGGACCACGTACAGCGCACGCTGCAGGCGCACGCCAGGGCTCAGGCTGGGGCTGGGCCAAGAGCAGTACAGGGTACCGCTGGCCGCGGGAGCCGCGCATGGGGTGTGGACAGATGCCAGGAGGGGACACTGCGCGTGCAAGCCCCACTCGAAGCGACTGTGCACGCGCATGGGGTTGCCACGGCGTGCGCACTGCAGGCGGGCATGCACCGTCACGTGGCGGTGCTGCGCGAGCTGGCCGACTTGGCCGCACGCGAGCTGGTCATTGAGCAGGCGGTGGGCAACATCTCCTCGGCCTTCATGGCGCTGCGCATCCAGTTCCAGGCCGAGACCGAGAGCGGCATCTCGGGTGCGCTGGCAGCGAGCCGGGCGCATTCAGTACACTCGCGGCGCCTGGGAGCGCGCCAGCGGGGGTGCTGGGGCGGGCGCCACCCTCCCCTGGTTTGCGAGATGGGTGCCGCAGGGAGCCACCGCACCTGCATCATGCATGCAGAGCGGTGGCGTTGTCGTGCGATCCGTCCGTCGTGCGCGCAGACATGCACCTGCTGGTCAACGGCAACGACCTGATCAAGTTTGTGGACGACGCGCAGCTGCGCATCAAGGGGCTGTCGACCAGCGTGTACGTGGACCCGCACAAGGTGCGGCGGCCGGCGCTCCCATGGGTTGCGCAGCTAGAGCATAAAGGGGCTGCTGGGCCGGTCTACCCAGTGTGCGGTGCTGATTCTTGCTGGGGGTCGCTTTGGTTGGGCTTGTCGCGCAGGAGAGCGTGATCCAGTGGGACGAGGCGCTGAGCAGCGTGCGCATCGTGCTGGAGGCCTGGCTCGAGGTGAGGGCTAGGGTTAGCAACCCTAGGACGCGTCACACGGCTCGCTACAGATGCAGAATACGATTTCGCGCGATGTGGATGGCGTGCTGAGCTGTCGGGATATGAGCTTCCTGAACTCGCAGGTGCAAGCGCGGTGGTGCCACCTGGCTCCGCTCTTTGGCTCGTCAGGGCTCAGCTCCCAGCTCCCGCTCGAGGTGCGGGAACCCTTACGGCATGGGCTAGGGCTTAATCCTCACATGAAGAGGGATAGGGACTCATGCACAAAGGGCAGCCGTGGACAGCCGTTACCCTGGCCACCGACGCTGGCCTGCGCTGCCGCCTGTGCTTGCGGCAGGCGCGCCGGTTCCTGGACGTGACGCGCGAGTGGCGGCGCACCATCAACGCGGCGCGGCAGCACGGGCAGCTGAGCGAGCTGCTGCGCCACTCGGAGCTGCCCACGCTGCTCGCCGACCTGGCCCGAGGGCTGGAGAACGTGCACAAGGTGCGCGCGCGTGCGCTGGCTTGCGCTTGCGCAGCTAGGGCGATACTGCCCAAAGGGAGCGCAGCTACCGAGCCTTGAGGATGCCTTTCACAGGACGCGCTGGGACGTCAAGGTCGCGCGCCTGCCTTGGAGAAGCAAGGGGGGCAGCAACCTGGTGTGTGTGTGGCTGCAGGGCGTGACGGAGTTCCTCGAGGAGAAGCGCGGCAACTTCCCCCGCTTCTACTTCCTGTCCAACAACGAGATGGTCAACGTGCTCGTCAGGTGCGCGCGCGCTCGTGGCCACAAGCGGCGAGCAGAACCAGTGCAGCCGCACAGCCAAACTTGAAGTAGCCGGCTGCGTGCTGCAGGGCAGCTGCCCCGCTTCCTTCCCTTGCAGCCCTGGCGCCCATGCGTGCGTGCGTCGTGGCCGCCACCGTGCGCGCGCAGGGCGCACGACCCGACAGCGGTGGAGCCGTACCTGGGGCGCTGCTTCCCCGGCATCGGCAAGCTGGCGCTGTCGCGCGAGTGGGGCGTGCGCATCGAGGGGCTCATCAGCCCGGAGACCGAGCAGCTCCTGCTCAGGCAACCCGTCGACCTCGTGGTGCGTCCGTCGGATGACTCATCCTGACGACGTTGCCGCGCAGCCAGCCACCTGCACACGTCCTGAACAGGCGCCCGGTGCCGCTCTTTGTGCACGTGATCGCGCGCGGCGGAGCGTGGGGGACAGGGAGGAAAGCAAAGATCCCTTGTTTATTGCCATCGTGTGCTGCTTTTTGCAGGACTACGTGAGCCGCAAGGGCGTGGACGTGGAGGTCTGGATGACGGCGCTGGAGAAGCAGATGCGCATGGCCATGCGCGAGACCCTAAAGTCCTCGCTCGAGTCGCTCGTGTCCCAGGTCTACGAGCAGTGGCTGCTCAGCTGGCCGGCGCAGGCCATCCTGCTCAGCGGCGCCATCGTCTGGTGTCGCGAGGTCACCGAGTGCTTCAAGGTGTGCACCCGCCCCCGTCCTTCATCACTGCGCGCACATGATCCATGCTAGGTTCCGGCCCCTCCCAAGGGGCCCTCTAAGCCCCATCCCTGCAGACGGAGGGCGCCGTTCTATCACAGCTCCTGGCCCACATATGATGTGCGCGTGCGTGTGTTTGGTTTGCTATGGTTGCGCGCAGATGTCGCCGCCGTACAGCGCGCCGCTCACGCGCCTGAGCGCGGCCCTGGGCACCCAGGTGCTGCGCGTGGTGGCCATGATGCAGGACCAGGCGCTCACGCCGCTGCAGCGCAGCGTGCTCGAGAACGTCATCATCGTCAAGGTGCGCGCCCGCACGGCGTGCACAGCGCGCACGCCTGCATGCGCACGCGCGCGCACGCCTCCTTTCCGTTTCACTTCGCCGGCGGGTCCGAGCTGCGCCGCAAAGGCATGCGCAAGCCCAGCTAATCTTCTCTTCTGTTTCCTTTGGGAACCTTTCCTTGGTACCTTGCTTTGCAGGTGTACCAGCGCGACGTTCTGGCGCGCCTGGCCGAGGGGCGTGTGGAGAGCGTGGAGGACATCGAGTGGATGCGCGTCATGCGCTTCTACCAAGAGGGCGAGGTGAGCGCACGGGCCCTTCCCTCTCGCTCCACGCCGCTTCCTCTTGTCCGGCCCGCCCTCTCCACAGTTGATCCACGCTGGAGCAGCTGCCTTACCTCATCCCGCCCAGTGAAGCAGTGCACTGCCAACAAGTGGTGCCGCCGTCTCAGGTCTGAAGGGCCTGGCGTGCCAGTTGTGGTCGTGGTGGTGGTGATGTGGGCAATGGTGCGCTCGCAGGTGGTGGTGCGCGTGGGCTACAGCCAAATCAGCTACGGCCAGGAGTACCTGGGCAACAGCCCGCGGCTCGTCATCACGCCGCTCACCGAGCGCGCCTTCTCCTCGCTCGTCACGGCCGTGCACCTGCACTACGGAGGCGCGCCCGAGGGGCCCGCAGGTGCGGCCGCCCTTCTTGCTGCTTCTGCTTCTGTTTCCCCCCCCCAGGATGCCCTTCTCCCTAGAGTCGCGCAGTCGAGGATGACAGTGTGCAGCCAGCGTGGAGAGGTGGTGTGGGGTGTCTGCCTGACCCTGACATCAACCATGCAGGCACGGGCAAGACGGAGACGGTCAAGGAGCTGTCGCGAGGCGTGGCCAAGCAGTGCATCGTGTTCAACACCACGGAGCAGCTGGACGTCTCGCACATGACGCGCCTGCTCATGGTGAGGGCTTGGCGCGCGTCAGGGCTTGACGCACCTGGTCCTCAAGGCCTCTGGCAGAGGCACTTCGTCACCAGCTTGCCAGAGCCATCTCAATCGGGCTATTGCTGCGCGCTGCCAAAACCGCCACGCGCGTGCCAAACAGGGCATCGCCTCAACAGGCGCCTGGAGCTGCTTTGACGAGTTCAACCGCATGGACATGGAGGTGCTGTCGGTGGTGGCCAAGCAAATCATGACCATCCAGGCAGCGCTGTCCGCCGGTGAGAGCGCGCGCCTGCCCCTCTTCCCCTCAGAAGCGAGCACCACCTGTGTGCCGCTGCAGCGAGCGTTGCGGTGTGGCGCGTGGCACCTGCAGGCGAGCGCTACTTCATGTTTGAGGGGCGCAACCTGGGCATCAACACCACGCTGGCCATGTTCATCACCATGAACCCTATGTACGAGTTCCGCTCCATGCTGCCCTCCAACCTCAAGGTGCGAACCACCCTAATGCAACCACGCCTGCCTCGCCTCCCAGCCTGAGAGCACAACCTCTGCAGACCATTCTCGAACGACTGACAGCGCTGCGCTCCGCCCCGCTTGCCTCGCGCGTGCGGAGCATGGGCACGCCGTTGCCCAACACGTCGTGCCATGCGTTGCTCTGCGCGCGTGCTGATCCCCCGCGCAGGCGCTGTTCCGCCCCGTGGCCATGATGGTGCCCGACTACCGGCTCATCGCCGAGGTGTCGCTGTACGCCGCCGGCTTCCAGACCGCCGGCCTGCTGGCGGCGCACCTCGTCTCCGTCCTCAAGGTGCGGAAAGTCAGACGGACGCCCCTCGGCCACGCCCGTGCTGGCGCTGCGCTTCACGCGGCCACCGCAGCGCCACACGCTGCGTGCCGGGCGCCGTGCCGTGGACGGTGCGCGGCGCGGATGCATGGGTGCGTGACGCGAGCGCCTGGCGCGTGGTGCTGGTGTGTGCGTGCAGATTGCCAGCCACCGGCTGTCGAGCCAGGCGCACTACGACTTCGCCATGCGCACGCTCAAGAGCGTGCTGCTGGTGGCGGCGCAGCTCAGGACCGCCGAGGCCGGCAGCAACCTCGACGCTGGTGCGCCTAGGGTTTGGGCTAGGGTTGGATCCATGCGACCCGCCGGATCTGTTGAGCATCTGGGGCATGCTGCGAGGGCGGGTGCGTCTCCGAGGCTGCGTGTGCGTGCGTGTGCGTGTGCGCAGGCGCAGAGGCGTCGCTGGTCCGCATCGCGCTGCTGCGCTGCAACATGAGCAAGCTGCGGGCCGCCGACGCGCAGGTGCGACGGCGGCTCTCTTCGTGGCTAGACGAGCACCGCAGCTGCCCTCCACGGCCCCAGCTTCGGGCCTGGGAGCAGATGCGGGCGAGAGCCTTTACTTGCGCTGTGTGGCGAATGGTGGTCAAGCGCAGATCTTCATGAGCGTGGTGGACCGTGAGTTCCCTCACCCCGGGTCGGCCGACCAGTTCATGGGGTCGCTCAAGGAGCACATCCGCACGGCGGCGCAGGCGGCGCGCGTCTTTGTGAGTTGTGGTGCACTGCCCGCTGCGCCCGTGCTGTGCCCGTGCTGCACCGCCCCTGCCTGGCGGGGAGGGAGCATGGGAACCTGCAGACGACGCAAGTGAACAGTGAGGTATGTGCAGCTGACGCGTGCCGCTGAGCCGTTTGCGCCCGGCCGCAGGCCACCGAGGAGCTCACCATGCGCTGCCTCCAGACCTACTCCATGCTCCAGGTCAGTCAGCTCTTGCGGCTGCGCGGCAATCAGCACACCGCCACCCGTAGAGCGCACGGAGCGCAGCGCGCAGGGGCATGCGATACCTGCGGCAGTATGCGACACCTGTCCTCTTCCTGTGCAGATCCGTACGGGCGTGATGCTGCTGGGCCCGGCGGCGTGCGGCAAGACGACCGTGGTCGAGGTGCTGGCGGGCGCGCTCAGCGCCATGGACGCCCAGGACCGGGGCGTGGGGCCCGTGAGCGTCAAGTACGTCTTCCCCAAGGTGAGAGGCAAACGGTGCCGCCTCTCGGGCCTGCTGGGCACATCGGCGACGACGGACAGCCCAACGGCACGCGCTTGCGAGCGCCCAGCGCACGGCTCTGCTGAGCCCGCCGCGCCCGCACCGCCGCCGCTGTTGCCTGCGCGAAGCCCGCCGCGCCCGCACCGCCGCCACTGTTGCCTGCGCGAAGCCCGCCGCGCCCGCACCGCCGCCACTGTTGCCTGCGCAGGCCGTGTCCACCAGCCGGCTGTACGGGCTGTACAACAGCGCCACGCAGACGTGGGAGGACGGCGTGCTCACGGCGGCGCTGCGGGCCTGCAACCCGCGCGAGGCCACCAACCGCGCCTGGGTGGTGCGCGCACGCCCCCTGCCCTCCCTCCCCTCCCTCTCCCTCTTGCCCACCAGGCCTGCAGCCTCCTGCCACGGACACCTCGCCTGCTGTCCTCGCCCCGCTTTTCCTTGGCGGGAAGTGCACGGCGGGTGGCCGGTGGTGGGCCCTGGCGCTTGTTCCACGTTGCTGCGTGGTTGGTCTTGCAGGTGCTGGACGGCCCGGTGGACCACATTTGGGTCGAGGCGCTCAACCCGGTGCTGGACGACAACCGCACGCTGTGCCTCAGCAGCGGCGAGACCATCCCGCTGCGCCAGGGCGTCAACCTCATCATGGAGGTGCGGGCCCACGCTGGTGTGACCTCCCTAGCGGAGCGAGTCCGCTCTTTTGCCCAGCCATGGGGCTTGCGCTGGGCCGGTTGCTGGCTCGCTACGCCTCGCGGCAAGAAAGACAGCCGCTGCGTGGGCGTTGTGTGGCGTGCGTGCGCGCAGGTGGACAGCATTGCCATGGCGTCGCCCGCCACCATCAGCCGCTGCGGCATGGTGTACCTTGGCGCGCCCAGCTCGGAGCTGTGGGGCCACCAGATCCACGCCTGGTGCAAGCACAAGCTGCCGCCCGTGCTGCAGGAGTACGTGGACAAGGTGGAGACCACCGTTACGCTGGTGAGCGCGTTTGGTCATGTCAAGCGAGCGCTCTCTCGGCTCTCGTCGAGGGAGAGTCGGGAGAGAGCCGCGTGGTAGCCGTCTGCATGCCAGATTCGTTGGCAGCTTCGCCGCTCTCACACTCGGCAGGGAGTGAAGGAAGTGCAGCGCCTTGACCGCGTGGCGTGCAGATCTTCAACGAGCTGGTCAAGGCGTACAGCGACTCGATGGAGGTGGACACCAACGCGCCCAGGCAGCAGCCCAACGGCATCCTGTCGGGCCTGCTCCGGCTGCTGGGCGCGCTCATGGTGCCGGTGAGCGCCGCCGAACACCAACGGCCCAAACGCTCTTTAGCCCTGGCGCACGTGTCGCGAGTGGCCCGTGCTTCCGCGATCTTGCCTTGCCAGCGGGAGCTCCTCTCCAGTGCAGGGCATATCGCATCAAGCGCGTCACCACTGCGCGTGTGCTCCGTTCCTGGGCTTGGCGGCGTGGCTGGCGCTGCAGGTGGCCAACAAGATTGTGCGCAACGTGCCCGAGAAGGAGCTCCTGGCGTCCATGGAGGCGGCCATCCTGCTGGCGCTCATCTGGGCCTTTGAGTCGTGCCTGCCGGCCAAGGCGCGCGCCTTTTTCAACATCCTGGTCCGCCAGATGTGCGCGCGCACCATCAAGTTCTCAGTGGTGAGTGCCCCCCCGCCCTCGTCGCGCACGCTGCCAGATAACGCAATCAGCCGAGGCCGATCAGCCTCCGTTTGCTCAGCCGCTCTCAGCAGCTCAGAGAGATTGCCATGGTGGTTGGCGACCTCGTACGGATCCATGTGGCCTGTGCCGCGTGCGTGTGCCGCTGCAGACGCGAAACGGCGAGACGGTTGAGTACAGCGCCACGGGCTTCCAGGTGCCCATCCCGCCCGACGGCCAGGTCTTTGACTTCATGTTTGACTTTGAGCACATGAGGTGGGCGACGGCTCCTCTGCGCCTCTGCGTTCTCCCACGCAGCACGCCAGCAGAGAGCTGCGGCGACTGTCCAGGCGCGCCAGCATGCTCGTTGTGCGTGCTGTGCGTGCTGTGCGCGCTCAGGTGGGTGAGCTGGAAGGACCACGTCTCCGCGCTGCTCGACCCCGTGCGCCTGGCGGCCATGGACCCTGAGGCATCGTTCGTGCCCTTTGGGCTCCCCGCCCTCGCCGGAGCGGTGAGTACTCTCGCTGTTTGCACGCTTGCCTGTGCCAAGCAGAGGAGTTTGCCATGGCTGATGGCAGACCATGGTGCACGCCAAAACGAGTGCGTGGGTGGTGCGGGTGGTGCGGACGTGTGCAGTTGGGCCCGCCGCAGACGGTGCGCAACTTTGTCTTCACGGCGGACAACCTGCCGGCGCTCTACCTGCTGCGCCTGCTCGTGTCCACGCGCTCCAACGCCGTGCTCATGGGCCCCACCGGTGAGAGGGGCGCCGCCGCACGGGCTTGAATGCAAAGCCGACATGACCAGCCGACAATGGATGACCAGTTGCCGGCACTGCGCGCCACCGTGTGCCATGGCTCCAACGTGTTTGCAGGCACGGGCAAGAGCGCCATGGTCAACGCCTTGCTGGACAGCGCCGACGAGTGGATGCCGCCCATGGAGGACCTGGACATGCAGGTTGGGCTTTAGGGCTTCGACGCGCCTCCCTGGCGCGGCACACGGCCGCTGTGACGCCTGTGGGGCCGGCGCCCGTGCACCTAGCGATCGCCCCTGCGCTGCTCATCGCAGGAGGACGACCCCTGGCGGGCCAGCGGCGCGAGCGGCAGCAACGCCGGCAGCGACGCCGGAAGCCGCCCGGGCAGCGCCATCGCCATGGCCCGCATCGGCTCCATGACGGGAGCCAGCGCCGCCGCCGCCCAGGGCCAGGTGTCCTTGCTCGGTGAGCGCCATGGCTCTTGCCTCCTTGCCACGCATCTACACGGCGCTTGATGAGCTAGCCATCTCGTGGCCCGGCTGCCCAAGCGCGCGCTTGTGCCAGTGCGCAGCAAGGTTTTCGCCGCTGCGTGGGACGCTGCGTGTGTGTGCACGTCGTGCGCGCCTGCCGCCGCGCAGACGAGGGCAGCGGGCGGCGCCGCAACGCGCTCATGGTGCTGCCGCTGACGCTGTCAAGCCAGTCCACTGCCGTCAACACGCGCACCACCATCCAGAGCTACCTGCTCAAGCGGCGCAAGGGCGTCATGGGCCCGCCCGTCGGCAAGGTGAGCGGGCCCCTGCGCTCCCGCCACCGCTGCTCGGCTGCGCGCGGACGACCTTGACGAGTGCGCCCCGGCCAGGTCTTAAGCTCAGCAGTTGCTCGTGCTGAGAATGGACATGCACGACTGTGCGGCATGGCAAGGTGTCCGAGGCGGGCGGCCGTGGCTACGTGGCCGTCCCTGTGCGTGAAGCCCGGTTCTCTGCCCCGTTTGCGCTCTCCACGGCTTTTGCAGTTGGCCGTCATGTTTGTGGACGACCTTAGCTCGGCGGGCCGCGACCAGTTTGGCACGCAGAACGCGGTGGAGCTGCTGCGGCAGTGGTGCAGCGTGGGCGGGTGGCACGACGAGCTCAAGGCCTCCTTCCTGCAGGTGAGGAGCACTGAAGGGCAACTGCCAGCACTGCCCAGTGACCTGAGCAACGCGTGCGCACCTTTCTTCCGCTGCTCAAGTCGGCCGCCGTGTCTTTGCTGCACAGCCAGGCGTTCTGTTCTCCGTAGCCCAGCGCAAAGGGTCCACGCTGCGCTGCCCTGGCTGGCTGCGCGCGTGCAGGTGGTGGACAGCCAGCTCATCGGCTGCATGACCAACACGCAGTTCCAGAAGCCCGTCAGCGACCGCTTCCTGCACTATGTGTCGCTGGTGGCGCTGCCGCCCATCAGCCACGCCGGCTTCACGCTCATCTTCACCGCGGTGCTCAAGAGGTCAGCCTCACCCACCGAGTGCACTGAGGCGGGCTTGGTGGGGGGCGCAAAACGAGGACCGCCTGGGGTGGAGCAGCGACATAGCTTTGCGTTGCGGTGCGGCGTTGCGCACAGGTACATGAGCAACAACACCACGCTGGCGCCCGACCTGCTCCCGGCGCTGGTGAGCGCCACCATGGAGCTGTACCGCCACGTGACGGCCACGCTGCTGCCCGTGCCCACGCGGCCGCACTACCTCTTCTCCATCCGCCACGTCGGCGCCGTCTTCAAGGTACGTGCCGTCAGGCTGCTCTGCTCTGGTGGTTTGCTGAGGCTGCTCTCTCACGTCCCGCCTGGTCCGCTTGCCTCCGCAGTCCATGTTCCACGCGCACCGCAAGAGCCGCAGCACGCCACTGCAGCTGGTGCGGCTGTGGCAGCACGAGTGCTGCCGCGTGTTCCACGACCGAATCGTGGACGTGCCCACGCGCAACTGGTTCGACACGACGCTCGCCAAGGTGCGGAGAGCAAGGGCGCACGACGATCCAGCACCACCAGCACCGGCAGCAGATGGCGCTACCTAGAGCGACTTGTTCACCCGCACTCTCGCCGCACACAGGTGACGGACGGGTACTTGGGCGCCTTTGCGGCTCAGTTCCCCAAGGTCCAGGGCGACGAGGTGGTGTTCGTCACGTTCGCCACGCTGGGCGGGTCCACGTACGAGCTGGCGGACCACGTCCTCGAGCCGGACCGGCTCTACACGCCTGAGACGCTGGTGCTGTCGGGCGCGGCGTCGCCGCTGGTCGCCGGCGCCGGGCCCGCTTCCACGGCCATCACGCCCAGGTGCGCTGTCGACGTCTTACGTGCGCGATCTCGCAAGCATGCGCCGCTTGCGGTTCGACTCACTGCCATGCTCGCTTGAGTGTGAGCAGGAACGTGAACGGCGCGCCCATCAACAAGCCGCCAGTGCTCGCGACGCTCGATGGCGTGGAGGGCCACCTCCAGGAGAGCTTCAGCTCGCCGGACGTGACGCCGCGACAGGTACACTACCACCTCGCTGTGGTTGACGCTCGCGAACCAGGGAAGACGTGCGTGCTGCGGGGGCAAGCGCGGACTCCTAATCGCCGCGTGCGCAGGGGACGCCACCTGGAGGGGCGCGACCGAGCGACCTCACCGCCAGCGTGGAGCTGCCCTCGGCGCGGCAGCGCAGCCCCAGCGGGCTCCGAGGCAGCGCCCGAGGCGTGCAAGGCGGCGACGCGGGCCAGGAGGAGACGTCGCCCACCGGCAAGAGCAAGGGCAAGCACGGCAAGGGGCGCGCGAGCGCCAAGAGCGGGCCGCGATCCAGCCTGGGCTCGCCCGGAGGCAACTCCGAGGTGAGCAAACAGGGAGCGCTCTCAGCGCAGCGTGTTTTGCAAGCCGCAGCGGCAAGGGGCCACCTCGCGGTGTTTTTCTGCTGGCGCGTGCAGGGAGGAGGCAGCGCCACCACCGGCAACTCGCCCGCCCCGCCGTCGCCCGTGGCCACGATGAACCTGGCGCTGCCGCCACCGCCGGAGAACGCGCTGGCCAAGATCTACTCCACTGGCTGGGTCGACGACGGCGTGCTCAGCCGCGACGAGGCCATCCTGGTGAGGCGGTGCTGGTCAAGGCCCCGACGCTGCTGGCCGCAGCGTCGCGACGTTCTCTTGAGCTAACGCTGCTCGTGTCACTGACCTCGCCTCGCGCGCTCCGCAGCAACGCCTGACCGAGATCGCGGCGCAGCACTCTGAGGAGTACCTGCTCACGCACAACGTCAGCAGCAGCCACGGCGCCAGCACGGAGCACGGCAGCACGCTCAGCAGCGGCCTGGCGCCTGAAGGCGGGCTCGTGGTGTTCAAGACGGCGCTGGTCCACCTGGCGCGCATCACGCGCGTCCTGTCCATGGAGCAGGTGCGCGTTTGGGCCACACGCACGCGAGCAATCAATCGTGAGGCAGCGATTGCGAAGGAGCCTGCAATCAAAGGAGAGAGGCACGTGGTTGGGTACACGTCGCGATGCTGAGCAGGGGCACTTGATGCTCGTGGGCCCGCACGGCTGCGGCCGCCGCACGCTGGCGCGCCTGGCCTGCCACATGAGCAAGGTGACGGCGTTTGAGGCCAACCTTAAGGACGGGCAAAAGGGCTTCATCTGGCACGACATGCTCAAGAACGTCATGCACACGGCAGGCGTGCTGGGCAGGTGCGCAGCTGCGAGGCTAGTACGCTGACGCGGCACCCCAACCGCACGTATCGTGGAACACCAACGTGCCCCTGTCTTTGCCGTCGGGGACCCGCCCAGATGGGCAGGCAGCATGCCAACTAGGTGGCCACTTTCACGCGCACGTTGAGTGGCGGGCGGTTCGTGCGCGCAGGCCGACCTGCCTGCTGCTGGTGGACATCAGCCGCAACGCCGACAGCATGCTGGACGACGTGAGCCACCTCATGGCCTCCGCCTACCTCCCAGGTGCGTGCCACAGGCTCTCGTCAGCACGGTGTGCTCCACAGCTCTCTCGTGGCCACCTGCTCTTGCGCAGGCTGCGCACGAAGCGACCTGGGGCGGTGCTATTCGCCCGCGCGTGCAGGCCTGTTCAAGACGGAGGAGGCGCAAACCATCATCAAGTCGCTCAAGCCGGTGGCCAGGGCGGCGGGCGTGCAGTGGAGCGAAATCGACCGCACGGGCGCAAGGTGCGGACGGGAGGAGCAACGTCAGGGGATGCATTGCGCCATGGCTGACGGTAGCCACTGACCGGGCACTGACTGGCATCTCCATGGAGATGACACTCATCCTGCTGTCCTCCTGGCGTTGCTTCCTTGTGCTCCTGCAGCGACATGGTGCTGCAAAAGTTCTTTGTGGACCGCTGCCGCGCCAACCTGCACGTGCTGCTGGTGCTGGAGCACCACGAGGCCAACCTGCAGGCAAGCACGTCAAGCAGTGCTAGAGTTAGGGCAGGGTTACGAGCATCCTTGCTCATCCTTGCTCACGCACAGCACCCAACGATACCGTCGTCCACTCTGCGCCGCTCCCCTGCGCCTGGCCTGTTCATGAAAGCGCAGCGGCTGATTGTGACGTTCCCCAAGATGTTCCACCTGGCCACGATTGACGTGGTGGACGACTGGGACGCAGACGCCAAGTACCAGGTCGCCTGCCGCGAGTTTGTCTCGCCCGAGACGCTGCTGCTGAGCCCCCAGGCGCGCGCCAGACTTTTGCGCGCCTCGCGCTATGCCACAGGGCCCTGCATCTACGGCAAGGTCGGAGCGCCTTCCAACGGGATCATGCCTGGTGCTGCGTGGCCACTGCGTAGGTGTTTGAGGACACCATCGAGGGCTGCTCCGAGATGCACGACGTGGCCAAGCAGGTGCGCCCCGCCCCCAGGTTGCCACTTGCAAAGCCCGCCGAAGGGCTTCTCCGCACCACCTGCCGCACCACCTGCCTTCCTTGTGCTCCCTTTCCTTTCATTCCCTCGTTAGGTGGCGCACGACTACATGGTCAAGGCGGGCGGCCGCAGCGTGTGCTACGTGACGAGCTGCCAGTACCTACAACTGCTCCGGCAGATCAAGTGCGCAACAACGCCCTCCCCCACCCCCTACGCTTCCCTCGCACCTCTGCTTGGCCCAGGGCCGCGCCCTGAGCCCTGCCTTCACCCTGCGCACACGCAGGCGCGCCCTGCCCAAGAAGCGCGCGGGCCTGTCGGGCGACCGGGACAAGTACCTTGAGGGCGTGGCCAAGATGATGGACATGACGGCCAAGCTGCGCACGCTGCAGGTCCGGGACCGATGCCCTGTGTGCCGTTCGCCGCGGCCCATGCACCTGCTACGTTGCGCTCCTGAGCACTGTGCTGTGGTGCGGCGGGGCCCCGTTCCGCTCTGCGCGCAGGACAAGATTGCGGCGATGCAGCCCAAGCTGCAGGAGCGGCAGGCCGAGGCCTCGCAGCTCATGGCCATGATCCAGAACGAAAAGGCCGAGGCCGAGGCCGCGCGTGCCGCCATCCTGCCCGAGGAGGAGCAGGTGTGCATGCGTGGTTGGTGCTGAACAGGCCAGGAAAAGGCCGGGCGGGCTGTTCCGCGGAATGCACGGTCTGATTTACTGTGTGCGCTGGGTGAGCCGGTGGGGAGGTGGCACCGCAACGGTGCGGTGCGGTGCGTGCTGTTGCCGGTGCGCGTGCGCAGGCGCGGTTTGCGGCGGAGAAGAAGGGCGCGCTGGTAGCCGAGTGCGAAGCCGAGCTGTCCAAGGTGATGCCTCCGCTCATCAAGGCGCTCAAGGAGCTCCGGGCCATCGACAAGGCCTCCATCGCCGAGCTAAAGGTCCGCCTGGGTCGAATCACACGCGGCCTGCGACGCGGCCTGCGAGCACGTGTGTGCGGTGGTTTGGTCGGCGCGCTGCAGCAGCGTCAGACGGCAAGCCAGCGTGTTGTTGGGGTGTGACGGGGCGCGTGGCGCAGGTGATGAAGAGCCCGCCCGAGGGCGTCAAGCTGGTGATGCGCGCCATCTGCATCATGCTCGGCTGCATCCCCGACATGGTGACGGCCGGCAAGATCAAGGACGAGACCATGCTCAAAAAGGTGCGGCGGCGAGGGGCAGCCAAGGAGGGGAAGCTGGCTGGTCTGCTGCCTGCACGCTGAACGCTCGCAGCGGCTCAGTGGTGGTGAGTGATCGTGGTGTGTCCTGCCCGCACTTGGCGCGCTCTCCGCCGTGCCGTCTCAACGCAGGCGTGGTGGGAGGAGTCGATCCGCGTGCTGGGCGACTTCCACTTCCTCGACGCGCTGCTGCTCTACGACAAGGACGCCATGACGCCCGAGATGACGGCGCAGGTCAGCGGCTTCTGCACCAACCCGCAGTTCGACCCCAACGTGGTGTCGCGCTCATCGCAGTCGGCCGCGGTGCTGGCCAAGTGGGTGCTCGCCATGGACGACTACCAGCGCGTCAAAAAGGTGCGCGTCCCTCAGCGTTCGTCGACGCGGTCGCTCCCATTTCCACCGCCCCCAGAGACGAAACCACGCGGAGCGGCCTGAGCGCGAGGCTCGGGCCTGAATCGTGCTCCCTCCCCTGCAGGTGGTGGACCCCAAGCGCGACGCGCTCAAGCTGGCAGAGTCGGAGCTGGCGCAGCAGGAGGAGCGGCTGAGGCTCGCGCGGCAGCGGCTCGCGGACATCAACGACACCATCGCGGTGCGCTGGCCGTGCTCACCGTCTGCTGGAGACGGTGGTGCCGCGCGGCCCCTTGTGCGTGAGCCTGGGCGCTGCTTCTGCTCGTCGACGAGCTGCTGTCGCCGATATGCTTGCGGCTGCAGGACCAAGAAGTGCGCTACCTCGCGGCGGTGGCGGCCCAGGAGGCGCTGGCGGCGGACATTGAGGCGGCGCAGCGGCGCGTGGGCCAGGCGCAAAAAGTGCTCAACGCCGTGCGCAAGGAGGTGGAGCGCTGGACGCGCAACGCCGAGTCCAGCGAGCTGCGGCACCAGCAGGTGCGCGGTGTCCTGCGCCTGTTTGGGTCAGAACTGGGCAGCACAGATCGCTTGCGGCCCGCGTATGCACCAGCGCGCCTCTCACCTTTTTCGCACGGCGATGCTTGGGCACCTGCCCGCTTGCCGCGTGCAGGTGCTGGGCGAGGCGCTGCTGGCTGCGGGCTACTTCGCCTACCTGGGGCCCTTGCCAGGGTCGTACCGCCTTCAGGCAAGTGCCAGTGGGCGGGCGCACCAGAACATCGTGACGACATCTCACCATGCACCCCGCAGTGCTCAGCGTAAGGGAGATGGTGGCTGATGATGCGCTTGCGTGAGCAGGCGGAGGCAGGGTGGACGATGGTGCTGGACAAGCACGGCATCCCGCTGGCCCACGGCTTCTCCCTGGCAGAGTCCATGGGCGACCCTGCGGTGGTGAGTGCGCCAGGCGCCATTTGAACGACCTCCTGCGCGCGTCCAGCAGCTGCCGCCAACTGTGCTTCGCTTGTCCCCCTCGTTCTCTTGCGCCCGTCTGCTGTGCAGCTGGACACGTGGCGGGACGCCGGGCTCCCGCAGAGCCGCACGGCCGTGGAGAACGCGCTCATCATGGAGCACTCGTCGCAGTGGTGCCTGCTGGTCGACCCACAGGTGTGTTGCGCCTGGCTCTTCCCTGCCCAGCAGCTGGCAGCGGCAGCCGCCCAGGCAGACTGCACTCTGCTGGCTGCGCTCGGCCAGCCCGACACGCTCTTTCTTGTGGGTGAGCTACTGCACTCTGAGCGTTCGCGTGCTGCTTCACATCATGTCTGTGCCCTTTCTCAGGAGCTGGGCAACGCCTACCTGCGGGGCTACTTTGGTGGCGACGTGCGGTTTGCCGCCTCCTCCATGGGCCCCCAGGCGCCGTCCCCGCTGGCGCGGGGCCAGCTGTTCGTGACGGTGGACCAGAGCGACCCGCAGTTCAAGGACGTGATCCTGCGGGCGATTGAAACGGGCGCCGTGCTGCTGCTGGAGAACCTGGACGAGGACATGGACGACATCATCGAGCAGGCAAGCGCGCTTTGGTGGCCAGGGCGCTGGGTGCCTCGGCTATATGTGCGGGCCCTTGCATGCTTGCCGCTGGCATGCCGGGAGGGGAAGCACCATGTGGCTCCGTCCGGGCGGGAGGCCTTGAGCCGGGGACCTCTTCCGATGGCTGCGTCGGCTGCCGCAGGTTCTGCAGCAGGTCACGTTCCACAACCAGCGCGGCGAGCTCTGCATCAAGCTGGGCGAGTCGAGCGCCGTGTACAACCCGCGCTTCCGCATGTACGTCACCACGCGGCTGCGCGCGCCCAAGTTCCCCTTCAACGTGGTGCAGCGGCTCTGCGTCTGCAACTTCAGCATCACGCGGGCGCAGGTGCGGCGGGCGTGAGGCGGCATCTTTGCGGCTGCAGCGAGGTGCCCATGCACTTAATCTGAGGATCTCGTTTGTGCGCCGCGTGCGGCGCAGTTGGGCGAGCTGCTCATCACGGCCACGCTCAAGCACGAGATGCCCGAGCTGGAGGCCGAGCACGGCTCGCTCATCAAGCAGCGCGCCAAGAACGCCACCGAAATCATGGCGCTCGAGGAGCAGGTCCGCGATCGCTCCCTCCTGCCGCCTCCGCTCGCAAGGCGCAGGGTGGCGCGGAGCTGACGCGCCTGCCCGTGCGCCCCCCCGGCCATTCGTGCCTGTGCGCAGGTGCTCCAGTCCATCAACGCGACGAGCACCGAGGCGCTGCTGGAGGAGAGCGAGGTCTACAACACGCTGGTGGCGCTGCAAGAGGCGGCGGCCAGCATCAAGGCCAAGGTGCAGCGCATCGAGGAGAGCCAGCGGCGCATCAACGACGTGCGCGCGTCCATCGACAAGGTGCGCCGGCTCGCTCTCTCCCCCTCTCGTTCGCGCGCGCCTGCGAGGGCACTCTGAGCGACACGCGGTCGGGACTCGCACCGCGCCTCGCCCGCAGTTCTTCGTGTCGCGGGTGGCGGTGCTGTTCTTCGTGCTACAAGACATGAGCTTCGTGCGCCACACGTACCAGTTCTCGCTGCGCTGGTTCACCACGCTCTTCAAGGACGCGCTGGCCACGTGCCCGCGCTCCAACACCGGTGCGTGCGGCTCGCCTCGCGCGCGCCAGCGCTGCCTTGCCCTGCCCGCCCCCAGGCGGTCGACATTGCGGCGCGACGCGCTCGCTCGTGCGTCCCGCGCAGGCCGCGAGCGCTTGGAGAGCCTCACGATCCACTTTGCCGGCATGCTATACACGGGCGCCGCCATGTCGCTGTTCGACCAGGACAAGCGGCCCTTTGCGGTGCTCATGCTCGCGCGCTACATGCTGGTGAGCCGCGGGCCTCTCCCCCTCTGCGCCTGACCGTGGCAGACCTGGGAAACCTCCGCACTCGCACCTGTGCAGGCGTGGTAAGGCAAGCAGTGCTGCGCGACGACAGCGTTGAGTGTGTGGCGTGGTTTGCTCGCCCGCAGGCCAGCAGCATGTGCAACAAGGAGGAGGTCAACTTGCTGCTGTTTGGGCGGAGCGAGCAGGGCAAGCCCTCGCTGGCCAAGCTCACCGAGGGCAACACCACCAAGCGCACGGCAGGACCCGCCACGGTGCGCCCCCGCGCCCCCTGTGGCACGCGATCTGTGATCGCCCCACACCCGCTGCTCCCCTCACGCAACGCTGCCTGCTCCAACCCATCGCGTCCCTCACCGCAGGGCAACCGCTCGCAGAAGAACAACCCAGGCACGGCCCAGGCGGCCAGCGCTGCGCTCGCCGCCACCAGCAGGTCCAATTCGCGCCGGGGCTCCACCAGCGGCGCGCCCCTCAGCCCCAAAGGCACGGACGCCACACCTGCCAGCCCCAAGGGCGCCGCAGCCGCCACGCCCGGCAGCCCCAAGGGCGCGTCGGCGCCGCAGACCCCCGACGGCGGCGCCGCCTTTGACGGGCTCTTCAAGGGGCGCAGCCCCTCACGCCTGGCAAAGGCGGTCAAGGCGGCGGGCGGGGACGGCGCGGCGGGCGAGCAGGCGGCCGACGAGGAGGGCGGCGTGGGTGCCGAGGGGGAGGAGCAGGCCGCCGGCACGCCGTCGGCGGCCGACGCGGTGCGCGCCGAGATTGAGGAGCGCAAGCGCGCCGAGATGCTGCAGAAGCTGGCCATGGCGGGCGACGAGGAGCACGACGCCGTCATGGGCAAGCAGGTATGCCAGGCGGGGGTTCTTGCGTCGAAATCGCAGCTCTCCGTTGAAAGCACGGGATGCGCCGGGATCACCTGCTGTGCTCCTGCGCCCTGCCTGATGCAGGGCACGGCCAAGGGCGCGGCTCCGGCCGGCGCTGCTCAGGGCGGCGGGGCAGCATCGGTGCAGGACTTTTTGGAAATGACGGCGCCGGCGCACCTGCCTGACGAGATGCGGCCGGAGTGGCTGTCCGAGGTGGCCTGGGTGAGTGCTGAATCTGTGCCGTGCGGGACGCTTGAGCCGGCGTCAGTTGTCTCGCGTTCAAGCACGTGCGTGCCGCACTGTCGTGCAGGGACGCCTGAGGGACCTGGGCAAGCTCTTCCCCTACAACAAGATGCTGCCGCTGCTGTTCGAGACGAGCGAACAGTGCCTGCTGACCAAACAGTGAGTGCGGCAGCTACTCTGTTCGTGTTGCGCCTGTTCCCATCCGCGTGTTGCGGGCTGCGACGAGCTCGACACGCCGCTGGACCGTGCTTGCCCGCAGGTACCACGACGCCTTGTGCGAGGAGGACGCCGAGGAAGTCGAGCTGCCCCACCCGCGCGTCAAGGAGCTCACGCCGTTCCAGCGCCTGCTGCTCGTGCGCTGCCTGCAGCCGCGCGCCTTCCTCTCGGCTGCTCAGGCAAGCGAGCTTGCTCGACGAGCCGTCCTGCTCGCTTGTTCTGACGCGTTGCACGATGACAGTTGCGCGGGTCGCAGCGCACCTGCTGAGCGCACCTGGCGTTGCGCCGTCGACGCCACGCGCAGGTTGCGGTCAAGCACTACCTGGGCGCGGTGTGCACGATCGCCGACCCTGTGGAGCTCGAGGCCGCGTTCGCCGCCACCTCGCCCGGCACGCCCATCGTGCTCATCGCCACCACCGACCAGCCGCTGCCTCAGCTCATGATGTTCGCCGAGGCAAGGGGCATCAAGGTCGTGCACATGGCCATGGGCCGAGGCCAGGGCCTCGCCACGGACAAGGTGCGCGTTGCCACCACCGATCCGCACGCACGCTGGACTCGCGACCCGCTCGAGGCGACAGTTGCGCGACCGGTGGTGTCGCTCGGTGGTGTCGTGCGCCCGCTCGCAGGTCATCAGAGCGAGCCTGGGCCAGCCGGTGTGGGTGCTGCTGGAGAACACGCACCTTGCCGGCGACTGGATGCCGCAGCTGTGCAGCCTCGTCCAGGCGCTGCCGGGCATGAAGCCGCACTGGGACTTCCGGCTGTGGCTCACCACGGTGCCCACCGAGGACTTCCCCGCCGTCATCCTGCAGGTGACTGCCCGCGTCATGGCGACCTGAGCTTCCTTGCTGCCCAAGCTTCCAGCCGTCTGGCCAGCGTGATGGAACAAAGCGTCAGCGCCAGCCCCAGCCTGCAGCCACGTTCGCAACCTGTGCCGCAACTAGTGCTGTGCGCGCTCTTTGCAGACGTCGCTCAAGCTGGTGATGGACCCGCCTGCTGGGCTCCGCTCCAACCTGGCGTCGGTGCTCACCACGCTGCCCCCCGATGTGCTCAACACCACGCGCGTGGTCAAGCCCCAGGAGGGCGCCGCCGCGCTGCCCTCCTTCGCCGGCAGCGGCGGCGCCAAGCCCGCCACGCCGCCCACCGGCGGCGGCGCAGGCGGCGCGCCGAACAAGGAGGTGGTGGGCAGCGCGGCGATCCGCATCTTTGGGCCGCTGTGGCGGCAGCTCATCCTGCGCATCTGCCTGTTCCACGCCATGCTGCTGGAGCGGCGCCACTACCACGCGCTGGGCTGGAGGCTGCCGTACGACTTTAGCGCGGCGGACTTCAGCGCAGCGGTCAAGCAGGTTCTGCAGGTGAGGCGACGCACGGCGCTGCTGAGCCGCTGCTGTTTTCTCGCGCTGCGTCGCGCTCGGGAGATTCGTAAAGGTGAAGCTGCAGGCGATGCCTGCAAGCGCATGGTGCAGACGCCACGCCTCTCTTGGTGTGCTGCCTGGTTTGGCCCTCAGGTGCACCGCGAGATGGGCGGCGGCGTGGGCCCCGCTGAGGCGGACCTTGACGTGATTAACCGGTCGCTGCCAGGCCTGCTGTACGTGGCGGGGCAGTGCCTCTATGGCGGCAAGGTGAGGCCGCCCTCTTCTGCTTGCATCCTGCTTACAGTCCCGACTGCATCGCGCAGCTTGGACTGCAGCGATGGCGGGAGCACGCCTGCGTGAAGCACGATACGTGCGCGACACGTGCACCTCTCCTGCTCGCCACGGCATGCCGCAGGTGACGCACGATTGGGACCGGCGGCTGCTGGTGTGCCTGCTGCAGCAGCAGCTGCTGCCCGGCAGCATCAGCGCACCGCCAAAGGGTCAGCCGCCCACCGTGCCCACATGCGACACGCTGCTGCCGGACAAGATGGCCACCGGCGTCATGGAGCTCAACCAAGTCAGGTGAGCGAGGGCTCTGCGCGTGCACGCCACACCCCGCCCGTGCGCCCCCGCTGACGCTGTGCGACCCTGCAAAACCCTGGGGCGGTGGCCGCAGCAAGGAGCTGCGCGGCGGCAACAAGGTCTGGGAGGACACGCCAGGGCTGGTGGGCCTCACGCAGGGCGCGCTCGTCATGCGCCAGGCCGAGCAGACGCGCCACGCGCTGCACATCCTCAAGCGCGTGCAGCTCATGCAGGGCGCCGGAGACTCCGAGTCGGACGCCGCCAAGCCGCTGCAGGTGATTCGCGATCGCGCCCACCCCCCTCCTTGCCCGGGCCACGATCTATTCAGCCCAGACCTGCCCGCCGAGGCGACCGGCCGTGCTGACTGTGCCGTGTGCGTCTGACTGGCGCAACCCACAGGTAGCGCTGGGCGTGGTGCAGGACGTGAGCCGGCAGCTGCCCTTCACTGTGCTGCCCACCGTGCTCTCCGCCTGGGCGCTGCTCATCTCGGGCAAGCCCGCCCAGCCAGGCATGCCCGCCCCAGCCGCCGCCTCGGCCGCCCCCAGCGCGCCGGCGCCGCCCGGCGCCGCTCCAGGAGGGCCCTCGTCGGCGGCGGCCTCTGCATCGCCCGCTGCGGCAGATGGCCCGGCGGCGGCAGCGCCTGGCAGTGGTGGCGGCTCTGACGCCGGCGGCGGCGCGGCTCTGGAGGAGGGCGCGGGCGCGCCGCAGCCTCCCAAGGCCGAGGGCAGCACGGACAGCGCGCTCGGCGCGGCGGAGGCGGCAGCCAAGGCGGCCAGGGAGGCCGCTTCCATCTCTCCGTTGGCGGTGCTCATGGCGGCGAGGGCGGAGAAGGCGGCCGCTAGGTGAGGAGCCCGCAAAGCTGTGTGCGTCGCTCAGCGGACGCCTTATCCGCACCTTCTCTGCTAGCAAGGCGAAAGTGTCCGACAGAAGTTGACACGGATGGTCTCGTGTACGTGCAGGGCAAAGGCAGCGGGCAAGGACGGCACCACGGCGGGCCCAGGTGCGGCGGCGGGCCCCCGCCCGGTCAACCGCGCGCGCCAGCTCAAGATGACAGAGGCGATGAGCGCAGCGGCGGTGGACCGGTGGGAGCGCATGAGTGACGTGCAGCGGCGCATGATCATCCAGGTGGGGGCTGCATGCGGCGGCGCATGCGGCGGCCGTCCGCGGCAGCGCCAGGTGTGTGCTGGTCACGGGCAGCAGACTGACCTTAAGTGCCCACGTGCTCCCCTCAGGTGTTTGAGACGGAGGTGGCGTGCTACCAGTCCATCCTCACCACCGTGCACAGCAGCATCAAGATGGTGACGGCGGCCATCAAGGGCTTCGAGGCCGTCACGGGAGAGTTCCAGGAGCTCATCCGGCAGGTGAGGGCGGGTCCTACTTGTGAGTCGTCGAGTCGGGTCGAGCGTGTAGCGCGTTCGCGTGCGTTCAGAGCGGTGAGATCTGGGTACGCGCATGTGTGCCTGTGCTTCGCGCAGCTCTCGAGCAACGAGGTGCCCCGCTTGTGGGCGCGCGCCGGGCCCGGCGGCATCCCCGTGGAGATGGCGTCCGAGAGCATCGGCGCGTGGGTGGGCGACCTGACGGACCGCCTCGAGTGGCTCTACCAGTGGGCGGTGGAGGGCCCGCCGCTCGTGTGGCGCTTGGGCATGATGGCGCGACCCAAGGCCTTCCTTACCGCCATCCAGCAGGTGCGGGCTTCTTTCCCCGCACACGGTCGCGGGGCGGGTTCGTCGACGGCGCTGGAAACACGCGAAGAGGGGCGTGCGGAGGCTGAGGGCCTCCGTCGTTGCTCGCTCGCCACTACGTTGCAGATCCACGCAGCACGCCTGGACTGCGCCGTCGGCTCGCTCGTGTGGCGCACGCACATCCTGACCATCGACGAGCTGCCCGAGCAGGCGGCGAGCGCCGGCACGGACGCCATGAAGAGCATCGAGGTGAGCGCGCGAACGACCTGCTGCGAGCTTTCGCGCGCCGCGTCGTGCCCAAGGCCCGTCGCGAACGGCTCGCTCGTCATGGCGCCGCGCTGCCGACCACGTCGCAGCTGACCACCAGCACGGGCATGACGGCCAACCTCCACAGCGCGTGCAACCTGGGCTGCCTCATCACCGGCGTGCTGCTCCAAGGCGCCAAGTGGGACGACCATGGCGCAGAGCTCGCCGAGGCCGACTCGCAAACCATCCTCAGCCCCATGCCGCTGCTGTGGCTCGTGCCCGAGCCTGAGCAGGTGCGGCGGTGCGCGCCAGAGCGCTCCACCGCATCGCGCTTGGTGGCCTTGGTGGCGCGAGGCACGGTCAGCGTTCAGCACAAGGGAGCTCGACCGAGGCTGCGCGCTCGCTCGTGCTGTCCGTGCAGGGCCACGCCTCGAGCGTCGTGTCAGGCGGCCACCAGCAGCACCCGCACGACTACGCCAGCAGCAACGCCACGTCGATGCGCCTGGGCGCCCGCTCCACTGCCACCAACCTCGCCGTGCTGCCCTTCCACCTCGACGGCAACATCCCCAGCCCTGTCGCCGGCAGCAAGCCCATGACGCCAGACCCTGGCTCAGGGCTTCCCGGCGCGAGCCCCTTGCTGGAGGCCCCCTCCCGCCGGCAGGTGCTGCTGCCGGCGCTGTCGCGGGGCGCCAACGCCGACGCGCTGCTGCCGCAGCTGTCACTGCACGTCTCGCACCCATTCTCGCCCGGCATGGGCGTGCTGGGCGGCGGCGGCCCCAGCGGCGCGTCGGTGCTCTCGCGCCAGGCCACGCAGCAGCGCGCCGCGCGCGGCGCGCTGCCCCTCTCGCTGGGCACGCTGCCGGCGTCGCGCATGGTGCAGGCCGCCATGCTCAACCGCCAGCCGCCGCTGGGGCCGGGCGAGCAGCACGAGAGCGGGCAGCAGCAGGACCACGTCGGGGAAGCAGCGGCTGACGCCCGCTGCAGTGGGGACGGCGAGACCGGCGCCGCCACGTCACCAGGCGCGGGGGGACGGGAGCACCTGGCCAGCCCGTCGTCCAGCCACGCGACCAGCACCAGCAAGTCTGGCAAGCTGCTGCAGCGGCAGAGCATGGCGTCCATTTGGGAGGGCATCCAGGGCGGGTCGGGCGTGGAGGACGAGGACGACGAGGTGGAGATGTACGTGTGCCCGGTCTACATGCACAGCCACACGTGGGCCGAGCGCACGGGCAACCACACGGACGTCGACGACTGCCTGTTTGACCTGCTGCTGCCGCCCGGGCGGCACAGCCCGCAGCACTGGGTCACGCGCAACGTGCTTATGCTGGTGTGCAGCGACCCATCGCAGCTGACCAACATGCAGGCGCGCTGAAATCGGCGCGCCGCGTGCGTTCTATCGTTGCTCTTTTTGCCCATCTGCATCTAGGCGTGCAGATTCCGTTGTGCGTCGGTTTTGTGTGTGCTCCTTGCAGGGGTTTGCCGACCTTGTAATGGCTATCAAAATGCAAGCGGGAGAAAAGGGTCCCAACAGGGCGTTGGGGCGGGATTTGGGATGTGAACCCAGAGCCTGGTGTCCCTGCATGCGCGTCGAGCTTCAAGGGGCAGAATCCCATCCCAAAGCGTTCCTTTTGAGAGGGGACAACCCGGACGAGGTAAGTGCCAGCTCAGCACCTCCCTACGTCATGTTCCTGACGTAGGCTGCCGCGCATGCTGCTCCCAGGGTCCTCGTGCGCAGCGGCGAGCCCGTGCCAGTGCTGGTAGTTGTCGAGGAGGCCCTCTCGCAGCGGCCTGCAGCCCCTGAAGCGGCCGCAAAAGTGCGTGAAGAGCGGCACGCTGACAAAGTCGAAGAAGCCCACTTGGCTCTTGGTCACGCCGTCCTTGGTGCGGTCGCACAGCGGCGAGATGGGCATGCTGCGCGCGCGCTCCTCGTCTCCCTGGCGGAAGAACTCCTCCTCCAGCGCGTGCACCCAGCGCAGGTGCACGTCCAGGGGAGAGGTGAGGTGGCCCTGCGCGCGTGCTCATGTTTGGATGTGCGGGTGAGGACAGCGCTAGCAGCCCTGTGGAAGCGACGGCAGCCCTGCGAAGGATTGCTCACCAGGTCGGCGCACTTGAGCGCCATTTGCAGGCTCAGCAGCCTCTCTCCCTCGTTGACGGGCTGAAGGTTTGGCTGCTCCTCACTTTCCGCGGACAGCCTGCATGGCACGGGCACGGGCACGGAAACGTGTTGGCGGACAGGAAGTCTTGGCAAGGAGATGCAAAGGACGCACTGACGATCAAGCATGGAGATCCTCCTCCATGCCTCACCTGAGTGATTCCGTGCCCGCGCTGTGCTGCGCGGAGAACTGGCCCACGATGGAAAAGTGCTGCTTCATGCTGCGCGC
>VFQP010001936.1_pt1 | contig 24908 bp, 23 predicted proteins | sample 3512351 | NCBI WGS metagenome assembly VFQP01 (sample SAMN10412372, study PRJNA504923) | tailings metagenome | isolation source: Relicate 1 Philex TSF1 revegetated site | place: Philippines: Tuba, Benguet | collected 2017-08-29
GTCCCGCATGTCTTGCGCCGTGGTGGGTCTCGATACGCCGCTGCGCGGCTACTCGACCGGCGGGTGTTTGCCCACTCGCGGTCGGGTAGCGGGCGCAGCTCGTCCTAGTCCGTCGGTCGAGTAGCGGGCGTAGCACGCCCCCACCGTCGGTCGAGTAGCGGGCGTCAGCCCGTGTATCGAGACCACTGTCCCGCATGTCTTGAGCCGTGGTGGGTCTCGATACGCCGCTGCGCGGCTACTCGACCGGCGGGTGTTTGCCCACTCGCGGTCGGGTAGCGGGCGCAGCTCGTCCTAGTCCGTCGGTCGAGTAGCGGGCGTAGCACGCCCCCACCGTCGGTCGAGTAGCGGGCGTCAGCCCGTGTATCGAGACCACTGTCCCGCATGTCTTGAGCCGTGGTGGGTCTCGATACGCCGCTGCGCGGCTACTCGACCGGCGGGTGTTTGCCCACTCGCGGTCGGGTAGCGGGCGCAGCTCGTCCTAGTCCGTCGGTCGAGTAGCGGGCGTAGCACGCCCCCACCGTCGGTCGAGTAGCGGGCGTCAGCCCGTGTATCGAGACCACTGTCCCGCATGTCTTGAGCCGTGGTGGGTCTCGATACGCCGCTGCGCGGCTACTCGACCGGCGGGTGTTTGCCCACTCGCGGTCGGGTAGCGGGCGTAGCACGCCCCCCTCGTCGGTCGAGTAGCGGGCGTCAGCCCGTGTATCGAGACCACCCCCACGCATGAGGTGCGGTCGGGCATGCGCGTGCAACGGTTCAGTGGCGGGGGTGCAGTTCGATCGGGTCGGGGTGGTGGGGGTTGTCGGGTGCGGGGATGAGCCAGTAGCGGGGTGGGGCATCGCCGTCGGGGCCGCGGTCGACGGTGATGCGCCATCCGGAGTCATGCAACTGCATGTGATGGAACCGGCACAGGGGGATGCCGTTGCCCAGGGTGGTGTTGCACCCGTTGTACTTGTCCATGTGGTGGATCTCGCACATGGATGGAGGTTTCCGGCATCCGCGCCATGCGCACCCGCCCCATTGGGCGGCGAGGGCGATCCTCTGCCGCGTGGAGTGCAACCGATGCACTTTGCCTACGTCGATGGCGGCGACACCGTCGAACAGGACCGGCAGGACACCGGAAGTGCACACATACCGGGCGGCGGTGTTGGCGGAGATCCCGGCGTCTTGTCCTTCGATCCACCCCGCACCCACACCGGTGGCAAGCGTTTCGGCCGTGACGTGGACTCGTACGGCGGGGGAGTTGACGCCGAAGATCTTCGCCAACTCTTTGCCGGTGGCCCCTGCGGAGCGGGTGGCCAGGACCACGATGTCCACGAGGGTGTCCACGGCCAGCTGCTCGGTGGAACGAGGGTCGGCCTGCTGGCTTTTGGCACGCGCTTGCTCGACGGGGTCGACGAACGTGGGTCCACCGCGTCGGGGTGACAGGGCGGTGTCGAGGGCGGTGGTGATGATCGCCGCGGATTCGGGGTCCAGGAGGGCGACCATCCGGGTCATCCCGTCCGGGGTGACACCCCAGGTCAGGGAACGTTGGTTGCGGCGGTGCTCTTCCAGGTCGGCGATGTGCTCACGCTCGAGCTCCTCGCGGGCGCGACGGGCCGCGCGGGCGGTCTCCTCCGGGGTGCGGTGCCGGCCCGACGTTGCCGACTGCACCAAAGTTGCGGCGGCGTCCTGCAGGTCGGCGGCGGACACGTCCGCGGTCGGGGTGCCGAGCCCAGTGACGATCGCCGCGGCCGCAGAGACCGACAGGTCGCCCTCACCGACCGACGAGGCTACCGAGTTCAACCACGGCGACGCAGCGACGGTGGCGACCGCGGTCAGCGCCTTCGCCTCCGCGCGGGTGACGCCGGTCAGCGTCTGGACCGCCGCCTCCACCGTCGGCGCACCCAACCGAGCGGACAACGCATCTTGCCCGCGGGCCCGATCCGACCGGCGCGCCAGTTCCGCGGTCAGGGTCGCGGTGCGCGCCTCGATGCCGCGCTTGGCCGCGGCAAGCTCTTGCAGCGCGGCGATCAGGGTGGCGTCTCGGAACGCTGCCGCGCCCTGCACGTCGGGCACCCATAGGGCGGTCCGGGCGAGGGTCTCGCTCGGGGTGGGGGCCGTCAACGTCATGGTCCGATTCTACCTGAGATTCGAACGTGTGTACTATTCATCCCGACGCTTGTGGAGAACGAGCCGCCGACTTCCGGGGCGCGAGCAGGTCCATCGAGACGGATGTGTCCGTGCGTGGCGCCTGGGCCGCGCTGATGAGCTACTACGGTGAGGGCATAAACACTCGGTCCATGTACCAGCAGTTCGAGTGCCACGCAGCGGCGGGCGTCGCTCCGGAACTCACTGGGCCCACGTGGGATCTTGAGTTCTCGCGACATGACACAGGGTGGTGGCCCGTCACGGGATGGGTCCCCAAGAATGAGTTTCCGGGCTTCACAATGGGATGCTGTTGGGGAGATTGGTGAGAATATCCAGGCCAGTAGTCACTGTTGGCGTTGTAACAGCGGTTCTGGTGCTCGCCTACGTTCTTCTCCTCCTGCCTCTTTCCCTAGGACGGGGTGTTGTGGGCGCCTACCAACTGTTGCCGGTCGGCGCTTTCGGGGCCGTGCTAGTGCTCGTGTGGTCGGTGCTCGCCGCCGCTATCGTGTGGCAGTCCGCCTCCAAAGCCCTTGGCGCAGGCCCCGCGCGCACCATCGCTTGGGCTCTGATTTCGGCATCGGCGGTAGTGATACTGGCCGCGCCGACCATCGTGCTCTACATGTCCGCTCTGCTTGACACCGTTATGCCCAGCGGACGCGACGGACTGCACCCTCTCCTCGGGTGGTCATACACCGTAGCTTTGGTAGCTGCAGGTCCCGCCATGCTGATCGGGCTCGCACTCCTTTGTGTTGAGCATTACCGGCGGAGGCGGGAACGACAAGCGCTAGGACAGCAACTATAGACATCCGACAAGGTCCCCCCGAGGGTCTATCGATCTCAGTGGGGATCTCTCAGCAGATGGAGCAGAAGGCTGTAAGCGAGGAGTAGTAGCGGCGAAGACGGGCGCCACATTGGGCCTGGGTGCTGACATCCTGCCGACGACGCTCCGACTGCATCGATTGTCTACGACCACTCTGGGGAACCAGGTGATGGTCTTCGATGCGGCCAACCGTCACATGAAGACCACCGTCACCGACGCCGGGGTCACCACCGTGATCACCTACCAGCGGGATGCATCCGGTCGGGTGGTGTCGCGCACGGAGAAGGTCGGCACCGACCCGGCGGTGGAGACCCGGTTCTTCTACGGTGCCGGTGGTCTGGTCGCCACCAAGACCGGCAGCAAGGTGACCTACCAGTTGTCGTTGCCGGGTGGGGTGCAGCTGGCGTTCACGTCCGCATCCGATCAGGTGTGGTCGTACCCGAACCTCCACGGCGACGTGATCCTGACCGCCGACAAGGATGGTGTACGCACCGGGCCGCGACACGCTCACCTACGGGTGGCATTGCGAGGCGTCGGCACGACACACGATCGTGAAGGTCAGCGAGGTTGACGGCGAACTGCGGGGGTCGCTATGGGATGAGGGATGAGACCAATGACGCCTCGGGGACGAGGGACTAGGTTGAGCGATCAGACGCAGAATGCGTACACACAACGCGAGGTGGCAGTGACCGAGCAGTTTCGACTCGACCAGGCGCTCGCGGAGGAGTGGTGGCGCGACCGCCGGCCGGGCGGCTTCTTCCACAGCTCATCCGCGATCGGAACCTTCAGCGATGACGACTCGGATCGCGCAGTCCGCGTGGCGAACTTCGTTCAGTCCCGCGCTTGCAACCCGCACACCCTCGGGGAGGTCCTGCGACTGTTCACCGCGACCGCACGGGATGACGATGAGCTCGCCTTCGTTGGTACAACGCACCTCGAGGATGCCTACTACACCGCGGACGGGGGAAAAGCACCGCTGGCAGAGCGCGCTATGGAGATCCTTCACGCAGCTGGGCTGCCGGACGAGACGGTGGCGCAGATTCTGCGCGGGTTCCAGTGACGGGGTGGTTCGGGTGGTCCGCTTCCGCCTTGGTTGCGCTCGACCTCGGGAACTGAACGTGGGTGATTCCGTCGCCTATCGAATCGGGGCAATCGCCGGTCGCATGTCAGTCGGACGGCGGTTGCTGCTGGTTCGGGCGTCGGGAATCGTGGCGGCCGTCAGTGCAGCGCTCATGCTTACCGCAGCCCTCGTGCCTGGGTCAGGCATAGGCCCGTGGACGGCGGTCTTCGGCGCCCTGCTGACCGTTTCAGTCGGAGTGATGGGCTATCAGGGTTCGATGCTGTCTCGCCAGTTGGCGCGTGAACTCGCGGGTGGCTACTCCACCGACCGTTGGGCTGTGTCCCCGCGACCGGAGGTCGCTCCTGGCACATCCGTGATCATGCGGCAGCCGTATGCCGAGCCCTTCGCTCGCGGGGAGCACAGGCGCATGCTCGACTGGGCCCAGCGTGTCGAGAGCGGCTCGAGCGAACCGGCCCCGTTAGTCGCCGGTGACCCCACACGAGGGTCACGCGACAGCGACCTGTCCGGCAGTGTCAGCATGGGAATCGTGGCTGGGTGCGGCTCCTACCTGGCCGTCGTTCTCCTGATGGGCCTTCTACTCAAGCAGTCATTAGCGATTCCCGCTGGCGTGCTTCTCTCGGCGGCGACCGTGCCGCTAGCCGCCTTGCTTCACCATGTCTTCACGGTCCGACGATCACGAAGCGTCCGTGACAGTCGCCCTGCCCCCTAAACGGTCGCGCGCAGAACTCCCACGTCTTCGCCACCGCCGAGCACCCGCTCGGTCGTCTCGCTGACGACGCGCGCGGCGGCGACCGCATCGACGGCGCCGGACTGCTCGAGCAGGGCGAGGCCGACGGGCACGAGCGCGCGGATGGAGCCGTCGATCACCTTGAGGGCGACGGTGGTGCCGTCGGCGGCGACCGCGACGAAGACGCCTTCGGCGCCGCTCTTGGCGACGAGGCCGGTCTCGCGGATGACCGCCGTCACCGACGGGTTGTCGAGCGCCCACGGATGCGTGCGGATCGCCTCCGCGAGACGGGCGCCGTCCGGATCGGCGACCGCCGACCGCACGCCACGGGCGAGCCCCCTCAGCGTCAGCGCGAACACGGGCGCGCCGCAGCCGTCGACGCCGGCGTGCTCGACGCGTTCGCCGCTCAACTCTTCGACGACCGCGAGAATCGCGCGCTGCAGCGGATGCTCCGGGTGCAGATACCCTTCAGTCGGCCAGCCCTGCCGCACGCACGCGAGCAGGAACGCGGCATGCTTGCCCGAGCAGCCCATCGTCACCCGCTCCGGGCCGGATGCGGCACGCCGCGACGACGCATCCGCCGGCCACGACGCGGGACACGCGAGCGCCTCGTCGTCGAGGCCGGCACGGGCGAGGATCGCGTGCACCGCATCCACGTGGGCGGCCGTGCCGACGTGACTCGCCGCCGACAACACCAGCTCAGCGCCCTCGAGTCTCGCTCCGAGCCGCTGCACCGCGACCGCCTGCATGAGCTTGAGCGTCGACCGCGGGTACATGAGCGCATCCGCGTCACCGAGCACGCGCTCCGACCCGTCCGGGCTCAGCACGATTGCGGCGCCGAGATGACGAGACTCGATCAGCCCCGACCGCTCGACGACCGCGAGCTCGACGAGGCCGCCGACCCCGAGGGCCTCGGTCACAGCGCGGCGAACGCCTCGTCGATCACGCCGAGCGCCTCGTGCAGCAGCTCGTCGCTGATCGCCAGGCTCGGCAGGAACCGCAGCACGTTGCCGTACGTCCCCGCGGTGAGCAGCAGCACACCCTTCTGCGCGGCGAACGCGGCCACCTTGCCGACCGCTTCCGCGTTCGGCTCGTGCGTTCCCGGCTTCACCAGTTCGATCGCGAGCATCGCGCCGATGCCGCGCACCTCGCCGATGATCGGATACTTGGCCTGCAGGTCGCGCAGACCCGCGCCGAGCGTCGCTTCGATGCGCTTGCCCTCGGCGAGCAGACCCTTCGATTCGATCTGCTCGAACACGGCGATCGCCGCCGCACACGCGACCGGGTTGCCGCCGAAGGTGCCGCCGAGCCCACCGGGCTGGGCGGAATCCATGATCTCGGCGCGGCCCGTGACACCGGCGAGCGGCAGACCGCCCGCGATGCCCTTCGCCGACAGCACCATGTCGGGCACCCAGCCGAAGTGCGAGCTCGCGAAGTAGGCACCCGTGCGGGCCATGCCCGACTGGATCTCGTCGGCGATCATCACGATCCCGTTCGCCGTGCACCACTCCTGCAGCGCCGGAAGGTAGCCCTCGGCGGGCACCATGAAGCCGCCCTCGCCCTGGATGGGTTCGACCACCAGGCAGGCGAGGTCCGCGGCGCTGACCGTCTTCTCCAGGTAAGAGATGGTGCGAGCAGCGGCCTCGGCGCCCGAGAGCCCGTCGTGGAACGGGTAGGAGCTGGGCGCGCGGTACACGTCGCCCGCGAACGGCCCGAAACCGATCGCGTAGGGCGAGGCTTTGAAGTTCATCGCCATCGTCAGGTTGGTGCGGCCGTGGTAGGCGTGCTCGAGCACGGCCACACCGTTGCGTCCCGTGAACTTTCGGGCGATCTTCACGCCGTTCTCCACCGCTTCGGCGCCGGAGTTCACGAGCACCGTCTTCTTCGCGTGGTCGCCGGGGGTGTGCTGGGCGAGCAGCTCGGCGACGCGCACGTAGCCCTCGTAGGGGGTGATCGTGAAGAGCGTGTGGGTGAGTTCGGCGACCTGCTCCTGCACCGCGGCAACGACCGCGTCGTCGGTGTGTCCGATCGTGGTCACACCGATGCCGGCCCCGAGGTCGATGAACTGGTTGCCGTCGACATCCACGAGGATCGCGCCGTGTGCGCGCTCGATGTAGACGGGCAGGGCGGCGGTCACGCCAACCGGAACCACCGCGAGACGACGCTCCTGGAGCGCCTGCGAGCGGGGACCGGGGATGGCGGTGACGACCTTCCGCTCCTGAGTGACAGGCGAGGTCGAAGGCGCGAGCGTGTCAGTCATAATGAGGCACAGTCTAAGCCTGGTGGGCCTGAGCGGCAGGGGTGAGCGGATGAGATCGGACCACGAGTACCGCATTGGCGTCACCTGGACCGGCAATCGCGGAACCGGCACGTCCGGCTACCGGGACTTCGCGCGCGACACCGTCATCACCGCCGACGGGATGCCCGAGCTGCTCGCCTCCGCCGATAAACCATTCCACGGTGCCGCCGACCGGTGGAACCCCGAACTGCTGCTGCTGGCCTCACTCGCGCAGTGCCACCTGCTCAGCTACCTGTATGTCGCGACGCGGGCGGGGATCGTCGTGCAGCGCTACACGGATGCGCCGACGGCGATTCTGCGCACTCGCCCTGACGGGGGAGGCCGCATCGAGGAAGCCACCCTGCGGCCCACCGTCACCATCTCGGCGGGGGATGCGCAACTCGCACATGAACTCCACGCGGAGGCGGGTGAGCTGTGCTTCATCGCTGCGTCGGTCGCGTTCCCCATCCGGCACGAGCCGACCGTCGTCGTCGCGGACTGACGCGCGGGGCGGGGCGACACCGCTCGTGTGCGTTCTCGGCGCGTTGATACGTGCCGCACACGCGCCGCCCAGCCGACGTGGGGGAGGATAGAGGCACCCTTGCTTTGACCGGGCCTCAGGCCGGTCGATTCCGACACCAACGGAAAGGTGCCTCGTGCGCACAGCCACCCCCCTTCTTCTCAGCGCGAGCCTCGTGCTCGCCCTCGCGGCGTGCTCGCCTGGCGGCACCGCCTCGGCTGACTGCACGCCCGTCGCGTCCGGTGACGTCTCGAGCAAGGTCACCGCGACCGGAGACTTCGGCTCCAAGCCCGAGGTGACCGTTCCGTTCCCGACGTCGGTCGACGCAACCCAGCGTTCGGTGCTGATCGAAGGCGACGGCGACGTCGCTGTCGCGGGCGACATCGTCCGCGTCGACTACACGCTCCTCAACGGCACCACCGGCGAGGAGCTCACCTCCACCGAGTACAGCGGAACGAGCGGCGAGAAGCTCACGCTCGACGAGGCCAGCATCCTGCCGGGCATCATCGAGACTCTCGAATGCTCGCCGGTCGGCTCGCGCGTCGTCGGGGTCATCCCGGATGCGTTCGGTGAGGACGGCGGCGGCGTCGTCGAGGCCGGCACCGACATCGTCTTCGTCGCCGACGTCGTCGAGATCGTGCCCCCGCCGGAGCCGGCCCTGCCGCGTGCCGACGGTGAAGACCAGGCTCCCGAGCCTGGCTTCCCCACGGTCGAACTGGATGCGGACGGCCGCCCCACCATCACCCTGCCCGACACTGCGCCGCCGACCGACCTCGAGATCGCGCTGCTGAAGAAGGGCTCCGGTGCGGTCGTTCAGGACGGCGACGACGTCACCGTGCACTACGTGGGCCTCAACTGGAACACCGGCGAGATCTTCGACGAGAGCTGGGCGCGCGGCGCCCCGGCGACCTTCAACACGGGTGGCGTGATCGAGGGCTTCACGGCGGCGCTCGTCGGTCAGACGGTCGGGTCGCAGGTCATCGCGATCATCCCGCCTGAGTTCGGTTACGGCCCCGACGGCAACCCGCCCTCGATCGGCGGCACCGACACTCTCGTGTTCGTCGTCGACATCCTCGGCATCGGCTGACCCGTGCGCGACGTCATCATCCTCGGCTCGACGGGGTCGATCGGCGTCCAAGCGCTCGAAGTCATCGCGAACAACCGCGAGCGGTTCCGGGTCGTCGGGCTCGCGGCAGGCAGCAATCGGGATGCCGTGGCGGCGCAGGCCGAGCAGTTCGGCGTGCGCCACACGGCGTTCGGCGCGGATGACGCCGCCCAGCTGGTGCGGGATGTGCGCGCCGATGTCGTGCTCAACGGCATCACCGGTTCGGTGGGCCTGAAGCCGACTCTCGCCGCGCTCGAATCGGGCGCGACGCTCGCCCTGGCCAACAAGGAGAGCCTCATCGTCGGCGGCACGCTCGTGACCGAGAAGGCGGCGCCCGGCCAGATCGTGCCCGTCGACTCCGAGCATTCGGCGATCGCTCAGGCGCTGCGCTCGGGTGACAGGTCAGAGGTGCGCCGCCTCGTGCTCACCGCATCCGGTGGCCCGTTCCGCGGCCGCTCCCGCGAGTCGCTCGCCGCAGTGACCCCTCGCCAGGCGCTTGCCCACCCCACCTGGGACATGGGACTCGTCGTCACCACCAATTCGTCGACGCTCGTCAACAAGGGCCTCGAGGTGATCGAGGCGCACCTGCTGTTCGGGGTGCCGTACGACCGCATCGACGTGACCGTTCATCCGCAGTCGATCGTGCACTCGATGGTCGAGTTCGTCGACGGCTCCACGATCGCTCAGGCGAGTCCGCCCGACATGCGGCTGCCGATCTCCCTCGGCCTCGACTGGCCGAACCGGGTGCCCGGCGTCGGGGTGCCGCTCGACTGGACGGTCGCGAGCCAGTGGACGTTCGAGCCGCTCGACGAGGAGGCGTTCCCCGCGGTCGCGCTCGCCAAACGGGCCGGCTCGGCGGGCCTCACCTACCCGGCCGTGTTCAACGCGGCCAACGAGCAGGCGGTGATGGCGTTCCACGAGGGGCGCATCGGGTATCTCGACATCGTCGACACGGTCGCGCGCGTCGTCGACCGTCACGAGGCCGGCGAGCTGAGCCTCGAATCGGTGCTGGAGGCTGAACGTTGGGCGCGCGCCACTGCAGACAGCCTGCTGTCAGCCTGACGCGGATAGTCTGACCACCGTGGAAACAGTGCTCCTCTTCATCCTGGGGATCCTGATCGTCGTCGTCGGATTGGCGCTGTCGATCGGCCTCCACGAAGTGGGGCACCTGCTCCCGGCGAAGCGTTTCGGGGTGCGCGTCAGCCAATACATGATCGGCTTCGGCCCGACCCTGTTCTCGCGTCGCATCGGCGAAACCGAGTACGGCATCAAGGCGATCCCGCTCGGCGGCTACATCTCGATGGCGGGAATGTTCCCCCCGAACCGGCCTGGTGGTACGCCGCGCAGTGCCACCACGAGCGTCTTCGACACGCTCGTGCAGGATGCCCGCCAGGCCAGCGCCGACACTCTCGTCGACGTCGACGAGAAGCGCGCCTTCTACCGCTTGCCGGTACTGAAGCGCATCGTCATCATGCTCGGCGGGCCGGTTATGAACCTGCTGCTCGCCGTCGTGCTCTACGCGGTGCTCCTCATGGGCTTCGGGCTGCCGCAGTCGAGCACCACGATCGGGTCGGTCAGCGAATGTGTCATTCCGGCGACAAGCCAGTCGCAGGAATGCGGGCCGGATGATCCGGCCGCCCCTGGCAGCGCCGCAGGCCTCAAGCCCGGCGATCGCATCGTCAGCATGAACGGCACCACGATCGAATCGTGGCAGCAGGCGACCGAGATCATCCGTGCGAACCCGGAACGCGACCTCACGATCGTCGTCGAGCGCGACGGCGACGAGCTGACCGTGACGGCGGTGCCGGCGCTGTCGGAGCGCTACGTGTTCGCCGACGACGGGTCGATCGTCGAGGACGCCAACGGCGACCCCGTGACGGCGGAGGTCGGCTTCCTCGGGGTCGGCGCGGCGACCGAGACGGTTCAGCAGCCGATCACGGCCGTGCTGCCCGCCGTGGGCGACAACATCGTGCGCGTCGCACAGGTCGTGCTGACCCTGCCGCAGCGCCTCATCGATGTCGCGGTCGTCACGTTCGGGCCGGGGGAGCGCGACCCGAACGGACCCATCGGCGTCGTCGGCATCGGTCGCCTCGCAGGCGAGGTGACGAGCCTCACGGACGTGCCGATCGCCGACCGCGCGGCGACCCTCGTCGGCCTGCTCGCGCAACTCAACGTCGCGTTGTTCGTCTTCAACCTCATCCCGCTGCTCCCGCTCGACGGCGGCCATGTGGCGACGGCGATCTGGGAGGCGATCCGCCGCGGCTGGGCCAAGCTGCGCGGCAAGCCAGACCCGGGGCCGGTGGATGGGGCGCGCTTCATCCCCATCACGCTCGCCGTGTCGGCGGTACTCATCCTCATGACGCTCCTGCTCTTCATCGCCGACATCGTCAAGCCCATCTCGATCCTCTGATCCCGCGTCGGCGCTGGCCTCGCGGCGAAGGCCCGAAAGGGCCGTCGCCCTTGAGCTCGAGCGCGCGCAGTTGACAGCGGCGGGGCATCGTCGTACCGTCAATGATGAAACCTGAACCGGGTGTCAGGTTGATCACACTCCTTCTATGGCAGCAGGAAAGGCAATCATGCGTTTGACACGGATCGCCCTGGCTCCCGCGCTCGTCGCGGTCGCAGCCCTCACCGTCGTCGGCTGCGCGCCGACGACCGGTGGCGACAACTCGGGAGCGGACCTCGCCCCCGTCGAGGTCGCTCTCATCACCTCCGAGACCGGACCGCTCGCCGCGTACGGTGCGACCTACCTTGCGGGCTTCGAAGCCGGTCTCGACTACGCGACCGACGGCACGGGAACCGTCGACGGTCGTGAGGTCTCCGTCTCCGTCTTCGACGACGCGGGCGACCCCGACAAGGCCGTCACCGTCATCAAGGACGTCATCGGCAGCGGCACGCAGATCGTTGCGGGCACGGCGTCCTCCGGCATCGCGCTCGCCCTCGCCGAGCAGGCCGCGCAGAACAAGATCCTCTACATCTCGGGCCCCGCCGCCGCAGACGCGATCACCGGCATCAACGAATACACCTTCCGGTCGGGTCGCCAGAGCTACCAGGACGTCGCCACCGCGGGAACCTTCATCGGAGACCCCGACGGTCAGAAGGTCGTCGTCTTCGCTCAGGACACCGCCTTCGGCCAGGGCAACGTCGCCGCAGCGACCGCTGTGCTCGGCGGGCAGGGCGCCGAGGTCGCGAGCGTGCTCGTGCCCGAGGATGCGACCGAGTTCACTCCCTTCGCGCAGCAGATCATCGACCAGGCACCCGACCTCGTGTTCGTCGCGTGGGCCGGTGCGACCTCCGCGGCGATGTGGGAGACCCTCGCGCAGCAGGGCGTCTTCGATGTCGCACCGGTGGTGACCGGCCTCGGTGACGTCGCGACCTACAACGCGTTCGGGGCGGCGAGCGCCGACATCAGCTTCCTCAACCACTACTTCGCGGGAGCGACCGACAACGAGGTCAACCAGGCGATGATCGCCGCGCTCGAGGAGGCCGGCGCGACGCCCGACCTGTTCTCGCCGGACGGCTTCAACGCCGCCATCATGATCGTGCAGGCCATCCGCGAGGGCGGCGGCGACGACGTGGATGCCATGATCGCGAGCCTGGAGGGCTTCAGCTTCGAGGGGCCCAAGGGCACGATGACCGTGCGCGCCGAGGACCACGCGCTCATCCAGCCGATGTTCCAGGTGCGTCTCGTCGAGGACGGCGACGGATGGGTTCCCGAGCTCGTCGAGACCGTCGACGCCGAGACCGTCGCCCCGCCCGTCGCCGGCTGACCGTGACCGACGACCGGCCCGTGCTCGAGACCGAGCACCTCACCCTCGACATCGGTGGTGCGCGCATCATCGACGACGTCACCCTCGCGGTGCCGGAGGGCGAGATGCTCGGCGTGATCGGCCCCAACGGGGCAGGCAAGACGACGCTCTTCAACCTCGTCAGCGGCATCCTCATCCCCACCGCGGGATCGGTGCGACTGGCGGGGCAGGACGTGACGTCGTCGCCGATCCACCATCGAGCGCGGGCCGGTCTCGGCCGCACCTTCCAGACATCCAGCCTCTTTCCGGGCCTCACCGCCGAGGAGAACGTGCGCCTCGCGGCCCAGGCCGCGCTCGGCGGGTCCCTCCTCCCGTGGGCCTTCCCGCGGCGCGGGGATGCCGCGACGGACGTCGCGCACGACCGGCTCGTCGAGGTGGGCCTCGCCCATCACGCCCAGACCACCGCGGGAGTGCTCTCTCACGGGGACAAACGAAAGCTCGAGATCGCGATGCTCCTGGCCACCGACCCGCGCGTGATCCTGCTCGACGAGCCCATGGCGGGCGTCGCCTCGGGTGATGTCGCCGGGCTCACCGACGTCATCCGCCAGGTGCACCGTTCCGGGCGGACCGTGCTCATGGTCGAACACCACCTGGATGTCGTGCTCGGTCTCGTCGACCGGGTCGCCGTCATGCACCACGGCACACTCCTGGCATGTGACGTGCCGGAGGCCGTCATGGCAGATGCGGCCGTCCAAGCGGCCTACCTGGGGGAGCCTCTGTGAGCGCGCCGATCCTCACGGTCGCGGGCCTGAGCGCCCGTGTCGCCGGTCAGCAGGTCGTCGAGGACGTGTCGCTCGAGGTTCCCGCCTCCGGAGTGACGGCCCTCCTCGGCCGCAACGGCGTCGGCAAGACGAGCACCATCAAGGGCATCCTCGGCCTCATCGAGCGCGCCGGTTCGATCGAGTTCGCGGGTCAGCGCATCGACAGACTCCCCACCCACCGCATCGTGCAGCTCGGCATCGGCTACGTGCCGGAGGACCGCGAGGTGTTCGCGAGCCTCACGGTCGAGGAGAACCTGCGCCTGGCCGAACGCGGGTCGGCGCCGGGGCGCGATCTCGTGCGCGAGCTCTTCCCCGACCTCGTCGAGCGGTCGGCGCAGCGCGCCGGCACCCTGTCCGGCGGCCAGCAGCAGATGGTCTCCCTCGCGCGCGCCCTCATCAACGACAACCGCCTCCTGCTCATCGATGAGCCGACCAAGGGGCTCGCGCCGCTCATCGTCGCCGAGGTCGCCGAGGCGCTCTCGCGTGCGGCACGCGAGGTGCCGATCCTCCTCGTCGAACAGAACCTGCAGGTCGTGCGGTCGCTGGCCGACACGGTCGTCGTGCTCGAGTCCGGGCGCACCGTCTACACGGGCACGGCGTCGAGCCTGCTCGACGACGAGGCGCTGACCCAGCGGCTGCTCGGCGTCGCCTCCGCGGAGGATGCGGCATGAGCACCGTCGTTCTCCTCCTGATTACGGGGCTCGGCCTCGGCGCCCTCTACTTCCTCGTCGCCTCCGGCCTGTCGCTCATCTACGGGCTCATGGGCGTGCTCAACTTCGCCCACGGCTCGTTCCTCACCCTCGGCGCCTTCCTCGGCTGGGAGGTCGCCCGTCGCCTCGGCGCCGACACCTGGCCCGCATTCCTCGCCTCGCTGCTCGTCGGTGCGGTCGTGGGAGCGATCTTCGCCGCCGCGACGGAGCTCCTGCTCATCCGCCGTCTCTACGAGCGGCACATCGAACAGGTGCTCGTGACGGTCGGGCTCGCGCTCGCCTCCGTCGCGCTGTTCGAGGGCATCTGGGGCACCGATCCGGTCTACGTCACCGCGCCGGACTGGCTCGGCCAGACCACGGAGATCCTCGGGGCGCGTGTACCGCACGACCGGTTCCTGCTCATCGGGGCGGCGGTGCTCGTGCTGCTCGCGATCGTGCTGTTCCTGCGGTTCACGCGCTTCGGTCTCATCATTCGCGCCGGGGTCGAGAACCGGTCGATGGTCACCGCGCTCGGCATCGACGTGCGCCGCGCGTTCACCGTCGTGTTCGCGATCGGCGGTGCCGCGGCGGGGCTGGGTGGCGTGCTCGCCTCCCACTACTTCGGCTACGTGTCCCCGCATCTCGGCGGTTCGCTGCTCATCTTCGCGTTCATCGTCACCGTCATCGGCGGGCTCGGATCGCTCACGGGAGCGGCGGTCGCCTCGGTGGTCGTGGCTGTGCTGCAGCAGTTCGCCAACTTCTACCTCGGCGGCACGGGCGACCTCGTCGTCGTGCTGCTGCTCGCGCTCGTGCTGCTCGTGCGGCCGACGGGACTGCTCGGGAGGAAGGCATGAGAACGTTCTTCGCCGAGCGGCCCTGGATGTGGTGGATCGTCGGGCTCGTCGTCGCGGTGTTCGCCGCGATCCTCCCGCTGCTCGCCCTCGAGATCCCCGGAGTGCTCCCCGGCCCCACGTACACACCCGGAACTCTCCAGGTGCTCGCGCTCGCGCTGCTGTTCTCGTCGCTCGCGCTCTCGTACCACCTGCTGTTCGGCACGGCGGGCCTGCTCTCGTTCGGGCATGCGCTGTACTTCGCGATCGGCGCCTACGGCCTCGGGATCGTGCTCGATCGCACCGATCTGACGCTCCTTCCGGCGATGGGAATCGTGCTCGCGGGGGCGATCGTCGTCGCCTACCTTCTCGGGTCGCTCAGTCTGCGGGTCACCGGGATCGCGTTCGCCATGGTCACCCTCGCGTTCGCGCAAGCCGGCAACGTGCTCGTGCGGCGGAACCCGGCGATCACCGGCGGTGAGGAGGGTCTGCGCCTCGACACCGAGCACGTGCCCGACTTCCTTGTGGGAGTGCTCAACACCCGCAACCTCTACTGGCTCGCGCTCGCCCTGCTCGTGGTCGTGTTCGTGATCGTGACCGTCTTCGAGCAGTCGCGCGCGGGGCACGTCGCCGCCGCGGTGCGCGAGAACGAGCTGCGGGTGCGGGTCCTGGGTCTGCGCCCCTTCGTCGTCAAGCTCGTCGCCTTCGTGCTCGCGTCGGCGCTCGCGGCGCTCGTCGGCATGGTTCATCTGCTCCTGCAGAGCGGGGCTGCGCCGAGGGCGACCTCCGCCGATTTCACGCTCACCCTCCTCGTCATCGTCGTGCTCGGCGGTGTCGGCTCACGATGGGGCGCGGTCGTCGGTGCGATCGTCTACACGCTGCTTGATCAACGGCTGACGGCGCTCGCGGGCTCCGACGTCATCGCGGGTCTGCCGGACGTGCTGCGGATCCCGCTCTCGGAGCCGCTGTTCATCCTCGGCACTCTGTTCATCCTCGTGGTGCTCTTCCTGCCCGGAGGCATCGCCGGTGCGGTCCGTAGAATCGGCGTCACGCGCCCGACGACGAGCGCGCGCGACCGCATCGAGGAGGCGGACTGATCGTGCCCGACGAGCTGCACACTCTAGGCCGCTGGACGCGGGACCGCGCCCTCGCCACACCCGAACGCGTCGCGATCGATGACCGCGGTGTCGTCGTCACCTATCGCGACCTGGAGGGGCGCGCCGCGGCGCTTGCGGATGCGTTCCGCGCGGCCGGCTACGGCGTCGGCGACCGGGTCGCGACGCTGACGGGCAACAGTGCCGACCACATCGTGCTGTTCTTCGCGTGTGCGAAGGCCGGGCTCGTGCTCGTACCGCTGTCGTGGCGCCTCTCGGCGCGGGAGGTCGCCGAGCAGCTGGAGCTCGCCCGCCCGGCGCTGCTTCTCGTGGAGGACGAGTTCACGACGCTTGCGACCCGCGCCCTCGCGCGGCTCGACGAGCGCATCCCCACGGGCGCCCTCGGCGCGCTCGGGGTGGAGCGCGCCGTCCCCGCCCCGTCGCGGCCCTCCCACGGCGAGCGCCGCGAGGTGCGCGATGACGATGCCCTGCTGATCGTCTTCACCTCGGGCACCCTGGCTCGCCCGAAGGGCGCGGTGCTCACCCACGCCAACTGCTTCTGGACCAACCTGTCCCTGTCGCGAACCGCGGAGATCACCAGCCGCGACATCGTGCTGTCGGTGCTGCCGCAGTTCCACGTCGGCGGGTGGAACATCCAGCCGCTCCTGGCGATCTGGATGGGGGCGACGATCGTGCTCGAGCGCACGTTCGACGCCGGCCGCGTGCTCCAGCTCATCCAGACCCGGCGTATCACGACGATGATGGGCGTGCCCGCGCAGTACCACCTGCTCGCTCAGCATCCCCGATTCGCGCAGACTGACCTCGCGAGCCTTGCGCACGCGATCGTCGGCGGGGCGCCCATGCCGGAGCCGCTCCTGCGGGTGTGGCACGGCCGCGGGGTGGCGTTGCAGCAGGGATACGGGCTCACCGAGGCGAGCCCCAACGTGTTGTGCCTTCCCGACGAGCACGCGCGCGACCACATCGGCTCGGCGGGCAAGCCGTACCCGCACGTCGAGGTCGCCGTCGCCGACCCGGCCACGGGTGAACTGCTCGACGGCCCGTGCGAAGGAGAGCTCCTCGTCGGCGGGCCGGGCGTGTTCGCCGGGTACTTCCGGGATGCGGATGCCACCGCCGCCGTCATGCGGCAGGGGTGGCTCGCGACCGGCGATGTCGTGCAGCGCGACGCCGAGGGGTTCTATCGGGTCGTCGACAGGCTGCGCGACCTCATCATCTCGGGCGGCGAGTCGATCGCACCGGCCGAGATCGAGACGGTGCTGCGCGGGCACCCCGCCGTTGCCGACGCCGCCGTCGCGGGGGTGCCGGACGAGCGCTGGGGGGAGCGGCCCGTCGCGTGGGTGGTCGCGCACGCGGGGGGCGCCATCGAGCCTGAGGACATCCGTGCCTACTGCGGGACCGAGCTCGCGCGCTTCAAGATCCCGGCCGACATCATCGTCGTGGAGAGCATTCCCCGCACCTCGGCCACGAACAAGGTACTGCGTCGCGTTCTCGCCGAGCAGTGGCGGGCGGCTCACGAGCGGGAGGAGTCCCGATGAGCACGGCACCGGCGACGACACGCGGCGAACGCACGAAGGCGCGACTCCTCGAGGCCGCGGAGGTGGTCTTTGCGCGCCTCGGCTACACCGAGGCCTCGATCGTGCGCATCACCGAGGAAGCGGGCGTCGGGCAGGGCACGTTCTACCTCTACTTCGACTCGAAGCTCGCGATCTTCGAGGAGCTCGTCGAAGATCTCAACCGCCGGGTGCGGCACGCCATGACGGAGGCGGCCGCAGCGGAATCCACGCGTCTGGATGCCGAGCGGGCCGGATTCCGGGCGTTCTTCGAGTTCACCGCGGCGCATCCGGCCCTGTACCGAGTGGTGCGAGAGGCGGAGTTCGTCTCGCCGCGTACCCTCCGGCTGCACTACTCCCGCATCGTCGAGGGCTACATCGCGGGTTTGAGCGACGCGCAAGCGACCGGCGAGGTCGGCGACGTCGACCCCGCCGTCGCCGCGTGGGCGCTCATGGGCATCGGCGAGATGATCGGGATGCGCTGGGTGCTGTGGGGCGACGGAACCACGGGCGACGACGCCGACCCCACCGCGAGCGGCACCTCACGGGTGCCGGACGAGGTCTTCGACAACATGATGCGCTTCATCCGGCGCGCGCTGGCCCCCGAGCCGCGCGCCGCCGCCGACCCCGGAGGATCCACCCCATGACCGACCTCACCGGCCGCCGCGCACTCGTGACGGGGGCGGCGAGCGGCATCGGCGCGGCCTGCGCCGCCCGGCTCGCCGCCGACGGCGCGCACGTGATCGTGGCGGACCTCGATGGCGAGGCGGCGACCCGGGTCGCCGCGGAGATCGGCGGCGAGGCCTGGCAGGTGGACCTCTCCGACACGGCGGCGCTCGCCGAGCTCCAGCTGACGGTCGACGTCCTCGTCAACAACGCGGGCATCCAGACGGTCAGCCCGATCGAGGACTTCGATCCCGCGCGCTTCTCGCTCATGCTCCGGCTCATGCTCGAGTCGCCGTTCCTGCTCATCCGCGCCGCCCTGCCGGGCATGTACGAGCGCGGCTGGGGGAGGGTCGTCAACATCAGCTCCGTGCACGGACTGCGGGCCTCCGCCTACAAGTCCGCCTACGTCGCGGCCAAGCACGGGCTCGAAGGACTGTCGAAGGTGACGGCCCTCGAGGGCGGGCCGCACGGGGTGACGAGCAACTGCGTCAATCCCGGTTATGTGCGCACTCCGCTCGTCGAGAAGCAGATCGCCGACCAGGCGCGCGTGCACGGCATCCCCGAGGATCAGGTGATCGAGAAGGTGATGCTCACCGAGAGTGCCATCAAGCGCCTGCTCGACCCCGCCGAGGTCGCCGACCTGGTCTCGTGGTTGTGCTCCGATTCGGCCGGCATGGTCACGGGCGCGTCGTACACGATGGATGGCGGATGGAGCGCACGGTGAGCCGCTACCGCCGGTTCACCGCCCCCGTGCGCGGAGGCGACCTTGTCGCGGGGGAGTGGACGGCGCCCGCGGATGCCCCCGTCGTGCTCGCCGTGCACGGCATCACCGCCTCGCACTTGGCCTGGCCGATGGTCGCCGATGCGCTGCCCGACGCACGCCTGATCGCGCCCGACCTGCGCGGACGCGGGGGCAGTCGCGCCCTGCCCGGACCGTGGGGAATGCGTCAGCACGCCGACGACCTGGCGGCGCTGCTCGATGCCGCGGGCGTCGAACGCGCGCACGTCGTCGGGCATTCGATGGGAGCGTTCGCGAGCGTCATGTTCGCCCACCTGCACTCCGACCGGGTCGAGACTCTCGTGCTCGTCGACGGCGGACTGCCTCTGCCGCGGGTGGAGGTCGTCGACACGCCCGGCGAAGACATCGCCGTCCGGGTGCTCGGGCCGGCGGCGCGACGGCTGACCATGACGTTCCCGAGTCGTGACGCCTACCTCGAGTTCTGGCGCGCGCATCCCGCGTTCGTGCACGACTGGTCTGATGTCGTCGAGCGCTACGTCGACTACGACCTCGTGGACGAGAACGGCGACCTGCGCTCCGCGAGTCGGCTCGAAGCGGTCGCCGCCGACACGGTGGAGCTCAACGGCGACACCGACTACCTCGCCGCTCTGGGCGGGCTGCCCGCACCTCTGCCGTTTCTGCGCGCGCCCCGCGGGCTGCTCAACGAGGAGGGAGGCCTCTACCCGCCCGATCGGATCGCGCACTGGCAGGCAGAAGTGCCGGCCTTGCGGGTGACGACGGTCCCCGACGTCAACCACTACACGATCCTCATGACCCGTCACGGCGTCGATGCCGTGGCGTCCACCATCGCCGCTGGGTTCACCGGCAGCGGCGCCATCCCGAAGGAGTATTCATGAGCGCCACCACCCTCTTCGACGGCATCGTACGGCACACCGTGACGACGCCCCGCCTCACCGCCAACGTGCTCGAGCGGCCCGGCGGCGACCGCACCATCGTGTTCGTGCACGGCAACTGCTCGTCGTCGCTGTTCTGGCAGCCGGCGATGCTCGCCCTGCCGGCCGACATCCGTGCGCTCGCGATCGACCTGCGAGGCTTCGGCGACAGCGACGTGTTGCCGGTGGATGCCTCGCGCGGCGTCCGCGACTACTCGGATGACATCGAAGCGGTCGTGAACGCCCTCGGCCTGGAGTCGTTCGGCCTGGTCGGGTGGAGCCTCGGCGGCGGTGTGGTGATGCAGTACGTGCTCGACCACCCGGAGCGGGTGACCCTGCTCGGTCTCGTCTCGCCGGTCTCGCCGTACGGATTCGGCGGCACGGCCGCGGACGGCAGCCTGCTCGACCCGGCCGCGCCGGGCACGGGAGGCGGGGGAGCGAACCCCGACTTCGTGGCCCGCCTTGCCGCAGGGGACACGTCCGACGAAGCCCCCACGTCGCCGCGCACCGTGTTCCGCACCGCCTACGTCAAGCATCCCGAGAACCACACCGAGTGGGAGGACGTCTGGGTGGCCTCGATGCTGACCACGGCGACCGGCGTCGACAACTACCCCGGCGACTCCGTCGCCGTGGAGGCGTGGCCGGGATTCGGTCCGGGAACCCGAGGGGTGCTGAACACCTTGGCCCCCACGAATTTCAACACGACCGCGATCGTCGATCTCGCCGTCAAGCCGCCCGTGCTCTGGTTCCGCGGCGCGGACGATGCGATCGTCTCCGACACCTCGTTCTTCGACCTGAACTTCCTCGGTCAGGTCGGCGCAATTCCCGGCTGGCCGGGGGCAGACGTCGCGCCCGCCCAGCCGATGGTGTCGCAGACCCGGGCGGTGCTGGATCGGTACGCCGCGCAAGGCGGGTCGTACGAGGAAGTCGTCTACGAGGAGACCGGCCATTCGACGCCGATCGAGCGCACCGACGAGTTCGCGGCGGCTCTCGCGAAACGGCTTCCCGCGGCCTGAGCCATCCGCGGTGTTCACGGCTGGCGCGCCTAGACTGGAAGCGTGCCAGCCGTGAACCTGGGGCTCCCGAAGGTCCCTGAAACCCTCGCCCCCCGCCGCAAGACCCGGCAGATCCATGTCGGCAAAGTCGGTGTCGGCAGCGACTATCCCGTGAGCGTCCAGTCCATGACGACGACGCAGACCACGAACATCAACGCGACCCTCCAGCAGATCGCCGAACTGACGGCATCGGGCTGTGACATCGTGCGCGTGGCTGTGCCCAGCCAGGACGACGCGGACGTGCTACACATCATCGCCAAGAAGTCGCAGATCCCGGTGATCGCCGACATTCACTTCCAGCCGAAGTATGTCTTCCAGGCGATCGACGCGGGATGCGCGGCGGTGCGCGTGAACCCCGGCAACATCAAGAAGTTCGACGACCAGGTCGCGGCGATCGCGAAGGCCGCCAAGGATGCGGGCGTCAGCATCCGCATCGGCGTCAACGCGGGCTCGCTCGAGCCGAGCCTGCTGCAGAAGTACGGCAAGGCGACCCCGGAGGCGCTCGTCGAGTCGGCGGTGTGGGAGGCGAGCCTCTTCGAGGAGCACGACTTCCACGACTTCAAGATCTCGGTCAAGCACAACGACCCGATCGTGATGGTGAAGGCCTACCGGTTGCTCGCCGAGCGCGGCGACTGGCCTCTGCACCTCGGGGTCACCGAGGCGGGCCCGGAGTTCCAGGGCACCATCAAGTCGGCGACGGCGTTCGGCATTCTGCTGTCGGAGGGCATCGGCGACACCATCCGCGTCTCGCTCTCCGCCCCGCCCGCGCAGGAGGTGAAGGTGGGGCTGCAGATCCTGCAGTCACTCAACCTGCGCGAGCGCAAGCTCGAGATCGTCTCGTGCCCCAGCTGCGGCCGTGCTCAGGTGGATGTGTACACGCTCGCCAACTCGGTCACCGCGGGACTCGAGGGCATGACGGTGCCGCTGCGCGTCGCCGTGATGGGATGTGTGGTCAACGGCCCCGGCGAGGCGCGCGAAGCGGACCTCGGTGTCGCGAGCGGCAACGGCAAGGGTCAGATCTTCGTCAAGGGCGAGGTCATCAAGACGGTGCCGGAGGAAGACATCGTGCAGACTCTCATCGAGGAGGCCAACCGCCTGGCCGCCGAGATGCCTCCCGGCGAGATCGGCAGCCCTCAGGTCGTCACGAGCTAGTCATCTCACGCTCGCTCAGCGTGGTTCACCGCGCGGCGGTTTGGTCCGTCCCCGCGGAGGATTGTGCGCCACGCGGATGCAGGATGCGCCGCGCCGCGCCCCAACCGCCGCGCCGCCCCGCACCGCTTGCCCCGAGAACCCGCGCGCAAATCGGGTCCCCGGCCCGCGACTAGCATGGAGGCCGTGTCCACGCGCCTGTCCCAGCTCTTCGTCCGCACCCTCCGAGAGGACCCGGTCGACGCCGAGGTCGCCAGCCACAAGCTCCTCGTGCGCGCCGGCTACATCCGTCGCCAGGCGCCGGGCGTGTTCGCGTGGCTGCCACTCGGCCTCAAGGTGCGCCGCAAGATCGAGGCGATCATCCGCGAGGAGCTCGACGCGTTCGGTGCTCAAGAGGTGCACTTCCCGGCCTTGCTGCCCCGCGAGCCGTACGAGGTGACGGGTCGCTGGACCGAGTACGGCGACGGCATCTTCCGCCTCAAGGACCGCAAGGACGCCGACTACCTGCTCGCGCCGACGCACGAAGAGGTCTTCACGCTGCTCGTGAAAGACCTCTACTCGAGCTACAAGGACCTGCCGCTGTCGATCTACCAGATCCAGGACAAGTACCGCGACGAAGCGCGTCCCCGCGCCGGCCTCCTGCGGGGCCGCGAGTTCTCGATGAAGGACTCGTACTCGTTCGATTACACGGATGAGGGACTCGACGTCTCCTACCAGCAGCACCGGGACGCGTACGAGCGCATCTTCCAGCGACTCGGGCTCGAGTACGTCATCGTCGCGGCGGATGCCGGCGCGATGGGCGGGTCGAAGTCGGAGGAGTTCCTGCACCCCACCCCGATCGGGGAGGACACGTTCGTGCGCTCGGCGGGCGGTTACGCCGCCAACGTGGAGGCGTTCCGCACCCTGCAGCCCGACGCCTTGCCGATCGCGGGGTTGCCGGAGGCGCGCATCCTGGATTCGCCGAACACGCCGACGATCGCGACCCTCGTCGACCTCGCCAACGATGCCTACCCGCGGGAGGACCGCGCCTGGACGGCCGCCGACACACTCAAGAACGTCGTGCTGGCGGTCACCGCCCTCGACGGCACGCGCGAGCTCGTCGTCGTCGGTCTGCCCGGTGATCGGGAGGTCGACCTCAAGCGCGCGGAGGTGGCGTTCGCGCCGGGCGTGGTCGAGGCCGCGACGGATGCGGACTTCGCCAAGAATCCGGGCCTCGTGAAGGGCTACATCGGGCCGTGGTCGCCCGACGGCCCCGTGCTCGGTGAGAAGTCGAGCACCGGCATCCGCTACCTGGTCGACCCGCGCGTCGTCGACGGCACCCAGTGGGTGACGGGGGCGAACCTGCCCGAGAAGCATGTCTTCGGGCTCGTCGCCGGGCGCGACTTCAGCGCCGACGGCGTCGTGGAGATCGCCGAGGTGCGCGCCGGCGACCTGGCGCCCGACGGCTCGGGGCCGGTGGAGCTGGCGCGCGGCATGGAGATCGGGCACGTCTTCCAGCTCGGCCGCAAGTATGCGGAGGCGCTGGGGCTGAAGGTTCTCGACGAGAACGGCAAGCTCGTCACCGTCACGATGGGGTCCTACGGCATCGGGGTCACGCGCATCATGGCGGTGATCGCCGAGACGAACCACGACGACAAGGGTCTCATCTGGCCGAAGAACGTCGCCCCGTTCGATGTGCACGTCATTGCCGCGGGTCGCGAAGAGGTCGTCTTCGAGACGGCGGAGGCGCTCGTCGCGAGCCTCGAGGAGTCAGGCTTCGACGTGCTCTTCGACGACCGTCCGAAGGTCTCACCGGGCGTCAAGTTCGGCGATGCCGAACTGCTCGGCGTGCCGCTCATCGTGATTGTCGGCCGCGACGCCGCCGAAGGCCTCGTCGAGCTGTGGGACCGTCGCTCGGGCGAGCGCACGTCGGTTCGACTCGAGGAGGTCGGCGCGCAGCTGCTCGCACGCTGAGCGGCCCGCGGAGGCGACCGGCGTCAGGCGAGGCCGAGTTCGTCGCCGAACTCGGCGCGGATGCGCTCGCGAATCGCGACGAGGTCGGGTTCACCCCAGAAGAAGTCGATCTTCTGCGCGGTGACACTGTCGCCTGAGGGCTCGTCTTCGAGCACGAAGGTCATGAACGACTCGGCGATGTCCTCGACGACGTTGGTGGCGGCGTAGTCGCTTACGAAGTCGTCTTCATGGGCTTGGTAGAACTCCCACGCGAGGTCCGCATCCGCGTTGCCCGGGTCGGGGGCGTCGTCGTAGCCGGTCCAGAACCGCTGCTCGAACGCGTAGAGCAGCGAGTCCTCGAATGCGCACCCTTCGTCGAGTTCGAGGGTCGGGCACGAGGCGACCTTCGGATCGAACTGTTCCGGCCCGAGGGTGAGGATGTGCGCGAACTCGTGCACGAGCGTTGAGACGAGCAGTCCGTCATCCTCGATCGTGGCGAGGTTGGCGGCAAGCACCCACAGGCTTGGGTCGCTGTCCTGGTAGACGTAGGCGAGGGTGTCGGAGTCGGGATCGTCGCCCACCCGGAACTGGGTGATGGTCTCGGCCGCGAAGTCGGGAGTGACGACGCGTTCGAACGTCTCCCACACGTGCTCTGCCGCGCCGGACGCAGCCGGGTCGAGTGTGCCGTCCTCGAGCACCGTATGGACCTCGACGGTGCCGAAGTCGTCATCGTCTTCGATGGGCGCGCCACCTCGGTCGTCGACCGGGGCGATCACGGCGCAGCCGGAGGCAATCAGCCCCACGGCGAGCAGCAGAAACGGCAGGGCGAGGGCGCGTCGGGTCGGCACCATTCCAGCGTATCGAGGCGGCGAACGTGCTCGTGTCACCGTCGCGGGCGCCTCAATCCGATGCGCCCGCCGGCGCGCGGCCGGCTCACGGTACACTGGGCGGGTACTGCACACCTGAATACCGCGGAGGCCCTCAGTGGACATCGACCTGAGCGTGCTGCGACTCATGGAGCGCGAG
>VFQP010001937.1_pt1 | contig 24898 bp, 23 predicted proteins | sample 3512351 | NCBI WGS metagenome assembly VFQP01 (sample SAMN10412372, study PRJNA504923) | tailings metagenome | isolation source: Relicate 1 Philex TSF1 revegetated site | place: Philippines: Tuba, Benguet | collected 2017-08-29
CGCGACCACCGCAAGCTCGGCCGCGAGATGGACCTGTTCCATTTCCAGGAAGAGGCGCCGGGCTCCGTGTTCTGGCACCCGAAGGGCTGGACGCTATTTCAAACGCTGATCGCCTACATGCGCCGCGCTCAAGCCCGCGCGGGCTACCAGGAAGTGAACTCTCCAGACATGATGGAGAAGCACTTCTGGGAGCTCTCCGGCCACTGGGAGAACTACGGCGAGAACATGTTTACGACCACGCTGCCCGATGAGCGCGTGTTCTGCTGCAAGCCGATGAACTGCCCGGGCCACGTGCAGATCTTCAAGCATGGTTTGAAGAGTTACCGTGACCTGCCGCTCAAGATCGCCGAGTTCGGCAAGGTGCACCGCTATGAGCCGAGCGGCGCCTTGCACGGGATGCTGCGCGTGCGCCACTTCACGCAGGACGACGCGCACATCTTCATCACCGAAGATCAGATCATGGAGGAATGCCTCAAGATCAACGATCTGATGCTGTCGATCTACAAGGACTTCGGCTTCGAGGACATCTTCATCAAGCTCTCGACGCGGCCCGAAAAGCGCGTCGGCGCCGATGAGCTGTGGGACAAGGCCGAAAAGGCGCTGGGCGATGTGCTCGACGAGGTCACGAAGCGCTCCAACGGCCGCGTCAAGACGGCGTTGCAGCCGGGCGAGGGCGCGTTCTACGGGCCGAAGCTCGAATACGTGCTGAAGGATGCCATCGGCCGCGAATGGCAGTGCGGCACCACGCAGGTCGACTTCAACCTCGCCGGCCGCCTCGGCGCGTTCTACATCGACGAGCATTCGGAGAAGAAGACGCCGGTGATGATCCACCGCGCCATGTTCGGCTCGCTTGAGCGCTTCACCGGCATCCTGATCGAGAACTTCGCCGGGCACTTCCCGCTGTGGCTTGCGCCGCTGCAGGTCGTCGTCGCACCGATCGTGTCGGATGCGAACGACTACGCGCTTGAGGTGATTGCGGCTTGTAAGGCCGCGGGCCTGCGCGTTGAAAGCGATCTGCGCAACGAGAAGATCAACTACAAGATCCGCGAGCACAGCCTTGCGAAGGTTCCGGTGATCTTGGTGGTTGGCAAGCGCGAGGCGGAGGAGCGCAAGGTCTCGATCCGTCGATTGGGCTCACAGGATCAGACGGTGGTGGGCCTGGACGAAGCACTTGCGTCTCTCGGCGCCGAAGCCACCCCGCCCGATTTGCGGTAGGGTGTAAAGGACATGCACAGTCCGTCAAAAACTCGAATAGACAAGGCGGGACGGCTGCTTTCAACCCCTCCCGACCCGCTGACCGAAGAATATTTAGAGTTGGAGGATGTATTCGACTCTTACCGAAAAACCTTTCTACCAAAACTAACGGAGTTAACTAGTCAAATTCAGTTTTGGTTGACGAATAATGGAGAGCACTACTACATCGCTCAACGCCTTAAAAGAAAGCCTCAAATATTAAGAAAGCTACGCCGCTTAAGTGTTCGACTTACTCAGCTCCAAGATATTGGTGGTTGCCGTATCATTGTGCGATCTAACCGACAAGTGGACGCATTAAAAGAATACATAGAGAAGAGAATTTCAGAAACTGAACATCTAAATTTAGTTCGAGCAACTGATTATCGACCGCGTGGTCGCGATGATTCTGGATACAGGGCCGTTCATCTCATAATAGAAAACAAGGAAAAAGTTATAGAGCTTCAAATTAGGAGTATGATCCAGCATTATTGGGCAGAGAGTATAGAGCGGACGTCTGTCATATATGGGTCCCACCTTAAAGAGCAGGAGGGGGATCCAGCCGTTATCTCGTATTTCAAGAGTCTATCTGATATTTTTTATGAACTCGAGGCTGGGCGACAGCCAAGCGGCCAAGCGCAGGTGGAGCTTGATACCCTGCGGCGCCAAGCAGAGGAGATTATTGAGGCTTCGGGGAAGGGCCGAGTTCTTGGTGCATTCGTGAACGATGATATTATGAGAACGCTGGCTGAAAAGGAGCGAAGTTCCGCCAAGGGAATTAATAATTGGATATTTGTTTTTGATTGGAATTCAGGTACTTTTATAACTTGGGATATTGTAAGTCGGGATCCGGATCAGGCAGCTGATACCTACTCCAAGTATGAGCGTCAATATCCTGCGGAGGAACAGCTGGAAGTTGTTCTTATAGGCTCTTCAGATGTGTCGACTGTTCGGAGAACGCACAGTCATTACTTCGGTGTGGCAGCCTATGATAAAGTGCTTGAAAGTCTCCAGGACTCTATTGTCGGTTTTTCAAAACGAATGGAGCTCGATGTTGGTGCACGGCAGATAATTGGAGTGCTGGCGCGGAGGAGATTCTGGGGGAGCAAAAAGGCCTCGGAAGACACCTTGCGAAATCACTTTTGTAAGGATGTTATCACCTTCGATGGATCGCTAAAGAGCCTAAAGTTAAAGGGGTTTATCTCTACTGACGGTGGTGTGTCTCTAGAGATAAAGCGGAAGTCTGAGATAGAACAATATCTTTAGACGTTGCTGACGTCATGGCTGCGAAGGCGGCCGTCCGCGCCAGCTTCCGCAACTCAGCGCTATCGAGAACGCGCCCCTCCGCAACTTGTCGTGGATGGCCCCGACGGGCAGGGCCACCCCGGAATGGGGTGAGCGGCGCCTCGTGCGCTCTGATCGCTAGAGCGCATTTCACTTTAGATCGACGCACCCCACCCATCGTCCTCGCAGGAGCCATCGCGAAGAGGTGCTTCGCACCGGTGCGTCCGAACTCGCCCCGCCCGATCTGACCTGAGCGCGATGTAAAGAACGGCCCTCTTGGCTCGCGTCCCCCGATTGCATAGATGTCGAAGCGCGGCAGTTCAGCGGGGCGAGGCTCCGAGGGCCAACGATGTCTTTGTTGTCATTTGCCCAATCCAAAGAACGCTACGAAAGCTGGCTTCAGTCCGAGCTGGGTTCGGACTTTGTCGCCGCCGACCTTGCGGAGAAAAACCGGATCATGCGCGAAAGCGCGTTCGTCTTTTTGCGCGGCACCTATTGGCGCTGGGCGGAGATGGCGCGCGAGGCGTTCTCCGATCACGCGTCGGCGTTTACGGTCTTGGCGGTCGGCGACATTCATCTCGAAAACTTCGGCACTTGGCGCGACGCAGATGGACGTCTCGTCTGGGGCGTCAACGATTTCGACGAGGCGGCGCGTATGCCTTATGTCGAAGATCTTGTCCGCCTCACAACCAGCGCGGCGCTGGCGAGTGACATGCGCAAGCCGGATATCGCGGACGCCTGCGACGCGGTGCTCGCTGGCTATGGCAAAGCCCTGCAGGCCTCGAACCCGGTCGTGCTCGATCGGGACTGGGCGTGGCTGCGAGAAAAAGTCGTCGTGTCAGAGGAGAGCCGCCAGAAGTTCTGGAAGAAGATCGATGCCCGAAAGTCCGAGCCGGCACCGCCGCATTTTCATGCCGCCCTTCAGGCTGCCATGCCGCAGCCGGACTTGAAGTTCGACACCGCGCGGCGGGTGGCGGGCACCGGCAGCCTTGGACGGCCACGATGGATCGGCGTAGCCGAGTGGCGAGGCGCGCCGATCGTGCGGGAAGCCAAGACGCTGCTGCCGTCGGCGTGGAACCTGGCTCACGGCGAGCCCGCCACAACAATCCTGACCGGCGAAATCGCCGACGGACGTTTCCGATCGCCCGATCCTTGGATGAAGGTCGGCGACAAAATCGCGACCCGCAGGTTGTCGCCCAACAATCGCAAGATCGAAGCCGCATCGAGCGACTTCCTGCTTCAGGAGCGCAAGATGCTGTCGGCCATGGGCTACGAGCTGGCGAATGTTCACGCCGGAACCGGCGATGCAACGGCCGCGATCGAGAAGGATCTCGCAACGCGCAAATCTGGATGGCTTGCGGCAGATGTCGAAAATGCAATGGGCCTGGTGCTTGCCGACTACAAGCAATTCCGGAAGCTTTGAGGACAAAGGGCGAACGCTTCGACCTGCCTCTGGCGCCTGCTTGCGGGGGGCGGGGAGCGAAAGCTGGAAAAACGCCGGCATGTCAGTAAAAAATCGGACCGGATCCCGCCGTCACCCGGCGCCTAAAGTAGGGTGTTCAAGCGTCGCACGACAAATGCAGGCATCTGTGGTACAAGCCTGGATGCAAATCACCTCCAAGCTACCGGCGCCCGTGCGCGTCGATCCCGTATCCAATATCCCGCAAGCCCAGAGAAAGACCGTGGAAACGCTGCTGGCGAACGACTGTCGCTGGCCATTCGGCGACCCGGCTTCTCCGGATTTTCACTTCTGCGGCCACCGCACGAAGGACGGCCGTCCGTATTGCGACGCCCATTTGCGTCAGGCGTTTCAACCGGCAAAGCCGCGTGCCGTCGTTTACCGGCCGCAAGCCGCGTAATCGTCTCGATTTCTGCAACGAAAGTCGGAGCGCGCTGTTCGCTGCGCGATCCGCGCGCGCACTTCCTGCGCCAACGACGCTGGCAAAGCCTGGCGACGAGGCGGCAGTGACGGCGCCCCATCATCAATCTCCAAGCAACGGATCCGATATGAAACACTTCAACGACAAGTTCTTCGGCGAGCGTCTCCAGAAGGCAGCGGAGGCCCGGCAAGCGATGCTGAAGCGCGCCCAGAAGCCTGCGGCCGATGATCCGACGGTATTACAGCGTGCGGCCGAGCGTCAGGCTATCGTCGCTGCGCGCGAGGCGCGCAACGAGGCGAAAGCCCTCGCCGCCAAGGAACGAGTTGCTCGCGAAGAAGCGGAGAAAGCCGAGCAGGAAGCGATCCGCAAGCTGAAAGCCCGCGAAGAGGCAGACCGCGCGGTTGCCGAACTGGCGGAACAGAAAGCCGCTCGCGACGCCCGCTATGCCGCGCGCAAGAAGCGCAAGGCGTGATGCGCGCCATCGAGGGTCGATCCGACAGCTGTCTCCTTCCTTGCGCCGCTAGTCGACCGCCATCGGTCGACTTCTAATCGCCTCCAGCACCTGCACCGACACACCGATATCCCGTGCGCGCGCCATCTCCTGAAGGTGCGTCCTGGAGTGCTGCGCCGCCGTGTCCGACAGCAGCGGCGCGATCTGAGCCGCATCGAACGGACACCGCTGGAACACGAACGGTGGAACACCGGACAACTGTTCCGGATCGTCCTCCTCGCCGAGCGTCAGCATCGCGACGGAATTGTCGTCGAGCGCGGTGATCTTCGCGCGATCCGGTTTCTCTGAAATATCGCTGATGTGGTTCACGTCCGTCACGCAGTTGTCGATCGCCGTCGCGGCATCGAACGTGCACGTGCCGTGCTTGTACCGCACGAAGCGCGGCGTGCCGTGCGCCTCCCAATGGCGCCTGTCGAGAATGTAGCCGCTGAATGCACCCGAGCGCGACTGATGCAGGATGTCGAACCCGCAGCCCGCGTGTGTGGGGCCGGCCGCCTTCAACGCGAAGAAGCCTTCGAACGGATAGGGATCTGCGGCCGCCGTCCCTGCCAGTATTTGGCTCACGACCAGCAAGCAGATTCTCCGTTTCATGGTTCCCCCGTTAGCTTTCGCCGTTGCTGTGTCGCGCCGACCTTACCGAACATCGGCGGCGTTGGAGAGAGCGAAAGGTTCCCGCGCCGCCGTGTAAACTTGCTAGTGTTGTCGAGCGGCCCAAGAGCCTTCGTGCGTGGCGGCACGGCCTGGGGTTGAATGCAAAAGCGACCAATCGTTTCCGATGTTTTTGAAATGCCGGCCGCGGGGCCTTACGTCCTGGCCTGAAGCCGTGGCAATATCGCGTGGCGCAAAAGGCTATCGCACAATCGTCAGTGGGGTCTTGTCGCAATGCCCTCAGTGCTGATCACAGGCGCGAACTCCGGTATCGGCCTTGCGGCGTCGGTGGAGCTTGCAAAACGCGGCTGGCGTGTGGTGGCGACGATGCGCGACCGCACCAAGCGCGGCGAGCTGGATCGGCAGCTCGCGGCGGCCGGCGTCGCCGATGACGTCCGCATCGAGCAGCTCGACGTCACCGACGAGAAATCCATCGATGCCGCCATCGCGGCGCTGGATCTCGCCCATCATCCGCTCGAAGCCGTCGTCCACAACGCCGGCATCGCCATCGGCGGCGCCTTCGAGGACCTGAGCGACGCCGAAATCCGTGGCGTCATGGAGGTCAACTTCTTCGGCGTCCTCGCACTTACGCGGCGTTTGCTGCCCGCATTCCGGGCGCAGAGACGCGGCCGCATCCTGATCGTCTCGAGTGAAGCCGCGTTTGCCGGACACCCCACGATCTCGGCTTATGCCGCATCCAAATGGGCCGTAGAGGGATGGGCCGAAGCGCTCGCCTATGAGGTTGCGGCGTTCGGGATCGAAGTCACGCTGGTCGAGCCGGGCGCGATCAAAACCAACATTTGGAAAGCTTCGCCCCGCATCATTCCGAAGGAAAGCCCATACCGCCCGCTGCTGCGCCATCTCGATGCCGCGGTCGATATCCACGTCGAGAAGACGGCGCGCGAGCCGGAGGAAGCCGCGCGCATTATTGCCAACGCGCTCGAAGCCAGGAAGCCGCGCTTTCGGAATACCGTTGGTCCCACAGCGCGCATGCTGCATATCGCACGCGGCAAGGTCCCGGCACGCCTGATGCGCAGGATCTTCGCTCGCTACTTTGGCCTTCATCGCATTCGCTGGTAGCCGCGACCCTGCGAGGGTCTCAGGATCTGCAACCCGATGCCATCGGACAGAACGCATTCTCGTTAAATTGTCCGTACCCTGTAACATCGTCCTTAAGCCGCGTCTGTCATCGTAAGGGAAGAGGCCAGCTTCGACTGCGTCTCGAAGCTTCGCCAAGTGGAGCTTGCCCCCATCCGCCACTTGGCCCCCACCCACTTGGGCTCCATCACTCGGGCCTATGACAGGAGATCACCGTATGTCCCTTACGAAATCCGCATTGATTGCAGGCCTCACCGTCGCTGTGGCGCTCGGCTCGAGCCTCACCGCCGCGTCTGCACACAGCAACAAGAAGGCTGTCCGCAACTTCGTCTACGGCGCAGCTGCAACGGCGGTTGTCGTGTCGGTGGTCAAGAAAGACTGCAAGAAGTGGAAGCACCGCTACAACGCCACCGGCAATCCGTATTACCTGGATCGCTACTACGATTGCATCTAGTTGCTGATAGCTTCCCGGTCGCGATCGCACCCTCGTTTTGCATTCCCCGGATGCAGGACGGGGGTGCCGTTCGTTTGGAAGATGCAACGCCAGCTTTCGCGGATCGTGCCGAACTCGGCAAGGCGGTCTCGCTACAACCCGAACAAGTGAACTTCGGCACAATTTGTACGTCTGTCGTAACCACCTGTTAGGTCGCTCTGCCAACAATGGATGGAGAGGCCGGCGGCCTGAAATGTCGCCCCAAAAGGTGCCTCGCCCAAAGGAGAATTTTGAGTATGTCGATTTGGAAGTCTACCGTTGCCGCAACGATGGTGACGGCAATTGCTTTTGCTGCGGTCCCCACGGCCGCGTTCGCCAAGAAAAGACACGGCCACCATCACGGCCATAGCGGCCATCATCATCATCACGGTCACAACAAGCATAAGTATCGCGGATATGGCACGGCCGCCGCCGCCGCCGCGATCGTGATCGGAACCGCTGCCTACTACGACTGCAAGAAGTGGAAGTCTCGCTACAAGCGGACGGGCAACCCCTACTACCTCGATCGCTACTACGCCTGCAAATATTGAGACGACGACATCCCGGAGCGCGCGAAGAGCCTGCGCCGGGTTGCCTTTGGATGCGTAAAGGGAGAGAGCCGATCGCGAAGATCGGAGGCGCCGATCAGTCGGCAACGACCGAGGCGTGGGGAGCAGCGGCAGCGCGGGCTGCGACCTGTGCGACAGGCAGCGGCTGAGCTGCGGCCACAGGTTTGGCGTCGGGCAGCATCCAAAGAATTTTCCGCGAGCCAGAGATGCCGTCCTGGAACATTGCGAAGCCGCTGGCAAGGAGCGCGACACCACAAAACGCGATCAGGCTTTCGAAGCGTCTCGCGCCCTTCCGCTGGTAATAGAGGGCGGCGGCGCCAACGAGCATCACCGCAAGCGCCGACAAGACGATTTCCAAGGATTGCATGGTGGCCCCACCCGGTTTGATGTCGCCAAGGCTATCGGCAGACGTTGAGGTCAACTGAATAAGGGACGATCGCGACAGGCGTGTTAAAGCCTAACACCGCGCCGCATCGGTCGTTTTTCGCTAGCATCTGGGGCAAAGGACCCATGAGCCACCTTGACCCCCAAACCTGAAAGCCACCTGACAGCGCCCCACCGCCGCGCAGATAGAACGTGGGCGGCGGACTGAGCCGCGGTGATAGGCGGCAAAACCCGAACGTTTCGGGCTAAGGTAAAAACCTTGTCAGGGGCACCCGAGCGCATGTCACCAATCAGCGCCTTCAGCTATCGCGCCGATCCATCGGTTCCGGAATTCGATGACAGCACGCCGCTCGTCATCTTCGATGGTCATTGCGTGCTCTGCTCGTCGGGCGTCCAGTGGATGCTGAACCGCGATCCTTATGGCACGGCGCGCTTCGCCGCTGTCCAGGATCCCATCCCGCGGGCGCTCTATCGGCACTATGGCTTGGATCCCGACCTCTTCGACACCTTCATGGTGCTGGCCGATGGCATACCTCACACAAGATGGCGCGGCTTGCTTGCGGCGTCACGCACGATGCCGGCGCCGTGGTCGTGGCTCGGCACGCTTGGTCGTATCGTTCCAAACGGCATCGGGAATGAGATCTACGACTGGGTTCAACGCAATCGTATCGGCTGGTTCGGCGCGCGGGATACCTGCTTCCGCCCCGACGAGCGTCGGCGGCATCGGTTCCTGCACGCATTGCTCTAGCGCGCCGGCTCTGAACCGGGAAACGCCTAAGCGCGCGCCATTCGCTCCGGTCGCGCGCGAGACAGTGCGAAGGTGAGCGCGAGAACGGCGGCGTAAGCGCCGAAGATAATGAGATCGCTGACCAGCGCGTGCCAGGCATGTGTGACAGAAAGCGTTGTTAGCGTCGGATCGGTGGCCGCGTAGACGACCTCGATCTCCTGGCCGGGGCTGAACTTGTCGGCAGCGGACTTCGACATATGCGCCAAGCCGGTGATTGGGGTGAAGCCCGGGAGCTCGAGTGTATAGATCAGCTCACGCCCACTGGTGTTGCGGCCGATGAAGGTGTCTGGTTCCACGCTTTCCACAATGGCAGTTGCGGGGTGTCCGTAGTCACGCACCTCTGCGTAAAGCGCGTAGTCTGCGCGGATTTGCGACAAAGCATAAAGCGCGACGAGAGGAGCCGTAAGCAGGATCAGTGCGAGCTTGAGTTCTCTCATGTCATTCCCCGAACGGTTTCGAAGGCAGACTGACGCCATGACACCCGCCACGCTGTTCCGACCGAAACCACCCACCGTATTTGAGAGAAATCATACCAGAAATCCGGCTGCCTTAGGGCGGATCGCGAGCCTCGTATTGCAAAATATCGGCGCAAAAGTTTCCGCTTTTGCCAGCAGGGTGCTTTGCAGGTACGTTCTATCGCAGTGTCACAATCCATTCGTGATGACGTTTTCGGGAGGGGTTCCATGGCCATAGACCCGGCTTGGTTCGTCGTGGGGGCTTACGTTGCCGGCGCCATTCTGGTCGCCGTTCTGCTCGGGCTCTATTTCAGAAAATAGATGTTCGGCCATTCCGTCGTTCCCTGTTCCGCGCGAGACAGCGCGGAGCCGGGCCATCGGCGAAAGTGTGCCCATCACGCCCCCGCCGCCGTCACCGGCTTGTTCCGGCACGGCCAATCACCCTCAGGAGACTTTACGAATGTCGTTCACGAAGACGGCCGTTGTTTCGGCCCTTGTCGTTGCTGCTGCGTTTTCGAGCACCATGACCGCCGCCAACGCCGGGAAGAAGCACTTCCATCATCATCACTTCCATCACCGCTTCTACAGCCCGGTGATCGTGATCGGCCCGCCGGCCTATAGCTGCAAGCACTGGCTCAAGCACTATCACAAGACCGGCAAGAAGGTGTTTCTGAAGAAGTATTACGCCTGCAAGTACTAGGACCATGATCGCTTCGGGCCCACGCGCTCCGATCGTCGCGTCCCCCATCGGACGCGACGTGAATCGGCAGCGCAGGCAAAGTTCGAAGCGTGAATCATCGGTCTCATAAACGCCGAGCGCGGCGGATATGTCCCTCCTCGCAGTCGCGGGGAGGGACGCTCTGTTCCAGGTCATTCCACGTCGTATCGGCCAGAGAGGTCTTTGGTTCGCGCTTCCGTCAACGAGGTCATGCACCCGACGACTGCCGCTGTCGTTCCGGTTCCGCCCGACCACTCCATCGGCACCGCGCCCTTGCAGTCCGCATCGCGAAACGCCACCCACGCTCTTTGGCTCGCGCGCATCGCCTCTTCCCAGCTCGCCCGATCGTAGGGCTTTTCGAGATCGCCCTCCGCGATCTGTGAGAGCACTTTCTTGTAGACCGCGTTGAGCTTGTCATCCGCCGCCCTGAAATCCTTGTCCGCGCAGAAGTTCATCTCGACGGTCGTGCTGGCGTTGTTGCAGTCGATCGGCTCGTCAGCCTGCGCAGGATTTGCGATCTGAAGAAGCATCAGGGCGGCGAGCAGGGGAGATATGCGCATGGGGAGATCCTCGAGGTTGACGGCCGAGATCATAGAGGTCCTCGGGAAACGTAACAGCGACGAACCGGCACCGGCGCGGAATTTCTTGGCAGTCCGGCAGTTGCCGCCCGATGCCGATGCTTCCTTGCAGCGTCACAAAACGAAAAGCCGCCCGCGGATGCCTCCGCAGACGGCCTTGAAAGCAGGATCGAAAGAACGGGCTCAGTGCCGCTTCTTCCAGTGGCGGTGATGGTGCTTGCGCCAGTGCGGCGGGACGCAACGCTCACGGCCCCAGAAGTGGGACCGGTGCCATCCGCGGCGATCCAGCTTGCACGAGGAATGAAGCCCATGGACTTGAATGACTTCCGTGGTGGCGGTTGCGGCACTGGCGCTTCCGGCTGCCCCCAAGGGGGCGGCCTCGGCTGCAGACGCGACGACGCCGAAACAAAGAGCGCCAGCGAGAGCGACAAGGGATTTTCTCATTGAGTTCTCCATAGGCATTGAGCACCTAATTTAACGAAATGCAGGCGTCCGGTTCCCCGCCAAGACGCCCAACCGCTGGCTAGCTGAGATTCGTGGCAACATCCGTCTCGTGCGCCGCACATTCGTCGCCTGAGCCACATTGTGGGGATCGAAATTCGGTGATAATCGCCTTCGCAACCGCAGCAGGAAAATCGCAATCAATTCCGTGACGCAGCACCCCTATCGCGTAGCCGTCGTCGGCGCCGGCCCTGCTGGGCTCATGGCGGCCGAGACGCTTGCCAAGGCCGGCGTGACAGTCACGGTCTACGAGCGTATGCCGCGTGTTGCGCGCAAGCTTCTGCTTGCCGGGCGCGGCGGTCTCAATCTCACCCACAGCGAGCCGCTCGCGGTTTTTCTCACCCGCTACCGCGAAGCCGCACCCCGCCTCAGCCCGGCGATCGAAGCGTTTCCTCCCGAGAGCCTGCGCGCGTGGGCCGAAGAGCTGGGTCAGGAAACTTTCGTCGGCACCAGTGGGCGCGTCTTTCCGCGCGCCATGAAAACATCGCCGCTGCTCCGGGCCTGGCTGCAGCGTCTGACCGGCCTGGGCGTCACCTTCAAGTTCGGACATCGCTGGATCGGATGGGACACCCAAGGGCGCTTGCAGTTCGAGACAACTGAGGGTGCTCACGCCGTCGAGGCGCAAGGCGCTGTTCTCGCGCTCGGCGGGGCCAGCTGGCCGCGCCTCGGCTCGGATGGCGGCTGGACCGCGCCGATCGAAGCGGCGGGCGTGAAGGTCGCGCCGCTCGCGCCCGCAAACTGCGGTGTGCAGGTGGCATGGTCGGAGATCATGCGTACGCGCTTCGCCGGCCATCCGTTGAAGCGCATTGCAGTAACGCTCGGCGGCGAAGCGTCCGCTACCGAAACGGTACGCGGCGAGGCGATGATCGCGGCCGAAGGCTTGGAGGGCGGCGCGATCTATGCGCTGTCGGCGCCGATCCGCAACGCGATTGCATCAAAGGGCGATGCAACTCTTACGCTTGATCTGAGGCCTGACTTGTCTGCCGACGAACTCGCCGCGCGTTTGCAGAAGCCGCGCGGAAAACAGTCGCTCGCAACCTACCTCCGCAAGTCTCTGGCGCTGGATGCGGCCGCGATCGGTTTGCTGCAGGAGGCTACGCACGCGGCCGGAACGCCGCTCGCGGCGATGGCGCCTGAAGTCGTGGCGCGCCTCGTCAAGGGCATCCCGCTGCGTGTCACCGGCCTCGCGCCGATCGACCGCGCAATCTCGACCGCAGGTGGCATCTCGTTCGATGACATCGATGAAACGTTCATGCTGCGCGCGCGCCCCGGAACGTTCGTCGCTGGCGAAATGCTGGATTGGGACGCGCCGACCGGCGGCTATCTTCTGCAGGCCTGCTTCGCCTCCGGGCGCGCCGCCGCCGAAGGTTTGCAGTCCTATCTCCAGCGAACACCGGCACCCTAACGGCCGACCTGCATGCTGCCGCGCCCTATCCCTCGATCTCGCTGCGCAGAATCTCAAGCTCGAGCCATCGCTCCTCGGCGGCCGCGAGATTGCTCTCGACCTCGGACAGCGTCTCCGAGATGTCGGCGAACCGCTTACGATCCCGCGTATAGAGATCCGGATCGTCGAGCATCCGCGAAAGCGCGGTTTTCTTCGCTTCCAACGCGGCGATCTCGCCCGGAAGCGTTTCCAGCGCGTGCTTGTCCTTGAAAGAAAGCCGCTTGCGCTGGGCTTGCGAGCCCGCATCCGCCGCTGCGGAGGGCGCCTTTGCGTCACCCGCATCTGTCGCCGACGCCTTCGCAAGCTTCGTATCCCGCTTCTTGAGCTCGGCGCCGCGCTGGGTCAGCATGTCTTGATATCCGCCGGGATACTCTGTCCAGCGGCCGTCGCCTTCCGGCACGATCACGCTCGTCACGACGCGATCCAGGAAGTCGCGATCGTGGCTGATTAGAATGACGGTTCCCTTGTAGTCCGCGAGCACATCCTCCAGAACGTCGAGCGTTTCGAGGTCGAGATCGTTGGTCGGCTCGTCGAGTACGAGCAGGTTCGAAGGTTTCGCCAGCGCACGCGCCAGCATCAGCCGCCCGCGCTCGCCGCCTGACAGCGCGCTGATCGGCGTACGCCGCTGTTCGGGCGCAAACAGAAAGTCGCGCATGTAGGCGACGACATGCTTCGTCTCACCCCCGATCGTTACCGTATCGCCGCGGCCGCGCGTCAGCGCTTCCGAGAGCGTCCAGCTCGGATCGAGGCTGTCACGACCCTGATCGAGCGTCGCGGCTTCGATACTGGTCCCCATGCGGATCTCGCCGGCATCCGCCGGCAGCACACCCGTGAGCAGCGAAACCAACGTCGTCTTGCCGGATCCGTTCGGTCCGACGATGCCGAGCCGATCACCGCGCATCAGCCGCAGCGAGAGGTCGCGCACGATTGTCTGCTCTCCGAACGACTTCGAGATCCCTTTGGCCTCGATGACCAGCGTGCTCGAGGTGTCGGCTTCCGCCACCGAAAGCGTGGCCTTGCCTTGCACGGCTCGATAGTCGCGCCGCGTCTGGCGCAGCTTTTTAAGCTCCGCCATGCGCCGTACGTTGCGCTTGCGCCGGCCGGTCACGCCGCCGTGCACCCAGTGGGTCTCGGCCACGATTTTGCGGTCGATTTTGTGCTGCTGCATTTCCTCGTCGGCGAGCTGCTGATCGCGCCAGTCCTCGAACTGGCTGAACGGTAGGTCGACGCGTCGGGCTTGGCCGCGGTCGAGCCAAACCGTGGTGCGGGACAGTTTTTCGAGGAAGCGCCGGTCATGGCTGATCAGCACGAGCGCCGCGCGCGATTGCTGAAGCCTCGCTTCCAGCCATTCGATGGCCGGGAGATCGAGGTGGTTGGTCGGCTCGTCGAGCAGCAGGATCTCGGGATCGGGCGCGAGCACGTGGGCAAGCGCTGCACGTCGCGCTTCGCCGCCGGAAAGATGCGCGGGATCTTCGTTGCCGTTGAGGCCGAGCTGCTCGAGCAGGTAGCGCGCCTGATGCGGGTCGTCGCTTGCGCCGAGGCCCGCTTCCACGTAGGCGAGCGTCGTCGGATAGCGTGAAAGGTCGGGCTCCTGCTGCAGATAGCGAACCAGCGCGCCGGGCTGCACGAAGCGCGTGCCGCGATCGGCATCGATGGTGCCGGCAGCAATGCGAAGCAGCGTCGATTTCCCCGATCCGTTGCGGCCCACGAGGCAGATGCGTTCCCCCGCACCCACGGCGAGGTCCACGCCATCGAGGAGGCCGGTGCCGCCGAAGGTGAGGGCGATGTCGGAGAGTTGGATAAGGGGGGCGGCCATGAGGTTCCGGGAGAATGCATTGAAGGAGCGCCCGGCGAAGCCGGCGCTATCGGGTCGAAGCGCGTCTATACAAGGTTCCCGCGCCTCTGTTCCAGCAGTTTGAGCCGGACGCGCGGCAAGGTTCTATTTCGCCTGCATCATCGCATTGATGGCGTCGAACGTGGTTCGCCCGAAAGTCCCGTCGTAGGGCCCGCTGTAATAGCCGCCCTCGGCGAGGCGCTGCTGCAGCGCCTTGCGGAACTCGCGGGTCCAGGCCCGGCTGTTCTGCAGCATCTGCTGCTGGGTGAACTGGTAGCGCATCTCGAGCGCCCGATAGATGTAGCTCGCTGCCATCTGTGGATCGCGGCCGAGGCCGAGGCCCTTGTCGTAGAGAACGGCCAGGTTGTGAACGGCGAGAAGCTGGCCGCGTTTCGCGCCCTCGCCATACCAGGCGGCTGCGGTCGCGTAGTTCTTCTCGACGCCCCGCCCGGTGGAGTACATCGTCCCGAGCGCGGCCATGCCTTCAGGGTCGCCCGCGTCGGCGGCCTTCTTGTACCATTGCGCGGCCTGGAAGTTGTCGGCTTCGAGCCCATTGCCGCCCTCGAACATCAGACCGACGGCCACCATAGCGGGCGGATAGTTGCTCTCGGCCGCACGCTTGAACATGTTGACCGCTTCGAGCGGATCGCGGATCACGCCCTCGCCGTCGCGATACATGCGCCCGAGCCGGAACAGCGCCGCGACGTTGCCCGCTTCGGCGGATTTGCGGATCCAGCGCTGGGCCTCGGCCAGGTCCTTTGCCGTGCCCTGGCCGGAGGCGAGCGCATCGCCGTAGAGCAGCATGCCGTTCGTACTGCCCGCGAGTGCAGCCTTCTTGTACCAGGAGACCGCTTCGGAGGCGTCGCGTCCGACACCCGTGCCGTTGGTGTAAAGGCGAGCGAGAAACATCATCGCGGGCGTGCTGCCGCGCTCTCCCAATTGGCGGAGCGCCTGCAGGTATGCGTTGCCGTCTTCGCCGATGCGCCAAACTGAGAGCGTGCCCTGAGTGCCGGGCTTGCGTGCCTGGATCGCCGCGACGAAGGAGGTCGTGTCCGCGACCGGTTCGCCATCGAGTGCCAAAACGAAATCGCCGAAGCGCAAACCGGCTTCGGCCGCCGGGCCGCCCGGTGTCGCGTCGACGACGAACACCGCACCCGTCTGAGCGAGGCCGAGCGTCGCCGCGAGCGCTGTGTCGTTCACGCCGTCCAGGCGTACCCCCACGTAGGACAGCGGCTCGTGACCCGGCCACGCCCGAAAATTGATCGGCACCTGAATAGACTGCCCGCTGAGCTGCAAGTCTGCGCCGGGAGCAGGTCCCTCCGGCATGGGGAGATCGGGCGCGGAGGGAACCTGCGTGCCCTCCTGTGATCCGGCAGACGGCGGCAGCAGCCGGATGATGTCCCGCTCGTCGGTCTCGTCGGCCACGCGGATGACGGCTGCGCGCTGTGAGCCGGCCGCCGCGAACCCGGCATCGAACGGCGCAGCGAAAGAATGAGCAAGCGGCGCGGCAACAAAACCGAGCGCCGCCGCCAGCATCCGGTTGGCCGCTCCGCTACCCCGGCTAGATCGGAACGAGCCTAGAATTGCCATATCACCACGACGGAAGAGAGAGCTAGGCCGAAGCGGGTTTCCATTCTCCCGGAGCCGTCTGGCAGAAGATGGCGGTGTTGGCGCTCTTCTCGTCGGCGGTCTCCTGGCCCTTCTTCTTGCGAAGTTCGAGCTCGGTCGTCACCTTACGGCACTGCGTATCGGGAGGAATGGCGTTGATGCGTACGACCTCTTCATCGACGACCGGCTTGGCGGCAGGCGCTGCCGTGGTCGCGGCCGCTGCTCCAGCCGGAGCCGTGCCCTGAGGTCCGGCATCGGTCGCCTTGGAGGTATCGGAAGCCAGGTTAGTGCCGGGAGTATTACCGGCCTTGCCGTCGGGTGTGACGACCGTGTCTGCTACCATCAGGATCGCGGGATCGTTCTTGAGGTCCGAAGCCTTCTGCATCGGCTCGGCGACGATCGTCACCTGCTTCTTGCCGTCCTTCGAAGTGTAGGTGTCCGTGACGCGCTGTTCGGGATCCTTGGCGACGACGGTCTTAGCGCGCTGCGCAACTTCGCGCCGCTCGCTCTTCGACAAATGATTGAAGATCACGGTGCCGATTGCCACCGCCGCGACCACGCCGAACGCAGAGCGGAACGGCCCGCCGAACACGACCAGTGGCACGCCGACGCCGGCAACACCGAGCCCGACGCCCGGAACGATCCGGGTGGGCGCCCGAACGACCTTCTTGAAGGTCCGTTTGATACCGAACTGCGCCACGGCGGGCGGGGGAAGTGCGGTCAGAAGCATCGAGGCCGCAACAATCGCCGAAGTCGTACGAGCGAGCATGTCCGTCTCCCAAGAGGCGTCCGGAAGAGCGGGGGCTTTTTCCGGAAAGAAGCACAACTGATCAAAAAGCCAGGGTGTTTGGCATTTTCAAGGAATATCGGCAGGAACCCGACAATTTTTCTGCAAGTCTAGGCTCATGCCATGATGAAAGCGGCGGACGCGGATCATCCGCTGTTTTCATCCTGGCAAAAGGCCTGGAGACGGCCGGACCACGCCACCGATCAGCCGCAACACTATCCGAACGGCCCTTGATCGGGGAGAGGGAAACGAGGGCATCCCTTAATGCGGCCGCATCCGCCAACATCCCGGATTTGCTGTAGCTTCAACCCCAAGCTCCCGTCGCCGATAGATCTGGATGCTGATCGGGGGTTGCGCTAGGTGTAGCCGATCAGGGGCAGCATCGCTGGGCGGATCATGCCGTTAGAGAACCGAGGAACGCGCGGCGGCGTTGTTCTGCGCGCCCTTGCCCTGTTGGCCGTGGCGATCGTCGTGGTCGGATTGGCGCCGCTTGCTTCGCGCGCCTTCGATGCGCGACGCGTCGAGCCGAGCGTCTACAAGATCTACACATTCATTCCCGAGAAGAACCAGTTCACAGTGTCGTCGGGCACCGGCTTTCTGATCTCGGGTCGCCGTTACGTCATGACCAACTTCCACGTCGTGGAGGGTGGCGCTCGCTTTTACATCGCCTTCCGCGAGGGACGCGAAGCAAAGCTCGTCGAGGCCAAACGAGCAGACGCGCGGCCGAACGTCGACCTCGCGTTGCTTGAGGCGCGCGAGGATTTGCCCGGCGAGCCGTTGATACTTGGCGAGTATGAACCGGAGAAACTCGCCGAGGTCGTGGCCATCGGATATCCGGGCGCCGCCAATCTCAACAAGGAGCTGGTGCCGGGGCCTGATGCCCGCGGCGTACCGCTGACCGATCTCGAGTCGACCATTACCACCGGCGTCGTGTCGCGCATGACCTTCACCAATCTGAAAGTCAGCGAAACCCAGGTTCTGAGTGCGCGCACGGTTCAGCACAATTCGGCGATCAACCCGGGCAACAGCGGCGGCCCGTTGTTCGACGCTTGCGGGCTTGTTGTCGGCATCAACACCTTGCAGGGGCTCAACTCGCAAGGATTGTTCTTCTCGATTCATGCCAACGAGGTTGGGCGCTTCTTGCGGGAAGGCCAGATTGCCTTCGCCTCCAGCAGCCGGCCATGCACCGGCGCGCCAAGTAGCGGTCTTCCACTTTTTGTGGCGATAACTGCAGCGCTGGCACTCGCCGCCGCGATCTACGCTATTCTGAAGCAAGGCACCGCGCCGTTGCGGGCCGCTCTGCCGGACGTGATCAGCCGGCACATTCCGCTGATTGCCCCACAGACCGGCGTCGCCGGTGACAAGAAGATCAGCGTCAGGCGGCTTCTGCCATCCCGGGACAACGCTTCGGCGGCGGGCCAACTGGTGCTGCGGCCGCTGGAAGGCGGCGAGACCATCCGCTTCGAAGAAACGGGGAGCGCTGTCACCATCGGGCGCGGCCCTGGAACCGATATCGTCGTCGCAAGCGATACGGTGTCCAAGCTGCACGCGCGCCTTACCTACGATCGCAAGGCACAGCGCATCCACGTCATCGATCTCAATTCGTCGAATGGAACCTACCTCGACGGCGTTTGGATCCGCGAAGCCGATGCCGCCGCAGGCCAAGTCCTCCGCCTTGGGACTGTCGACTATGAACTGGTGCTCGAAAAGCCCGCTCCGCGAGCGCCCGAAGTCGCGACTGCCACGCACGGAATGGGCTGGATGCTGTCGGGTTTCGATCCATCGGGACGCGCGCTCCAGTTCGAGCTGCGTCCCGTCATCGATCCACAGTCCGGCAGAGAGCTACCCGCGACGTGGACTTTCGGCCGCGACCCAGGGCGCGCGAGCTTTGTCATCGACGACGGTAGCGTTTCGGCGTTGCACGCTCAGCTCATGTTCAATCCGGGCGAGGCCCTGATGCTGCGCGACATCAACTCGATGAACGGCACCAAGCTCGACGGAGAAAGCATTGGAAAACGTACGGTGACGATCACGGGATCCGGCAACCAGATCGCATTCGGCCTCGCGACGCTGCGGTTGTCGCGCCTCTGACGATACCGCTTTCTACGCGGATTTTCCGCCGCGCGAAAACAGTGCCGAAAGCAGACCCGTCACCTTGCGGCGCGCACCGACCGGCAGCATATCGAGCCCGCGCTTGAGCGCACGCCGCGAGCCGAGAAAGAGCGTCGAATATATGCGGCCGATCAGCGAGAGCGGCATCGCCCAATCGCGCACCATCATCGCGTCGTCAGCCCATTCGAGCTTGTAGCCGTCGCCGGGCGCCAGGAGATCGTAGACGGTCATGCCGTCAGCCATCGCGCTCCGGATGCTGTCTTCCATCAGCAACGCGCCCGCCGCCGTTTTCTCGAATTCGAGATCGTAGGCGATGATATGGATCGCGGAGCGGCCCTTGCAGCGGACGCCGATCTCGAACGCAACCGGGCGCCCACCTGACGACAGCGTCATGACATGGCATCCCGCGGGACGGACGTCGGCGCGAGCCACGTCGGCGAAAAAGCGCTCGGTCCTCGGGTCGACGAGAGCCGGCGAAACGATCCCGCGCTGGCGCAGCCACGCCATCTTGCAGGTGAAGACCTCGGCCACACGCGCCGCGGCTTCCGCGCCATTGGAAAGAACTTGAAGCGCGATCTCTCCGCGCTCGTCGAGACGGCGTCGCTGCCGCTTTCTGTTGCGTCGCGCGCCGCTGGAATAACGTGTCTCGTACTCCGCGAACGTAGGCGCACTCTTGAGATCGAGGAACGGCGCGGTGAGTTCCTGGATGATCGCCGCGCCCTTCTCCTCGAGCAGCGGCGCGATAGCGGAATCCTGACGCACCTTTCTAAGCTGCAGCACGCTGGCGCCGGTCCGGCGCGTGACGAAATCCCATGCGGCGCGAAGCACTGCGGGTTTGTCCGCTACGTCGTCGATCAGCAGATCGCCATACTGGCTGACGGGCTCGCCCATCCAGCTGAGCCGCTTGATCGGCCCCACGCGTTCGCAAACGAGCGGCCACACCATGACGAGGCGTCCGCCGATCCGCGCCGTCACGATCGCGAGGCGAAGGCCGGTCGCATCGGATGAGGGAAGGAAATGATTGGACCAGTGCCAGAGCCAGTTGAAGGTCTGGAACAGATGGATATCGCGGGCGGCCCGCGCGAAAAGATCATTCCAATCCGCTTCGAGCGCTTCAAAGCCCGCGCGCGTGGTGACGAGGTCGAACGAGACTAGGTCTGACGCGGCCTGTCTCGCCGGATCGGAGGCCGCTGTCGGCAACTGAAGGGAGATCGCAGTCGTATCTCGCGAGAGCCGTTCGCTCTGGCGGTTCAGCACAACTGATGTTGCTGACATGGGCAACGATCCCTTACGCAAGACTAACCGGCATCCCAGAACGGGATGCAAAACCGGACCGGCGCCGATCGTCTCACACAAAGGATAACGCTTTGGTGCCAACGCCCCCAAAAAGGGCTGTATCAGCACAACGAAGAGAACAGACCATGGTCGTCGCTTCAGGCCTTACCGGTCCGAAGCGTGAAACCCCGACGCATGAAACAATGAGCTCATCAGGAATCTAGAGCGGGATTGCGATCCCAGGACAAGCAATCACCCTCTAGGCGTGCGCGATCTCGACCAGGGCGAGAACGAACAGCAGCACGACCAGAGCGGAGAGGGTGAAGGTGCCGCGCCGCGTCGTCGCCCCGCCCCCGAAAAGGCCAGAAAGCGCAATCGCTGCAGCACTCAGAATATTGATGACGATCAGCCCGGCGAGACCGAGACCTCGCGAGCCCTCCCAGGCGCCTTCGATGAAAGTAGCGGCGGAGAGCCCAATCAGCACTGCACCCAGAAGGCGCGGCCAAAATCCGCTTGCCGAGGTAGGTAGACCAAGAAGCCTGAGGGTCGCTACCGGAGCCAGTACAAGGACGGCACCACCGGTCAGCTTGAGAAGCGTTTCGAACCAGAGAAGCTGCTGCACGAACGAAGCCAAGTCACGGGGTGGCTGAGGTGAGTCGGAAGAGAACGGCGTGGAAGTTAGGCGACACGAACGCGCGAAAGGCAGGGGCGACTATCCGCCCGCCTTATCCTGCTGCTTCTGCCACCAATCGCCCGATCCGAAGTTGTCCTCCTGCTGCGAGCCGCCGCCGAACAGGCCGCCGAAGAAACCTTCGTCGTCCTCCTCTTTCTTCGCGACGGGCTTGAGAGGCGGTTCAAAATCGCCCGCGAGGAGGCGGTTGAGATCAGCTTTGATGATTCGGGTCTTCTGGTCGGAGCAATAGTCGGCTTCGCCCGCGGCAGCCTTGGCGATGCCGTTGTGGGCAACGTCGTAGACCTTCTCGACCTGGGCGATCTGGTCGGGCGTTGTGCCGACGCTGACCTCGTGGGCGAGGAAAGATGACCGGAGACGTGTTTCGTCAAAATTATAGCCGCATTTTTTCGCGCGGGCCGCAACGCTGCCGACCTGGAAAGCCCTTGAGGTCGGTGTGGAGGCCGCCGGCAAAGCCGCGGCGGCTTCTGCAGCAGGCGGCGTCGGCGCAGAACCGAGAATGGACGAAGTCGACACGCCGTTGCCGCTGGACGAGCAGCCCGCAATGGCGACGGAAACGATCAAGGCGGGAATGGCGGCGCGATGCATCGACGGTGACCTCAAAGATGCACAAATTCAGCGCAGATTTGCGCCGATTTTGAGGTGAGGTCAATCCGCCGGGCGCCGCAAGATTGTGTGCGAATCGGGCGCAATTCGGCGTCCCAGCGTGTACAACTCGGCAACACACCGTCTCGCGGCACGACGAAACCTTGAAAACGCCGGCGAAACCCGCCCAACGGGCATTCCCACAATTCAACCCTGTGGGTCGAGTGGGAGGGGTGGTTTACGCCGCCCCCGCCATTCAGCGCATCAGCTCACGCATGGCCGAATCGAGCCCGCTGAGCGTCATCGGATACATCCGACCTTCCATCAGACGGCGCACCATCCCGATCGACGGCGTGTAGCTCCAATGCGTCTCAGGCACCGGATTGAGCCAGACCGCGTGCGCGTAAATGCCGGTCACGCGCTGCAACCATGTGGCGCCAGCTTCCGGGTTCATGTGCTCCACGGCGCCACCCACATGCGTGATCTCGTAGGGGCTCATCGAGGCGTCGCCGATAAAAATCACCTTATAGTCGGCCGGATAGGTGTTGAGCACCTGCCAGGTCGGCGTCGTCTCCGTCCAGCGCCGCGCATTGTCCCGCCAGACACCTTCATACAGGCAGTTATGGAAGTAGTAGTATTCGAGATGCTTGAACTCGGTGCGCGCGGCCGAAAACAACTCCTCGGCGGTTTTTACGTGCCAGTCCATCGATCCGCCGACATCGAAGAACATCAGCACCTTCACCGCGTTTCGTCGGGTAGGGCGTAGTGCAAGGTCGAGATAGCCTTTCCGCGCTGTACCACGAACCGTCTGATCGAGATCCAGCTCATCCGCAGCGCCCTCGCGCGCGAAGCGGCGCAGGCGCCTCAGCGCCACTTTGATATTGCGAACGCCGAGCTCGACATCGCCCGCGAGATCCTTGAACTCGCGCTTGTCCCAAACCTTGATTGCGCGCTGGTGCCGGCTTTCCTTTTGCCCAATCCGGATGCCGGCAGGGTTGTAACCGTACGCTCCGAACGGAGATGTGCCGCCGGTGCCGATCCACTTGTTGCCGCCCTGGTGACGCTCCTTCTGCTCGGCGAGCCGCTGAGCTAGCGTCTCCATGATCTTTTCCCAGCCGCCGAGTTCCTCGATCTTGGCTTTCTCTTCGTCGGTGAGATAGAGCGCAGAAACGGCGCGCAGCCAGTCATCGGGAATTTCGGCAGTGGCAGCCTCGCTTACGAGATCCAGCCCTTTGAAAACGTGTCCGAACACCTGATCGAAGCGATCGAGAAAGCGCTCGTCCTTAACGAGCGCCGCACGCGAGAGATAATAGAAATCTTCGACGCGCTGCCCGGCTGCCTCCGCGTCAAGCGCCTGAAGCAGCGTGAGATACTCCTTGAGCGTCACCGGGATCTTGGCGTCCCTCAGCTCTTTGAAAAACGTTGCGAACATGCGCCTTGGCCTCTGTGTTCTCCATCGCCTAACGCGAATGGCGGACGTGGGCAAGGCGACAAAAAACAAAGAAGCCGCCCAAAAGGGCGGCTTCCTGTTTGACTTGGCGTTATCAGCTTCGATTAGAAGTTGATGAGGGCGCCGAAGGTCACTTCACTCAGATCTTCGTAGCTGTTGACGTTGTCTTCGAACTCATAGTTGCGATACTTGAGCCAGAGAGACATAGCAGCTGCGTCGATTTCCTGGACGGCGCCGAGGCCCCACCACTGGAACTCGCTGTTGAACTCGTCGTCCTTGTCGCTGGTCATGTACTCACCGTACAGAACCGTTGCACCGAGATGGTTCCAGTTGCGACGAAGACCGCCCTTGAAGTACCAGGTGTCGCCGTCAGTGTTGGTGGCGTGATCATCCAGCTCGCCGTAGTTGATCAAGCCGAAGATGCCGGTGCCGATGTGCTGGATGTAGAGGCCAGCCTGCGTGTAATCGCTGTCGCCGAACGACGGGCTTTCAGAGCCAGTGCTCTCTGCGTAAACGACCGTGGCAGCAACCTTGAAGCCGTGGAGTTCGCCAGCATAGCGCAGGCCGATATCCCAGGCATCATCGTCACCCCAAGATGCCGAGGCGCTGAAGCCTGCGAACACCGGAGAGTCGTAGCGAACCGAGTTGACGGGAACGCCGTAGCAGTCGCCAGGGATACAAGCGCCAGCGCCGCCCCAGGTCAGAGCAGCGTCGGAGCTCGTGGAGCCGAGCACGCCACCGGGCGTACGATCACCCTGAACGAAGCCACGACCACCAACGCCCTTGGCGCGGATGCCGAAGCTCAGCACGTCGAAGGCCACCCAGTTTGCGGGAACGAGCGAGCCCGATCCGTCGACGAGGATTGCTGCGTTGTCAGCAACCATCGACTGGAGACCGATACCGACCTTACCGAACGTGTCGCTCTTGATGAACCAGTAGGACTGGAGCGTCTGAGCGTAGTTGGCCGTGCCTGCGAAGAGGCCAGGACCATTCGGCCGGTCCTGATTGGTCGTCAGAGCATCCGAACCGTCCATTTCGAGGTGCAGAACGTAGCCGGCCGTCCAGCCGGGAACGATCGTTGCCTGGCCGGTGAACTTTACGTTCGAGCCGAGCGTGGTGCCAGCACCGGTGACGTAGGAGTTCGACTCGACGCCGTCATCCCACCAAGTCACCTGCTCGGTGACCCAACCGGAAACCGTCAGCGAAACCTTGCGGTTGCCCTTACGGGCCGTGGTTGCCTCGAGTTCAGCGACGCGCTCCTCGAGGTCCGCGCAGCAGTTGCCCCCAAGGTCAGCTGCATTTGCGCTCGTAGCGAGACCACCTGCGAGCAGGCCGGCCGCCGCCAGGGCGCTTAGGCTATATTTATTCATAGACCTTCTCCCAATCTGCGTTGGTAATCGAGATGGCGGACGCCCTTACTCGGAAAAATACGCAAACTAGGCCGCACTCTGCGATATTGACGGCGCTGAAGTTTCCTTCGGAACCGCCGCTGGAGCCGAAAGTCTGTGATTCTCACCTGCGCAACAATCGAGCAATGCGATTTTGTCCCTGACTACTCTGCAACTGTGGCTCGTGAGACACGAAGCGATTGGCAGAGGGCGGAAAATCAGGGGGTTGCTTAGGAAGGCGGTAAGACCTGTGGCGGTGCGCGGCGGTGGACGAATTGGGGATATCAGGGCTTTTCACGTCCAGTCACGGCTTCGCGCTGTCCGGGATTTGAACGGCGAAATTGATCACTAGGTCGATTCGAGATCGAGACTATGACGAAGCCGCACCTATCCCTGGGGCAATGGTCGATTGCCTCCGCGACGAGCAATTCGGCCTTGCAATCCCCTAAATTGGGCACTTCGAGGCCTCGATGCCTGAGCCGCAGGCATTGGACGTGCACGTCTCAATCGTTTGCGCATCGGCATGGGATCGAGCGCGCATCTAAAGATGCATCTCTATTTCGATCGGACACGCGCCAGGTTCGGGAAACCGGAAGCGACTGGATGTCG
>VFQP010001938.1_pt1 | contig 24892 bp, 27 predicted proteins | sample 3512351 | NCBI WGS metagenome assembly VFQP01 (sample SAMN10412372, study PRJNA504923) | tailings metagenome | isolation source: Relicate 1 Philex TSF1 revegetated site | place: Philippines: Tuba, Benguet | collected 2017-08-29
CCCAGCGGACCGCGGCGTTGGCGCGCCTCCTCTCCGCCAAGTGGCAGCCGCTGCCGCCGCACCTGCACCTGGAGCTGTGCCTGGAGCCCGCCGTTGCGGCTGGAGCAGCGGCGCCCACCAGGCCGGAGCTGCCTTCCCTCCCACCCCCCTCCTCCATCGCCCAGCACATCTCCCGCCTGACCCTGGCCAAGCTCTCCCTCACGCGCAGAGATCTGGCCGCCTGGCAGCTCCATGACCCGTCCCGCTGGCCACACCTGCAGCACCTCACCATCTCTCGGTGCACCCTGCCCAAGGGCGCCGCCGCCGCCGCCGCCCACCTGCTGCTGCCGCCCATCCCACGCCTGCAGTCCTTCACCTGGGAGAAGCAGCGGGAGGGGCAGGACGTCGCGGCGCTGCTGCCGCTGGTGGCCAACGCGGAGCAGGCGCGCCTGGCTCTCGACCTCTTTGACCCGGGAGACTGGTTTGCGAGGGCGCTGCGGCGTTTGCCGCGCCTGACGCACCTGCGGCTGGACGGCGAGGCTGCAGACGAGGTGGTGAAGGCGCTGCTGGCTCACCCCACGCTAGCGCACGTCACGCTGGACAGCGTGTACGTTGACGAGGACCTCAGCCAGCAGCCCTGCCGCTGGAGGACGCTCTCCGTGGGTGGCATCCTGCCTCTGGATGAACTCTCCAGGCTGCCGTTTGCGGCCCTCGAGCGACTCACGATTGGAGGCGGCGTGGACCCGGAGAGCAGCGACTCGGAGCAGTGCGCGGCGGGCTTGGCCGCGCTGCAGCGGCTGCACGGCGAGGGCAGGCTGGCGCTGGTGCCTGACGGCGACCGCCGCACCACGCGCGGCTGGGCGCTGCCGCACGGGAGCGGGCTCTTTGACCTGAGCGGTGCGGCAGAGTGGACGCCGGCGCTGCTGCGGCTGGTGGTGGAGGCGGGCCAGGGCGTCAACACCTTGGCATTTGACTCGTACGACCTGCCGCTGCCCGTCTTGGGTGAGGAGGTGGTGCCCCTGCTGGGGCGGCAGGGCGCAGGCATCCGCACCCTCTGCGTCGACCTGGTCGATGAGCTGACCGAGGAGTGGTGCGCTGGCCTGCTGGGCGCGCTGCCCGCCTGCATCGCACGCGTTCATGTCCGTGTGTTGTACACCGCCGCGCGGTTTGTCGCGGCGCTCGTGCGGGGCGGCGTGCAGGGGCTGGGGCACCCGCTGACGCTGACGCTGCTGCATTGGGGGGAGATCAGCTCTGAGCGGGAAGCCGAGCTCAAGCAGCTGGCGGCGGGCGGCGGGGGCGGGGGCACGGCGGGACAGGCGCAGCCGGGGCCGCTGCTGACGCTGAAGTTCACGCGCACGCGCTGACGGCCGACAGTTAACGGCGGTGGCGTCAATCACGTGCGTTGGTCCGCCAAGGCACGCGTCGTTGCGCACCCTACTGGCCGTGCGTGGATGACGACCCTGTTCGCTCGCCTGCATGAGGCAGCCCCCCGCCGACACGCTCCCGCGCTGCTTGCTTCGCTTGCCTTGCACTGCAAAGGGCTTCGCATGCCCCTGTGCTGCTGTGGGCGTGTACGCCGTGCACCGTGCGGCTTGCGGCGGCCGAGGGACGCGCAGGCGGGAGCTCGATTGCCCCGCTGGCTCCTGGCCCCTGCTCGCTCCTGTTGAGTGCCTTTTGCGCCACCTCTCTGCAGAACATCTGCCCGCACTGCGAGGGGACGCTTGGGTCGGCAACCCTCGCCAAGGAGCGGCGCGCAGCAGGCTCAAGTCCCGATGGTGACCACGCCTCACTCGCTGCCATTGTGCGGGTGCTTGCCCTTGAAAAGGCGTGCGAGAGTGGTGGCGGTGCGCGCGAGGACGGCGCCTCCGAGGGCCTGCGCGCCTGCGGCATGCGCACCCACAGCCTGAAAGAGGAGGAGCAAAGAGCAGCACGCACCCTGCACGTCCTTGCCCACAGCATCATCAGCAGCAGCAGGTCGTGCAGCTCTCCTGCTCCTTCTCCCCACCACCGCGGAGCTCGACCGCCCGCGAGCCCTCAAGAGCGCGCGCCTCCGCACCACCACGACGACAGCAGCAGCAGCGATGGCCTCATCTTCGTCACCCTCGCAGACCGCCGTCGCCACCACGCTGCTCGGTGCGCACTCCGCGCAGTGATCTCGCGATGATGGCCCTTCCCGCGCGCACAAGAGGAGGAGCAGCAAGACACGCTGTGCTCCTCACCACGACGATCCTGACGCATGCACGCGCAGGCCTGCCCGACGAGGTGCTGGGCCAGCACATCGTGGCGCACCCCGCGCTCGACCCCGCCGCCCGCCTGGCGCTCTTCCGCTGCTGCCACGCGCTGGCCCGCATGGTGCTGCTGCACGCGCCCAGCAGCAAGCGCGTCACGCACAAGGTCAGCAGCATCAGCTGTGGAGCGTGGTCCGCCACGCTGGCACGCCTCTTTCGCGCCAAGTGGCGGCCGCTGCCAGCGTGCCTGGACCTGGAGCTCTGCGTGGAGTCCAGCGTCCAACCGTGGGCAACGGACGAGCCGCCTCACCTCCCTATGCCCCCGCCCTCCGCCGTCACCCAGCACATCTCCCACCTGCACTTCCACCAAGTCCGCCTTGGCGTCCCGCTCCTGGCCGCCTGGCAGCTGCATGACCCCGCCCGCTGGCCTCACCTGCAGCACCTCACCGTCACCAACGCCGTCCTACAATTACTTTCCCCCACTGACCAGCCGCTGCAGCCCATCCCTGGCCTGCAGTCCTTCACGATGAAGCAGCTCGTCGGGCAGTGCGAAGTAGTGCGGCGCCTGGCGTCCAACGCCACACACGCCCGCCTGGAGGGCACCTCCCACGTCGTGGGCTTGGGGTCACGCACCAGCGTGGTGGACTGCGTGACGCACTTGCAGCGCCTGACGCACCTGCGGCTGGACGGCCACGCCGGAAGCGAGTTGCTCGAGGCGCTTCTGCAGCACCCCACGCTGGAGCACGTCGCGGTGGACAGCCTGTACGTGTACGAGGACCTCAGCCAGCAGCCCTGCCGCTGGAGGACGCTCACCATGGCACAGGGCCTTGGGTTCCGCGAAGCCGCCCTGCTCCCGCTGGCGGGCCTGGAGCGGCTCACCATTAAAGGAAGCGTGGGCCGGGCGATTTATCTCAACGAGCCATGCGTGGCGGGCGTGGCCGCGCTGCAGCGGCTGCACGGCGAGGGCAGGCTGGCGCTGCTGCCTGCGACTGACGCGTACACCGCAGACCTGTGGGGGCTGCTGCTTGGCGACGAGCTCTTTGACCTGAGTTGGGCGGGCGAGTTCACGCCAGCGCTGCTGCGCTTGGTGGTGGAGGCGGGCCAGGGCGTCAATACCTTGGTGTTCTACTCTACGGTCCTGCCGCTGTCTGTCCTGAGGGGGGAGGTGGTGCCCCTGCCGGGGCGGCAGGGGGCAGGCATCCAAACGCTCTGCGTCGACCTCAGTGGGGCTCCGAATGACCAGTGGTGCGCCGGCCTGCTGGGCGCGCTGCCCGCCTGCATCACCCGCATCCAAGTCCGCGTCGTGAACACCGACGTGCGGGACCTCGCGGTGCTGGTGCGCGGTGGGGTCGAGGGCCTGAGGGACCCACTCACGCTGACGCTGCTGCACGAGGGGGAGATCACCGCTGAGCAGGAGGCCGAGCTCAGGCAGCTGGCAGCGGGCAGTGCGGCGGGGCAGCCGCAGCAGGGCTCGCTGCTGGCCCTGGAGGTGGTGCGCACACGCTGATGGTGCAGGTCGGAGTCAGTGTGTGGCGCACAGGCTCTCCCTTGCCTGCGCTGTGAGCTGTGCCTGCTCCTTCACACCTCTGCAAGGGCCTTTGAACACCGTTGCGCAAATCAGCGACTTGCGCAAATCAGAGCCGCACCGGCGGCCGCAGAGCGCACCGCGTCGCGCCGGAAAGGCTTCAATGCATAAGGGGCCTCTTCTGCAAGAGAAGATCCCTGAGATCGCCCGCCACTCTGACGTTGGTGGCGATCTTTTGGCGGTTGGAGCGCGCCAACCAGATATCGACCGTTGCCTGCAGGAAGACGCAGGCACACCTGCACGCAGAGATCGATGGCGATGCTTCCCTGATCGATGGTCGAGCATGCAGCGCCGCGGCCGATGGAGCGCGCTGTGGCTCGCTGCGGCCTGCCTTTTTCAGCTTGGCGCGGCCACAGCAGCCGAGCAGACCGTCACGACGGGCCAGCAGCTCGCTGACGCCGTCGCGTCTTACGGGCGCCGCAACGCGGACACGACGCTGCTGGTGCCGGCCAACACGACGCTGCGCCTGGGCACTGCCACCTTCACCACCGTGCAAGTGGCCGGGGCCTTCAGCAGCGGCGCGCTCATCATCGATGGAGCGGGCAGCGCCACGAGCGTGCTGGACGCCGGCATGAGGGCGGGTGCGCGCTTGTCTGCGGGTGCACCGCAGACGCCACCTGGCAGGCCTCGGCCAGGCGCGCTTTTCTCTCTCAGGGGCTCCGCCAGCTGCTACAGCTCGCAAAGCCATCATCAGCGCCATTGCTGGCGTGGCCCATGGGGGATCCTCGGATGGCGCGTGATGTGGCATGGCGGCTCGACCTTGCGCTCGCCCCTGCACAGGCCTGACCCCTCTGCAGAGCGGCAGCCGCACGCTGGTGCTGCGCGACCTGGCCATCGTCAACAACTGCGCCGCCGCCAACCACCGCGGCCCCAACCTGACGCTCGTCAGCCAGACGCTGCTGGGCCTCTTCTCGCTCAGCACGGTGGCGCGCTCCGTCACGCAGCAGGCCGTCACCGTCTACGTGCGGCACGCCGAGCTCATGTACCTCATGTACCTGGGCGCCATCCAGCGCATCAGCGCCTGGGACGAAGGTGAGAGCGCAGCGCAGCACCCCTGCCTGCGCGCGCGCTGCTTGCGCGACTTGTGCGGTTTCTTCCAGCCGCCGAAGCAATCAGTAGCGAAATAGGCCAGGCGCCGGCCCAGGCCAGGCCAAGCCGCCGTTGCTGGGCAGCGCCGCGCTGCGGCATGCGTTGCTGGGGCGGCCTGCTGACGAGGGAGGCAGCCACGGATCCGGCCTGGGTGCTGAGGGCATGGAGCAGTGCGCATGTTGACGCCACGACCCGGCCACGTCACCTGCGTGCAGTGCTGCGGCGTTACCAGCTGCAAGGCAGCTCCTTCACCAACCTGCGGCCGGCGGTGCGTCGCTCAGGCGCCTACCTGACGGAGCTGCTCGCTGTCACGTCCAGCGCCAGCAGCAGCAGCTACCTGCGCCTGGCGGTGAGTGCCGCGTGGGTTGGGGGCCGTTGACGCCAGCAGCAGCTACCTGCGCCTGCGGTGAGTTTGCACTGCCCGCACCAGCCCGTGGTGTGCACCTCGTGGCGAGCGGTCGCGGCCCACAGCGGTGGGCGTGCGCCTGGCGGTGAGTGCTCCGGGCCATGTCCGGCCACTGCAGCAGCCGTCGCCTGCACTTCGCGGTAAGAGCCCAGTGCCCGCATCCGCCGTGGTGAAGTGCGCCAAACGGCAGCGGCCACGGCCGTACGCGCAGCGGCAGCCGTCGCCTGCACCAATCAGCACCGGTGCGCTCGCCTGGTGCGCAACGCGTTTGCGCCCACAAGCCGGCCCACTCTGAGCGTACTGCGTGCCTCGCCGCCCACCAGGGGTTGGCAGCAGCACTCACCCGCCAGCCTGCGTCCACTCGCACACGCGCAGAGCACCTCTGACCCCGACGACCCGCTGCTGCAGTCCATGCGCCGCGACGGCACGCTGCTCCCGCTGCGCTGGTGCGACGAGGGCTCGCTGGCGCCCTCTTGAGACCTGACGTCGCTGTCGCACCCACTTGTCTCTTGGCCCTGCCCGCCTGGCGAGAGGCGGCTTGCATTTCATCTTGAGCCGATGCGGCCAGGGCAGGTGGCCCCGTTGGTGCAGCAAAGCGAGGAACTCCACCCGCCCACATGTCTGCTGCCCCGCCCACCTGGCGCCACCCTGCAGGTGCGACAACGGCTCCCTGGTGCCGTCTGAGATCGCCAACGCCACGTACGACGGGTTCTGGGGCCCGCACTGGGCGGCGGACAGCACCGCCTCGGCCGTCGCCGCTGTCAAGGCGGCGGCGGCGGCGGCAGAGGCGCTGGAGGCGGCGCAGGTGCGCAGCACCATGTTGATGTCCTGGCGTTGAACGCGTTGAACGCGCCCGCACGTGTGAGCCCGTCTCTGCGATTGCAAAACGCAGTCCGCCGGCCGCGATCACGCTGTGCACGACCCCCGTCATGCCTCGTTGCGCATCCCCTCCTTGGTCGTGCTCGCGCTCTCACGGTCACCGCTGCCACCCGGGTGTTCATGCTCTGCCCTTGCGACCTTACCACGCAGCTCCCCGTGCCGGCCGTGCTCCTGGTCACCCCCCACGTCGACCTCTCCCAGCGCTCCCCGCTCCTCGCCACCGCCACCCCCTTACCGCTGGCGGGCGCGATGCAGCTGTGGGGCCCCTTCCAGGACGACCCCACCCTGCCCATGCCCGTGCCGGTGCTGGACCTGGGCGACCGCGCCACGCCCGTCTTCAACGCCACCGGCACAGGTGCGGACAGCGCCCTGCCGCTGCGGGCCCTGGCTCACAAAGCGTTATGCCGAGCCTGAGGGCGGCGCTCCTGGGGCACCGCCGCGCGCTGCGTCCCTGCGTGCTGCTCGCTCCGGATCGACGGGAGCGGCGGGGGCGCGGTTTCCCTGGGCAGGTGCTGGCTCCTCCTCATGCCTGCCACAGCGGCGGGCGCCCTCTGGATCTCCTCTTGCGCCTCGTGTGGCACACCAATGAGCCGCTGCGCCCTGCCGCGCCGGTGCACGCTCCGTGAAGCTGAATCTTCCACCCCATCTCAGCTTGCGCTTGTGCAGGCAAGGGCGCAGTGCACTCAGGAGGCGCGGGCTCTTTTGCCCCATGCTCCTCCTCCTCGCAGGGCAGCTCTTCATCGCCCGCACGGTGATCCAAGGGCTCGGCGGCGGCTTTGCCTCACCACCCGCCCTGCGGCTCCCTGGCCTCGTCACCGCCAGCGAGGGCGGGGGCGAGGGCGCCGACGCCGTGCTGCAGCTGGCCAACGTGACGCTGGTGCGACGCGCGTGTTGAGCTTTGCGTCTGGCAAGCAGATGGTGGCGGCGCATGCGTTCGCACAGGGCACAGGCGCGGTGCCACGCACGGCACGCCGCCCGTGCGGGCAGTGAGCATGTGCGAACGCGAGCGCGCTGGGCTATGCGCGCCAGTTGGGCCCGCTTCCGTCGTCCTCGCTCTCGCCAACAGTCTTGCTGTTCCTGCCCACCACTCCCTCATCTGCAGGTGCTGCCGCTGGACGAGTACCTGGCTCTAGCCGCCCTCGCCGCTGACGGCGTCCCCGGCCTGGTGAGTCCCCGCCCTTCACACTGCCAGTGGCAACGCCGCGGCGCAAACGGCCCTCGTGCGCCGCGCAGCGACGGTGACTCTGGCCGCCCTGCACCTGTGGGTGCCGCACCCGCCCAGGCGTACGCGCCGCAGCGGGGCTGCCTGGACGCGGCGGCGCTCCGAGCGGCCGACCTCCTGGCCCCCGGCATCAAGACGCTCAACCTGTCGGCGGCGTCCCAGCAAGCCAGCGGCGCGTCGCTGTGGGAGTGGGTGGCGCTCAGCCGCCTCGCCGGCTGGGGCATCGACGGCGTGCGGCTGCGGCTGCAGCCCCGCACGCCGGCGCCGGCGGCGCTGGTGGCGGCGTGCGCGGCCGCCGCGGCGGCGGCGGAGGTAGCCAGAGCGGGTGGGGCGTCGGCGGCGGCAAAGGGGTCTTCAGGGAGCAGCGGCGGCGGGAGCGGGGATGACGGGGATGACGGGCTGAGCGCGGGGGCCTTGGCGGGGGTGATTGTGGGCGCGGTGGTGGGCGGCGTGGCGGTGCTGACGCTGCTGGTGGCGGCCGGCCGGAGAGCGAGCGCCAAGAGGTGCGTCGATCAGCCGTCACACGGCGGCGAAGCGCCAGGCCGCCACACGGGCCATCGGGCAGCGCGCGGCCTCCATCGCGCGCGCACGGCCCTGTTGCGCGGCACTGCGCGTCGCGCTGTCCAACCGCTGCGCCGAGCGCCTTCCCTCGCTCCGCTTCAGCTTCTTGATTAGCTTCCCCAACACCATTCGCCCCCAAACTTCGTGCACGCTGACAGGAGGTTCAACGTTCGGCACGGCGGCGACGCCTCCAGCTCGCCGCACCGCGCCGGGTCCACGGCCGGCGCCCCCGACGCCTCCGTCCGGCCCGCGCCGTCGGACGTGGCGGCGCAGCGCGTCGCCTCGCTGCTGCGCGGCGACGAGCTGCGCCTGCTGGCGCAGACCAGCCGCCACCGCCTCGCCTTCTCCAGCCCCGCCGTCGCCGCCGAGTACCGAGCGCACGACCTCGTCGGCGGGCCGGGGCTCACAAACACCAAGCTCGCGGCGCAGCCCTTCGCCCTGCCCGTGGCCGCCGCTCCTGCTGCCGATGCTCCCGCGCCGCCCGCTCTGGCAGCAGCGGCAGCAGGAGGACAGGAGAGCGTGCTGGACGAGGTGCACCGGATCCTCATGTCGAGCCTTGCCAGGCAAGCCACGGCCAGCGAAGCAGGCGAGCCTGATGAGGACCAGCAAGGCGGCGCGGCGACAGGCGGCGACGACAAGCCGCCGCCGCCGCAGGGGCAGCAACGGGAGGACGGCGGCGCGGCGCGCTCGGCACCCGGCGGCGGAGATGCGGTGGTGGTCGTGGCGGCCGGCGTGACCGGCAGCGGCGCGGCGGCGGCGAGCTCGACGACGACGAGCGATGAGCTGGTGGCGCGCGTGCGGAGGGCGGCGGCCCGGCTGCAGCGGCTCGAGGGCGCGGCCGACAAGGTGCGGTGCACCGAGCCAAGTGTGCTGAGCTGTGCCTCTGTCCTGCGGCCATCTGCGGCAAGCGGCAGCACAGCCGCGGCTGCTTCTCTACAGCAGTGCGGCTTGCTGCCTGTGGACCTTGCATCAACAAAACGGGCCCCATCACCCGCGCTGCACGTCGCAAGCAGCACCGGCTCAGAGTGTGATGCGTGTGCGGCTCAGGCTCAACGCTGCTGACGGCTGAGCTGCGTTTGCCCGCCGCCACAGGTGACCGTCTGCGGCCTGCTGGGCAGGGGCGGCTCTGGTGTCGTGTACCTTGGTGCGTGGCCTGCTCCGCTGTGGACGAGCGCGGCCGGGTTAAAGAGCTTTTTGACAGGCTCATGCACGCTCGCCCACGTGCACGTTCACCCGCAGGCGAGTGGCGGGGCCTGCCGGTGGCGGTCAAGACCGTGGTGTACGAGGCCACGCCGGGCGAGGAGCAGGCGGCGGCGGCGGTGATGGAGACGGCCATCTCCGCCAGCGTGGGCCACCGCAACGTGGTGCGTTGGAGTGCAGATCGCACGCTGGTGCCTTGACAGCCCAGCCAAAGGTGTGCGGACGCAAGTCCCCGCCTCGCTGCACGCTGGATGCAGGTGGCCACGTACCACTACGACATCAAGCGCGTGGGCGACCAGGCGGAGGAGCAGGGCGGCCATGGAGGCGACGGCCTGCAGGTGCTGAGGATCAGTCAGGCTGCGGCCCCGCCAACCATCGCGCTGCTGATGCCTCGACCAAACGCTCACACGCGTGGATGCCCTCTCCACATGCACGTGCACCACCACCGCCCGCAGGTCCAGCACGTGCCCTCGCAGCTCCAGTGCTCCGTGCTGGACGACGACGCGCCGGCCGAGGGCATGCTCCCGGTGGCCTGCGCGTTCAAGGTCTTCCTCATCCAGGTGCGTGGGCCGAGGGCATGCTCCCGGTGGCCTGCGCGTTCAAGGTCTTCCTCATCCAGGTGCGTGGGCCGAGGGCATGCTCCCGGTGGCCTGCGCGTTCAAGGTCTTCCTCATCCAGGTGCGTGGGCCGAGGGCATGCTCCCGGTGGCCTGCGCGTTCAAGGTCTTCCTCATCCAGGTGCGTGGGCCGAGGGCATGCTCCCGGTGGCCTGCGCGTTCAAGGTCTTCCTCATCCAGGTGCGTGGGCCAGCGGGCCGGCTTGCGTGCTGTGCCACGACTCAAGGTCTTCCTGGTGCTTTGCACCGTCCCTGGTGCTGCTTTGCATCGTCGTGAGAAGCAAGCAGCCTGGAGCCTTCGGCGGGCGGCCCTCGCTCGCCACCGAGTTTGGTCTCCCGCTTGTGCGTCCCTTGCTGGTCTTGGTGCCGCCCTTGCCAGGAGCTGTGCCAGCGCTCGCTCAAGGACGTGATTGGCGCCGGCGCGCTGGCCGACCGCTCGCCCGTCAGCCAGGTCAGCGTGTACAGTGTTCACCCACAGCCGTGCAGTTCTGGCCATGAGCTCGCACACGCACCGCACTCAGCTCATGCTCACCCTCGCTCCAGGTCCTGCGCACGCCTCCCTGACCCCGTGGTCGCGTACGCCGCTGTCCTCCTGTCGTTGAGGGAGGCGCCCATGCCGCGTGCACGCATGGACCCGCGCACAGATGTTCAAGTACACGTTGCTCACGCACGTGGCCACGGGCCTCGAGTACCTGCACGGCCTCGGCATCATCCACGGAGGTGCGCCCCCGCTTACTGAGCTGCTTGTGTGCGTTGCGACTTGCGGCCTCTGCGGCCTGTCAGAGAGCGCCTCTGCTGTCTTGCGGCCGCAGACCTGACGCCGGCCAACGTGCTGCTCAAGCTGGACCCTGCTGAGCCCTACGGCGTGGTGGCCAAGGTCGCGGTGAGTCCCCGCAAAGGGTTAGGGCTAGGGTTGGGTTCCTGGCGACAGCGCTGAGCTTGACGGCGTGCCAAGTTCGCAGTGAGCTGCTCTGCGAGTCGTCCGGGTTGATCATCTGCTTGCCAGAGATGGCTCCATCAGATGTAAAGCTCAACACACACTCCTCCGCAGGACTTTGGCCTCTCCCGGCGGCTGGACGGCCAGGCCACGCACGTCTCCAACGTCTGGGGCGGCACGCCCTTCTACGTGGCGCCAGAGGTGCGCCGCCACCGCCGCCGCCGCGCTCGTCAGCAGCACTCGCTCTAGTCGTGTGCGTGCTGGATTTTGCATCTGTTTCGACACCTCGGCCAGGCCGGAGCCCAGCTGCTGGCCGCATCGGATGTCGCACAGCACAAAGGCAAGCGGGCAGTGTGCCACACAAAACCTGCCCACGCCGTGCCAATTGGTCGCAGGTGGTGACGCACCGGCGCGCGTCGCCGGCCTCTGACGTTTGCTCCCTCGGCATCGTCATGTGGTGAGCTTTGCACTGGTGGGACGGGCCGGCAGGGCCGACCTCGGTGCCCCAGAGCGCCAGCCACAGACCTAGCGCCACCCAGGCCTGTGCAGCGGCGGGGTGGCTGAGGTTGAGGCTGTTTGTCGTGCTGGGTGGGGCGCACCATCGTCCGACGCGGATGGACGTCCGCTTGCCACAGATGCCGTGCTTGCCGAACAGCAGTGACGCCTGCCCTGTGCGCAGGCAAGTGCTGACGGGCCGGGCGCCGTACCTGCCCACGCCCGAGGGCGCGCACGTGGGCAACCCCGCCTTTCCCTGCGTGCCGCCCGAGGCCGGCGTTCCGCTTGACATCCAGCAGCTCTTGCACAGGTGCGCCGACGCGTTTGGAGGGAGTGTCCGAGGCGTGCTGGGTGGCGGGGCGCTCGTGATGAGTGTGCCACGCTGTCCGATGCATGCAGGTGCCTGCAAGTGGACCCGGGCCGGCGGCCCACAGCGGGCGAGGTCAAGGCGGCGCTCGCGCAGCACATCATAGCGTAGATCGCAGGTGCACTCGGAAGCCGACGAACAAACTGTGCAGCTTCATGCTCTTCTTCCTTGATCGATCTCAGATCGTGCTGCATCTGTCGTGGATTCGATTGCCGTGACACGGCCATTCCCAAACGCGACGTCTACTCACGCAGACTCGAAGTGTGCGCAACGAAAGCACAATGCGGAGGCGCGCGCGGCCGCCCTGGCTGCTGCTGCTCCTGCTGTGGGCAGCAGCTCGCAGCGTCGTCGCGCAGGAGACCGTCACGACGGGCCAGCAACTCGCAGACGCTTGCGCGGCCTACGGCCGTCGCAACGCGGACACGACGCTGCTGGTGCCGGCCAACACGACGCTGCGCCTGGCCAACGCAACCTTCACCAGCGTGCCGGATGCGGAGGCGGTGGGAGGCAAGGCCTTCAGCAGCGGCGTGCTCACCATCCAGGGAGCGGACAGCAGCACCTCCGTGCTCGACACGGCGATGCGCGCAGGCAAGCATTGGGCCTGAGCCATGGAAGCTCGCTTTTCGCGCTCCGGGGCCGATAGTGTCCCCACGGTTCCAACCAATGCAGGCATGCTCTCTGGAGGGCTGCGCGGCGCCAAGCTGGTGATTGTGAACCTCTCCATCTCCAACCCATGCGTCGTGGAGGGGCGGCGCAGTGGAATGCCCACCCTGGTGCGTCGCGCGGCCAAGGCGTGTGCAAAGGTGCCAATCAGAGAGCGCAGCACCACCGCACACTGCTGCAACGCATCGCCCTGTGTCCGCCTCACTGCGCAGCTCTCGGACATTCTGCCCATCTTCGGCCTTTCGCCGACGTACCAGGCGCTCACGCACGTCGGCACCCGCTTCTACGGGCTGCGGTCGCTGCTGCTCTGCTCAGTGTACTTCACCGGCACGCAGCGCACCACCTGGCCCACAGGTGCAGCGAAGTCCGTGCCGTCCGTTCGCAGGGGACGCCAGCCGGGCGCGCTTCGCACCAGCAGCCCCCGTGCCACCTCCCTGTGCGTGTGTGAAAATGCCTGGTGCGTGACGCAGTGCGCGACGCGTTCAGCACCCAGGCCAGCGGCTACCCCGACATGCAGTTCCGCGTACGCCGCTCGGACCGCTGGGGCATCAGCGTGGACTTTGCCAACGTTCCGGCGTACGCCGTGCGCGGCATCGAGCTGGTGGTGAGAGCGGGCGTTGGCCATGATGTGCGGGAGGGTGTGCTGGAAGAGGCTGCGGCGGTGGTGCGCAGCAGCGTGATGATGCGCTGCCGGTGGGCCCAGGACAGAGGTGCGGGTGCGCGATGCAGTGACTCGCTGCGAGCCTTTGCGCGTGGTGCCATCCTTGGTTCACGTCCCCCGCAGAGCGTGGAGAAGCCGGACGACCCGCTGCTGCAGGCGCAGCGCGCGGACGGCACGCTGCTGCCGGCGCGCTTCTGCCTCAACCAGTCGCTGGTGCCGCTCGATTATGTGGAGAACGTCAACCAGCCCAGGTGCGTGTGTGTTTGGGGTTTGGTATGTATGTAAATGGAGCGCGTGCATGTGTGAGCCCCCCGACTGCGTGGAGGCGATCAACCAGCCCAGGTGCACGTGCGCGGCCGCTGCAGTTCCGGGAGCTCTGCGCTTCGCCGCTCCAGCCGCTGCACAGCACACTGAAGGTGGCCCTTGCAATGTTGAGCCAGACGGTGCGCCGTGCGCCGTGCAATGCGTGCGCCGTGCACAGGTGGGGGCCGCTGTTCAGCACCGACACGCAGGAGGAGGTATGGGAGGTGGTGGGCGACGCCACGGCGCTGGCCCAGAGCAACGGAGCCAACCAGGTGAGATTGGGGCCTGGCACCTGAGGGCGTTGCGATTGGGCAGGCAGGTGCGGAGCCCTGTGAGCGATCCATGCGCCCTGTGAGGGCACCTTGCAGCCGGCCAGGTGACGACGGAGTGTGCCCTGGGTGCGGACGGGACACTGGCCGTCAGCGCTAGCGCAGTCACGAAACGTCGGGGCTTGGCAGCGAGTACACAGCTCCTCACCCGGAAGCGAAACGAGGGTTCTCATGTGTGGATGCCACCGCCCTCCGTCATGCTGCCCGCAGCTGCCCGTGCCCGCCGTGCTCATCCACGCGCCGCGCGTGGACCTCTCCCGCCAGCCCAGCGCGCCCCTCTCTGCGCCCCTCCAGTTCTGGGGCCCCTTCAACGACGTGCCGACGGACCTGATGCCCGTGCCCGTGCTGGACCTGGGCGGACCAAACCGCTCCACGCCGCTCTTCAGCCTGAGCGGTTCGGGACAGGTCTTCATCACGCGACTGGTGCGCAGCCGGGAGAGGGCGCAAAGAGGGTGCCTGCAGCGGCACGCTGCGCTCCCTCAACTGCGCATCAACCGTCTCGCGTGTGCTCCGCCTGAGTCCTGGGCGCAGATCCTGGACGGCCTGGCGGCGTCCACGCACCCGGCTCTGGCGCTGGCGGGCCTGGCCCAGCACAGTGGCGGCGGCGGCAGCCAGTCGACGCCGGTGCAACTGCACAATGTGACGCTGGTGGTGCCGCAGCAGGACTTTTTGGCGCTGCTGACGCTGGCCACGGACGGGAGCGCGGCAGACGGCCTGAGCGTGCGCCCGTGCGTGGACGGCGCGGTGCGGCAGCTGGCGGCCAAGCTCAACGGCAGCGTGAGCCAGGTTGTGCTGACGCCGGGGCAGAACCTGAGGGGCCTGTGGCGGGCGGTGCAGCTGAGCGGCTACACGGGCTGGGGCGTCAACGCCACGCAGCTGGTGGTCAGGCCGCAGGTCGCCGTGGCTGAGGCGCTGGTGGCGGCCTGCGTCCCCGTGCCTAGCGGCAGCAGCAGCAGCAGCAGCGACACTGGCAGCGGTGATGGACTCAGCGGCGGCGCCATCGCGGGCATCGTTGTGGGCAGCGTGGTGGGAGGCGCGCTGCTGCTGGCGGCGGCTGCGGCGTTCTTGATGGCATGGAGGCGCAGGTGCGCACAGCTGCGCAGCGCTCCTTCCCGAACCAATGCAGGAGGGCACTCGTCGCTTTGACTGCACACCACGCTCACTTTCCTGACCAACACCTCCGCAGGCGACCACCCTCGTCCCACGGTGACGGCACCGGCAGCCCCGACCAGCCCAACGACGCCCCCAAGGACCACCACTCGCTCTCCACCAGCGCCTCCCTCTCCCTCCCCGCCGCACCCGCATCCAAGTCCGTACCAGCGACCCCTCCAGAGAGCGGCGGCGCTGGTGTCGGCGCCGGCATCGGCAGCGCCTACGTCACGCTTGACATGCTCGCCGCAGATGGCGCCGCCACCGCCGCCACCAGCAGCACGGGTCAGGCCCCTGGTAGCCATGCGACGCCGGCGTCCTCCTCCTCCACCTGGAGCAAGAGCTCGCAACAACGGCGCCACGCGTCAAGCCCTAGTCACGCGGAGCCTGGGAGCGAGGCGCCGGCAGGCAGCCAGGTGGTGGTGCTGCTGCGGGGCGCCGAGGAGCGGCTGCTGGCGCACACGGACGTGCGGGCGCTGGCGAAGCCCGCGCCGGGTGCCTCCTCCCCGGTGCGAATGCTGCACTGGGTGTTTGCGGCCATGGCGCAGAACGCTTGGGCAGAAGCATCTCATGTGTCGGCGCGCCTTCACGCGCTGCAACTGCAGGGCCCTACCACCATCTCAACGGCGGACGGCGGCGCAGCGTCCACAACACCGGCGGCAGTGACAGCGGCGCCGGGCCCGCCCAGCCTGCTGGACCGCGCCCACGAGCTGCTGCTCTCCCGCCTGCACGGCCCCCGCATGCCGCTCGACGTCGCGAGCCCTAGCCAAGGGCAGGAGGGCGGCGCCGCGTCTGGCGGCACCGACGGCGCGAGCAGCGGCGGCCCTACCCCCAACCCGGTCGCTAGGGTCAAGGAGGTGGCGGCGGCCAATGCCGGGCTGCACCAGGCCTCCAGGCTCGCCAACAAGGTGAGCCTTGGCTCGTTGCTTGAGCCGTTTGCTGGCGTGCGCACAGCTCCACTCCGCTTGGCACGTGCAACGAAGGAGCGCTCTCGACCTCGAGACGTCAGGCACTCTCTCACTGGATGGATGACGCAGGTGGTGATCCACGACGTGCTGGGCCGCGGCGCGTCGGGCACCGTCTACCTGGGTGCGTTTACATGTGACGGTGTTGGACAGACGTGCACGCTTTGGGTGTGCGTGTGATGCGCACCCTGGGCGCTGCCCGTGGTACGTTGTGCAGGCGAGTGGCGCGGGCTGCCGGTGGCCGTCAAGACCATGGTCTACGAGGCCAACGACGGCGCCGAGCACGCTTCGGCGGTGATGGAGACGGCCATCGCCGCCAGCGTGGGCCACCGCAACGTGGTGCGTGCACCGCGCCTGCATATGTGACCTGCTTTCGCGCGGCCTGCCCCAGGCCTCGATCGCACGTGTGCCGATGCCAACACACCTGACATGGCGTACGGTGACTGGGCGGGCACAGCCTGCTTGGCGGGAAACTGCCTCGTCAGGAGGTGCAAGGCCCAGCCTTCCTCAACCACGCCTACCGGCGTTCCCTTTCTTTCTTTCTGACATGGCGTCACAGGTGGCCACGTACCACTACGACATCAAGCGCGTGGGCGAGCGCGCGTCTGACGCCAGCGAACAGGGAGGCAAGGGGCTGCAGGTGCGGCACTCAGGGCTGCGCCACCTCACTAATCCCAAGACAGAACTGCAAGCCCACTCGTCGTGAGAGCGTGTCGTGGCTGTGCACCATGGTGCAGATCACGCGGGCGCCCTCCGAGGCGGACAGTGCCGGGACCGGAGGCGGTGCAACGCCCCTCGCCGCCGCCCAGACGTACAAGGTCTTCCTGCTGCAGGTGCGCTGCCGTGGCTCCTGGGCGGCTGCTGCCAGCGCCACTGCACGATGGGAGACTTGCATGCGCTGCACGCCTCGCCGTCAAGACTTGCTCAGCACGGTGCTTTGCTGCGTGGCGATCGCGTTTTTGCCTGCGCAGGAGCTGTGCCAGAGCTGCCTGCAGACGGTGCTGCAGCTGCAGTGCCTGCAGCACGGCGGCGAGGCGACGCAGGGTGTCGCCCAGGTGCGAAGCTCGTGCCTTGCGCACGCCCCCTGTCTCCCCTCCGCGTGGCTACTGGGCCGTGCTTTTGCCTCGACTTCCATGCATGGATTGCTTGCCTCTGCTCGCCCATGCAGGTGGCGTCCTTCACGCTGCTGCTGCACGTGGCCATGGGCCTCGAGTACCTGCACGGCCTCAACATCATCCACGGCGGTGCGCCCCCGCTCTGAGCTGCTCTGGAGAGTGTTGCTGCAGCTCACGACGCTGCGCCGCTCGCGACACGTGCGGCCCGCAGACCTGACGCCCTCCAACGTGCTGCTCAAGCTGGACAGCACCGTGCCCGGCGGCGTGGTGGCCAAGGTCGCAGTGAGTCAGAGATTGCTCGCGCGAGGGCGAGCGGCCTCCCTCCCGCCGCACGGCGCGCCATCTGTTCCTCCCCACTCACGCCGCTGCTGTCATTTCGGCGCCAGTGACCTGGCTTGCGAGGGTCTGGCACCTGACTTGTTTCTCGCACCTGCACTCCACCGCCGCAGGACTTTGGCCTCTCCAAGTGCCTCGACCCGCAGGCCACGCACGTCTCCAACGTGGCCAGCGGCACGCCCTTCTACATGGCCCCAGAGGTGCGCTCCGCAGCGGGAGCGCACGCGCAGACGCTGCGGCGTCGCAAGAGTCGCCGACCAACACAGACTCGTGCCGCACCGTGTGGCGGCAGAAGCCGCAGTACCGGCTGCAGCGCATGATCTGGCCGGCTGCTCTTCGTGTTGCTGCCGCAGGTGGTGCAGCTGCGGCGCAAGTCGCCGGCCTCCGACGTCTTTTCCTTTGGCGTCATCATGGGGTGAGCGTGGCTGCCTTTGCTCTCGTCGCCCCGCGCCACACCCAGAGCCCGCAGCAGGCAGCAAAGGACGTGCGACAGCAAGGCTCCTTGCAGCCACGGGGCACTGGCGTGTTTTCGCGCGTGTGTGCGTGCCGCGTGCGCGCAGGCAAGTGCTGACGGGCCAGTGGCCGTTCCTCCAAGAAGGCAACGCGCCAGAGGGTGGCGGCGGGGCGCTGCGGCGCAACCCCGCCTTCCCCACCCGGCTCCCGAGCACGCACCCGCTGGCCTGGGACATCATGTCCAGGTACGATTCTTTTTCCTTTGGCGTTTAGCATCACCCTACTTGCGCAACAGTGCGGCCCACCACCTCGGCAGCGCAAGAAGGAAGCGAGTGCGGGCGCTGGTTTGAGCCTTGCATCTGCCGTTTTGCCCCGTCGCAGGTGCCTGAGCGCCAGCCCCGAGCAGCGCCCCACCTCGGCCCAGCTGGTCGCCGGACTCACGGCGCTGCTGCACACGTTGAACGCCGGCGCGCCCCCGGGCCTGCCCCAGCACTGCGCGCCGCCGTCGCCGCCCCCGCCGCTGTCGCCGCACGCGTCGTCTCTGTAGAGTGTTGTGGGCGCGTTCCTTCCAGTGGGGCAGGTTGGGGAGCATGATGTGCAGGGGGGGTCGTACGGAACAGCGATGAATTCATTCGGCGGCCGCTGGACGGAATTGTGATTTGGGCACATCAGCCTGGGGGTGGTGGGGATTTGGCAGCAGAAGCAACTTGCGGGCCACGTCGCACTCGGGTGTCTTTGATCTCTTCCCCACGCACTTGCGGGCTTCTGTTGCACTGGTTCGCCCTCAGCCGTGACAGCCCTCTTCCTCGTCCACATCGTCTTCTCCCTGCGCAAGCCAGCACTTGACGCACACGCACGCACGCTAAACTGGCGCTGCTCTGCTGTCTCACTTCCAGCCTGGAACTTGCCGGCTTGTCTGCTGATGCTGCTCCCACTGCCCCAGTTCCACTCGTGCTCCGCACCCCACCACCTGGACCAGCATCGCGCACCGCTCAGCAAATGGACCGACTGCCGCCACACCCTTTGCTCCCTCTGGCCACCGCACACTTCTCAAAGCGCAATAGAACGGGGCTGCCTCATCTGCCCGCACGCACGCAATGGCTCTCACCCCGGCGATGGACTTGTGTGCATCTGTGCCCTGGTCGTGCCATCACTCGATTGCGCCCTACCTCGCCCGCCCACCCGATCAACTGACTCGATCCCGCACTCAGTTTTTCCTGCTCAGGTCTCCATCGTTGCAATGTGGTGCAGCGCGAGACGTGTCCCAGCGTTTCCAAGCGTGGCCAGCAACGTGGAAAAGTTCCCCTCGGGCCTGAATACCATCGTCCGTTGTAGAAGCCAGTGCACAGGGACAAGCACGCGACGTCTGCCACTCTGCGTGCAGCGAGTAGGTGGGCCAAAGGGCTGGCCGCCCCGCACTGGGGGGCGCGGCCGTGCGTACGATGCATGCACTGAAGTGCCGGTATGGACACCAAGGGCGCGACGTGGACACTGCAGCGATCTTTGAAAAAGGTTCTGTTCTGAGTGGGTGGAAAGGCAGCTTTTCAGGCAAGTGGAGAGCAGCCTCGCTTGCGGGCGCTCGTGCACGCTTGGGCAGCCCAGCTCGGAAGTGTACTTGCGGAGTTGATGCCGGTGACACGCCCAACGTGTGCAGTCCTCTCCGACGGAATGCATGGGGCTGCTCATGAACAAGGCTCTGCAGGTGCGTTTAGTCTTCGGAGCGCTGCTGGCTCGCCGCAGGGGCGGTCCCAGGCTGCCGGACCAGCGAGGTGAAGAAGGCCACGATCTCGGCGGCGGCAGGGCGGGCGTGCGGGTCCTGCTGCAGGCACCTGCGGGAGAGGTGCCAGGGCCAGGACAGTCGCAGCCCTGATGATCATCGCACCTGAAGTGGCCAGCGGGACGCGCGCGCTTTCTGGTCACCTGGCGTGCCATGGGCCAGACGCTGCCTGCACAGAGAGCTGTGTGGGGCCCGGCGCTGCTGACAAGGCAAAGTGACGCGCGGCGCACCTCTGCATGACGGCTTGCACGTTGGCGCTGACTTGCTGCTCTGCGGCGATGGCCGGCAGCGCAGGGTTGGGCCGGCAGGCGCCGTTGGGTGTCACGACGTAGGGCAGCTGGCCCGACAGCACTTGCCTGCGCAGGCAACGCAGGTGTCACTCCGTCATCGTGACCTGGTGCCCTGCTGCGCACGGTGGGCGTTGACTTTATGGACTGCCAACGTGCTGCGCAGAGGCGAGAGCCAGCGGACGATGCTCACCACATGATGACGCCGAGGGAAAAGATGTCGGAGGCGGGCGACGTGCGCCGCATCTGCACCACCTGCAGCCAGGCCAGGCCGCGGCATGGAGAGGCAAAAATGTGCCGTCAGGGCCTCGCACGCACTGCCCCATACGCTCTGAAAACACCCGGTAGCTGGGCTGAGGCCCACTTAAACAGACCAAAGCAGACTCCCAGCGGCCTGTCGCGCGAGCGGCACGAGGGAGAGGAAGAGAAGGTGCACCTCTGGCGCCACGTAGTAGGGCGTGCCGCCGTAAAAGTTGGACACGTGCGTGGCCTGCTGGTCGAGCCGCCGCGACAGGCCAAAGTCGGCCAGCTTGGCGACGATGCCACTGGGCACGCTGCTGTCCAGCTTGAGCAGCACGTTGGCCGGCGTCAGGTCTGCGCAAGGCAGAACGGCAGCTCCACCCGCAGCGTGCGGCTCAACCAGGGTTGGGGTGGCTTTGGGGGTGGCTTTTGGGGTGGCGTCTCCACGAGGGGGCTGGGCGGGGGTGGGGTAGGGACGCCAGCGGCGAGGGGAGCACGGCGCACCTCCATGGATGATGCCGAGGCCGTGCAGGTACTCGAGCGCCGACGCCACGTGCAGGAACATCATGTGCACCAGCGCCTGCACACAGGCCAACGCGCGCAGCGACCGGCGCTGGCAGCGCTGTGCTTCTCCGCAACGTCGCTGCGAGCACGCAGACCCAGCTGCTGCGTGGCGCACAGACTCTCGGTGCCGGCAGTGCAGGCTGGCGGCGCTGAGGCGGCGGCGCCGTTCCACAGGTTGCTGAAACCAAGATGCGCCGCAAGCAGCGCGGACCTGGTTGGTGTCCCGGGGCAGCGTGGGGTCGTACAGCGCGCCTTGGTCCAGGATGAACTTGAGCGAGCTGTGGCACAGCTCCTGCAGGCGCACACAAACACATAACATCGCCAAAGCGGGCCTCTGTGCGCCTTGCCAGGGGAGGAAGGGCGGAGGAAGGGCGGATGTACAGGTGAGGCAGGGTAGGGAGCAAACCCCCGGTCTCGCCTGGACGAGGAAGACCTTGAAGATGCCGACGCCCGTGGGCGTGTCGACAACGCAAGCGTCCGCGTGCTCCTCCCGCAGCCACTGCCGGTGGTACGTCACCTGCGCAGGAACGCCCGCAACACACCGCACGCAAGCGCGTGCAAACAAAAGGTGGCGTGCACAGGGCCGTGTGGACACGCATGAAGCTGTGCTCTCGGGCGCCAAGGGGGAGTCCGTGGAAAACAGGGGCGCACATGGAGGCTGTCGGCGGCGCGCGCTTGGGAGGGCAACGGCTCAGCGTCGGTGACCCGCTTGATGTCGTAGTGGTACGTGGCCACCTGAAAGGTCGAGTCAGGCGCGTTAGCATCAGCACGCATATGGCCGAGGTCTGGGGCAGGCTCCGTGGAATTGGGTGGGGCGTTCGAGCGCCGCACACCCACCACGTGGCGGTGGCCCACGCTGGCGGCACTGGCCGTCTCTGACCCGAACGCCTACAGCGCGACATCAACTCACCACGTTGGGGTGGCCCACGCTGGCGGCAATGGCCGTCTCCATGACGGGCGCGGCGTGCTCCTCGGCCGTGTCGGCCTCGTACACAATGGTCTTGACCGCCACGGGCAGCCCCCGCCACTCGCCTGCGCAGCGGAGGAGCGACCTAAGCCCGCATCGGCACTGCGCCAGCGCTTTCCTCGCTCTCGCCCGTCCTTGCGTGGCTGCCGCTGCGCGCGCTGGGATGCAATCCACGAAGGCCCTGAAGCGCTCACCGACGTAGACGGTGCCCGAGGCGCCGTGGCCCAGCACGTCGTGTATGACGACCTGCGGCGTTTGCACGCGTTGCGCCGAGCCGCATAAGCAGAGTCGCGCAGCACCGCAGCATCGTCGAGCGCGCTGCCTCTACCGCGATGAGGCGGCAGGGTTAGAGGACAGGAGAGCAGGGAGCGGCGCACCTGGTTGGCCTGCCTGGCCGCCTCGCCCAGGCTAGAGTGCGTCGCCGTCAGCTCCCGCACGCGCGCCACGGGGTCCTGCAGCCTCGCGCTAGCGCCTGCGTGCCCACCCACCACGCAGGCCCACGCAGCGACCACTGAGCACCGCACCGATGCGGCACTCAAACAGCCGCCGTGGACCAAGGCTGGCCACAGGTGTGTGGAGCGCGCTGGGCACCTTGCAGCGACTCCAGTGGCAGCGGTCACCTGACTGGTCGCCGCTGGACGCGCCGCGACCACCGTGCCTCGCGGCGCCACCTCCTCCGCCTCCTGACTGGCCGCCGCCTCCGCCGCCTCCTCCCTTGCCTCCTGATTGCTCGCCACCGGATGCGCCTCCTCCTCCCGCTCGCCCCTCCCCGCCGCCGCCGCCCCCCGCCACCACCTCCAAGTTTGCTCTCTGGGTGTGCAGGCTCGACATGAGCAGCGAGTGCACCTGCCCCAGCAGCGACGGCGCCGCCGCCGCCACAGTACCGCCGGCTGCACTGGATCCCAGGCTCGCCGTGCCTTGCGGCGAAGGCGCAGCCTGAACACCCGCCGCCGCCGCCGCCGCCGCCGCCACGCCCTGCACACGTCGCACGCACCACAGCCGTCACCACTCCGGCGCCAGAAACCACAGCAGCAATCAAGGTCTGTGAGCGGCATGTGGGCAAAAGGTGACAGCGCACCTGGGCCATGCCCGGCGCGCGTTTGAGCAGGCTCCGCTCCGCCGCCCTCAGCGTCGAGAGCACCGCGCTCGGAGGGCTTAGTGCTGCCGCCCGCGGGCCGCAGCCGCTGCCCTCTGGCGCGCCAGTCCCGCCAGAGGTGGTGGTGGCGCCGGTGCCGGGCGACGAGCGCTGCTGCGACGGCATGGCGTGCACCGATGCTGCCGCCATGGCCGCTGACGCGTACGGTGAGGCCGATTTGAGAAGCGTGGCGGGCGGGGAGGCGGTCGAGGGGCAGGGCGTGACTGGCGACTCGGTGTCTGGCTTGCTGGGATCGTGCCGCCTGCGTCGTTGTGGTTGGATCAGGCGGGCGACTGCGTTTTGTGCGCGCACTGTGGCAATCGTGCGGAAGCAACAGGACTCTCAAGCACAGAAGCAGCGCACCTGTCGTGCCGCCGGCGCCGAATCAGCACCGCCGCCGCCGCCAGCAGCAGCGCGCCTCCCACCACGCTGCCCACCACGATGCCCGCAATGGCGCCGCCGCTGAGCCCTGAGGAGGACGGAGAAGAGGGGCTGGCTCCGTCGCTGCTGGGCGGCGCCGGAACCGCCGGCACGCAGGCCGCTACCAGCGCCTCAGGCACGGCGGCCTGCGGCCTGACCACCAGCTGCGAGGCGTTGACGCCCCAGCCCGTGTAGCCGCTCAGCTGCACCGCCCGCCACAGGCTGCTCAGGTTCTGCTGTGGTGCTAGCGCCAAACGGCTGATGTTCGCGCTCAGCTGGGCCGCCAGCTGCAGCACCGCGCCGTCCACGCACGGCCGCACGCTCCCGTCCGTGGCCAGCGTCAGCAGCGCCAGAAAGTCCTGCTGAGGCACCACCAGCGTCACGTTGTGGAGCTGGATGGGCGCGTCAGCTGATGATGCGAGCGCTGCCGCGCTGGTGCTGGCAGAGGCCAGGCTGCCCAGAGGCAGCGCCGATCTGGCAGACGCGGTCCCTGTGCCGCTCAGCGGCAGCGGCAGCGGCGCCAGGCCCTCCAGGGTCTGCGGCAGCAGCGTCACGGCAAGGAAGGAAACGTGGTCAGGCGCAGAGTCCACGCCCCAGACATTCCATCGCGCCTTTCAATCGCCACGCACTAGCGCCATCAAGGGTCTCACCAGCAGGGTGACAAAGAGCTGCCCGGCCCCGCTCAGGCTGAAGAGCGGCGTGGTGCGGTTGGCCAGGTCCAGGGCGTGCTGCGCCTCGCTGCCTCGCGCCAGGATGCTGTCCGCCGTGCCGCCAGGACCCAGCACCTGCATCATCAACAAAACAGCACAACGTGGGCGCGGCACAGGATCAGGCGGCGGAAGACGTGCACTCGTTCGCTGCGTGATGTGGGAACGCACGCGCCGGCGGACACGGTGCTGCGATACGAAGCACGCGTGGCTCTGTGGCGCAGGCCGCGGTCGGGCGAACGCACCTGGAGGGCTCCCGTCAGTGGCTGCGTGGGTACGACGGTGACGGCGGTGTCGGCGGAGGCGTTGCCGCTGCCGCCGGGCGTTTGGTCGGGGAGGGAGGTGCGCGCCGCGTGGATGAGCACCGCCGGCACGGGGAGCTGCGGGCGACGAGAGGCGAGGCAGGGACCAGGGACAGACAAGACAAGGGCAGGGAGGTGGTGAGCAGGAGCAGTGGGACCAGGGACAGACAAGACAAGGGCAGGGAGGTGGTGAGCAGGAGCAATGGCGGGACAGGGGAGGTGTCGGCATCGAGAGGCAGAGCGAAACGCAAAGCTGTGTGCCCCAACGACACCTGGGCGCAGCCACGCCCGCGCATCCTCCCGCCGCCCCTGCGCCGCCGCTGCGCGCGCCCCGCCCTGGCATCGCAGCCCACCACCCAAGGCCGCGCCCGCCTGCGCCTCCCAGCGCCCAGCAGCCCCCGCACCTGCGCCGCGTCATACTGCGCCGCCGCGCGCGCCCCCTCGACGAGCGCCGCCGCCGCGCCCGCCGGCGTCTGCGTGGCCCACAGCGGGCCCCACACCGGGTCCACGGCGGCGGCGGCCACCTCGGCCGGCACCAGCGACCCGTTGAAGCACCAGCGCAGCGGCTGCAGCGTGCCGTCCCGGCGCATGGACTGCAGGAGCGGGTCGTCGGGGTCAGAGGTGCTCTGCGCGTGTGCACAGGCAGTTGAGAGGGCAACTGACGTCGCTCTGCGCAACGAGATGAGGGCCGCCGCCTGCGATTCAAGATGCTGTGCCCTGTTTGACGGTGGAGTGTTGCTCTCTGTGCCGCTCCCTGGGGGTTCTCACAGCCCACCGGTGTCCTCTGCTTGCTCGGCCGCAGCGGGGCGCACGCACCCGGAACTCCATGGGGTGCCCGTCCCACCCGCTCGCCGTCAGGTTGCCAATGCTCAGCCGCGCTCCCCTCCTCCCTACCTCACCCCCACACCCACAAGCACGCACCCGGAACTCCATGGGGTGCCCGTCCCACCCGCTCG
>VFQP010001939.1_pt1 | contig 24889 bp, 17 predicted proteins | sample 3512351 | NCBI WGS metagenome assembly VFQP01 (sample SAMN10412372, study PRJNA504923) | tailings metagenome | isolation source: Relicate 1 Philex TSF1 revegetated site | place: Philippines: Tuba, Benguet | collected 2017-08-29
AGGATGTGGTTGACCTTCTTCTCGTGGGTCCAGCGCACGCCGCCGGACAGCTCCAGCGTGTCGGTGAAGGCGATGGAGGCACTGCCGAACACCGAGACGGCGGTCGCCTTGGTCGGATGCTCCTTGTACCAGTCGAAGGAATTGCCGGTGAGCGGGTCGGGCGCCACGAACGAGATATTCACCGCGTTCTGGCTGGTGTTGAACGAGCTGTGGCGGTTCTCGTAGAACGCGCCGACCATGAAGTTGAACCAGTGGTCGAAGTCGCTGCGCAGGCGGATCTCCTGGCTGAACTGGCGCAGCTGGTTGTCGGTCAGGCCGGTGCCCGCGCCCTGGCCGACGCCGCCCAGGATGCCGCCATAGGAATAGCTGTCCATGTCCTGTGCCGACTGGTCGATATAGCCGCTCATGGACGACAGGGTCAGGCTGTCGCTGATATGCCAGTCCCAGTTCAGCACGCCGAACAGGATGTCCGAATTGCCGTAGGGCACGCCGCCGTTCAGCTTCGGCCCCTGCGACGGCGCCTGTCGCGCCAGGGCGGGCGCCATGTCAGGCTGCCAGAAGACCTTCTTGCCGCCGGTCACGTCGCACGGATAGCCGGCAGGCAGCACCAGCCCGCCCGACAGCAGGAACACGGGATCGGGCACGCCGTTGGGGCCGCAGTCGAGGGCCGAGCGCTGGATGCCGCCGTCGTTCTCGTAGCGGACATAATTCAGCTTGAGGCTGGCTTCGAAATTGTCGGTCGGCTGGAAGTCGAAGGTAGCGCGTAGGTTGATGTTGCTTTCGCCGCGGTGTGCGTCGGCCACCGGCGCGCTGTTGAACCAGACCGTCTTGATGTCGTTGTAGCGTGCCGCCAGGCGAAACCCGACCTTGTCGTTGATCGGGCCGGAGGCATAGGCCTGGGCCGTGATGCCCTTCTCCTCGAACTCGTAGGCGAGCTTGCCGCCGAATTCCCAATTGTCGGTCGGGTCGGCCGATTTGATCGACAGCACGCCCGCCGAGGCGCTCCTGCCGAAATACAGCGACTGCGGCCCCTTCAGCACCTCGATCTGGCGCACGTCCATGAACGCGGATTGCAGCACCCGCATCGAGCTGACCTGCATGCCGTCGAAGTCCAGCGCCACGGCGGAATCGAATGCCGCCGAAATATATGACGAGCCGACGCCGCGCAGGCTGAGGGACGCGCCCGAGCCGGAGCCGCCCGTCTGAACGTTCAGGGTCGGGATGCGGCTGGTGATGTCCGAGACCTTGTCATAATTGAAGCGGTCGATCTCGGCGCCGCCGACGGCTGTGACGGTCACCGGGACCTCCTGCAGCGTCTCCGTCTGTTTACGAGCGGTCACCGTGACGGTCTCCGTGACCCTGGATGCCGCCGGCTTCTCCTGCGCGGTGGCTTGTATCGGCGGCAGGAGCACAAGTAATCCGGTCAAAAATCCGACAGTCACGAGCGATATCGAGGCCGATCCAGTGCATGAACTGGTGATGAGAGCCGATGGTCTGTTCATTGAAGTCTTCCCCCGTTTGCTCCGCTTGAAACGCGGATTCCTCCCCGGTGCATCCTGGGATGCATCCGAGAATGGTAGGTGGGGGTCCGGTGAAGTGACTACCTGATAGATTTACGAGGTTTGGTGCTGGCCGGGCATCAAGATGCCGGGGATCCCGACTGGCCGGCGCAGGAAAGTACGCCCAGGCTCATGGCGTTGTAGATGGCCTGCTGGCGTGATGTGGCGTCGAGCTTGGCCATGGCGTTCTGGACATGGAAGTCGGCGGTTCGGGAGCTGATCCCGAGGATCAGCGAAATTTCCCACGAGGTCTTGCCAAGGGCCACCCATTTCAGACACTCGATCTCGCGGCTGGTGAGTGACGGGGCAACGCGCACCGTCCGGCCGTTCCGATAGGCGCAGCCTATCAGCGCATTGCCGAGCGGGGCCGATTCCTTGACTTCGTCGAGCGCGCGGTCGACCCCGATGCGGCCCGAGGTGTCCAGCGCCACCAACGAGCCTCGGATGTTGGCGGGTCCGAAAAGCGGAATCGAGACGCCGCCCCGAAAACCCGCGTCGGCAACCAGCGAAAACAGCGCGCGCTGGCGCTGCGTGCCGGTTCGGTGAAACTCGTCGACGGTCCAGATCACCGGTTTGCCGGTTTCCATGATGCAGCATCGGACCGGGTCATCGTCGAGGAATGCCGCGCGCGCGTATTCGTCGATCATGGCGCGGGCCGAGGACGTGACCGAGCCCATCGGCAGTCCGCCCGGCCGCGCGCCATCGCTTGTCTCCACCGAGCAGATGTATCCAGACCAGCCACGGCTCGCCGCGTAGTCGTCGAGGATGCTCGAGCCGGCGAACTCAGCGATGTCGGGAAACGCTACGACGATCATTCCGCATCATCCTGGTCTGCGCCGCCGCCTGCCGCACGGCATCCCATCCGTAGCCGGATCATGGGCAGCATCGACCTGCTTACATCCATAGGCAGGTCTTGCAAACCTGTCAGATCGCACAGGGGCGTGCGTCGATTCCTGCCTCTAGATTTTGCCGCGCCGCGCTGCGCCGGCGTCCAGAAAGGAGCATCACCATGTCCCCGGTCAACCGAATGGCGAGCCCGGTCAGTCCCCGTACCCTCGATGAAGCCATGCTGGCCGATCCCGAGGTGCTCGAATGCCCGTACCCGACCTACGATCTGTTGCGTGATCAGGCGCCGGTCTGGCTGGACCCGGTGACGGGTATCTACAATCTCACCCGTTACGAGGATCTCAGGCAGGTCCTGCGCGATACCGAGACCTTCTCCAACCGCCGGCCTGGAGAGGATTTCAGCAATCCCACTGGCGCCGCCCGCTTGGTCTACGACAGGTACAGGGAAAAGGGCTGGGTTCCGGGCGTGTCGCTTGCCGGGCGCGACGACCCTGAACACAAGCAGATGCGCGCCATGTTCGACCGGGCATTCACCGCCAGCAGAATCAAGGAGATGGATTCCTTCGTCGAGGAGGTCGCCTATCGGCTTCTCGACGGCTTCCTCAGTGACGGACGCTGCGAGGTCGTCGGCCAGTACGCCGCGCCGCTGCCGCTGATCGTCATTTGCCGGCAGATGGGCGCTCGCGACGAGGATATCTGGCGGATCAAGGAATGGACCGACGCGTGGATCAAGGGGCGCGGCTTCGGACTGACGCCGGAGGAACTGCTGTGGTCCATCGACAAGGAGATCGAGGCGCAGCACTATTTCCAGCCCATTTTCGATCGCCTGCGCGAGCGGCCCGACGACACGCTGCTGTCGGCCCTCGTGAACACGGTTATCCCTGAATGGGGACGACCGCTGACCGACAACGAACTGCATGCGGAGATGATGCAGGACACCTTTGTTGGCGGCTCCGAGACCACCACCAACGCCATTGCCGGCGGGCTGATGCTGCTGGGCATGAACCCCGATGTCTGGGCGCAGCTCAAATCCGATCCTGACCGGTATCTGAAGACGTTTTGCGAGGAGGTGGTGCGGCTCGAGAGCCCGGTGCAGGGATTGACCCGGCTGGTTACCCGCGATGTCGAGATGCACGGCGTCACCATTCCGAAAGGGTCGATCCTGGTCGTGCGCTTTGCCGCGGCCAATCGCGACCCCGACAAGTTCGACTGCCCGCATCAGGTCGATCTCGAGCGCAAGAACGCCGGCGCCCATCTGGGCTTCAGCTCCGGCACGCATCACTGCCTCGGTGCCCCGCTGGCGCGGCGCGAGCTGTACTGGGCCTTCAAGGCATTCATCGACCGGATCGAGGATTTCCGGCTGTCGCCGGAGAATACCTTCCGGCATCTGCCGAATTATGCGCTTCGCATCAAGACCAAGCTGTTCATCGACTTCACGCCCCGCGGCTGAGAACGGGAAGGCCCTGCGGGGCGATCCCGTAAGCCCTTCCCGAATGGCGACGGAACCAGTTCGGATCCCGGCTAGAACCTGAACGATGCCTCCAGCGACACCTGGCGGCCGCGCGAATATTCGCGGATCACGTCGTCGCCCACGCCCGCCTGAAGGAACGGCCGCGGGCCGGTGTTGCCCACATAGCGCTTGTTGGCGAGGTTGGTGCCGATCACCGAAACCTGCCAGCGGCCGTCGGGATCGCCGATCGAGGCCGCCAGGTCGAAGGTCCAGTAGGAGCGCTGCCTGAAGTCCTCGAACGAATCCTCGTTGGTGAAGTACGAACCGCTGAACTGGGCGTTGCCGTTCAGCCCGAATTCCAGCGCGTCGCCGAGCGGCACCCGGTAGTCGAAGGCGAAGTTGCCGGCCACGTCGGGCGCGCGGGGCGCGCGGCGGCCTTCGAGGCTCTCGGCCACGCCGTCGAGCGGATCCGGGTCGAACGGCGCGGTGTATTTGGTGCTCAGCAGGGTCAGCGAGCCGTGCAGGCTGAAGCCGTCGAGCGGTGTCTCCCAGCGCCAGTCCAGATCGACGCCCTTCGAGGTCAGCTCGCCGGCGTTGGTGGTGAGGAACTGGATGTTCACCGCATCGAAGTTCTGCACCTGCAGGTTCTTGAACACGTAGTAGAAGCCCGACAGGTTGAAGGTCAGCGTCCGGTCGGCCCATTGCGACTTCATGCCGATCTCGCCGCCCTTCGCCGTTTCGGATTCGTAGATCAGCGCGGCGGCGGTCGCTGCGCGCACGTCCGGGTCCGCGCTGGCGAAGCCGAGCAGGTTCGACGACGGCAGTGCCGAATTGTCGATGCCGCCGGATTTGAAGCCGGTCTTGTAGGAGGCGTAGAAGTTCAGGTCGTCCATGGCCTGCCAGCTCAGCGTCACCTCGGGCGACACGTTGCTGTCACGGAACTCGATCGGCCCTGAATCGAAGCCACTGGTGATGAACGCGCCGGTCGCCACCAGGAAGCTGTGCACATAGGGCACCAGGATGTGGTTGACCTTCTTCTCGTGGGTCCAGCGCACGCCGCCGGACAGCTCCAGCGTGTCGGTGAAGGCGATGGAGGCACTGCCGAACACCGAGACGGCGGTCGCCTTGGTCGGATGCTCCTTGTACCAGTCGAAGGAATTGCCGGTGAGCGGGTCGGGCGCCACGAACGAGATATTCACCGCGTTCTGGCTGGTGTTGAACGAGCTGTGGCGGTTCTCGTAGAACGCGCCGACCATGAAGTTGAACCAGTGGTCGAAGTCGCTGCGCAGGCGGATCTCCTGGCTGAACTGGCGCAGCTGGTTGTCGGTCAGGCCGGTGCCCGCGCCCTGGCCGACGCCGCCCAGGATGCCGCCATAGGAATAGCTGTCCATGTCCTGTGCCGACTGGTCGATATAGCCGCTCATGGACGACAGGGTCAGGCTGTCGCTGATATGCCAGTCCCAGTTCAGCACGCCGAACAGGATGTCCGAATTGCCGTAGGGCACGCCGCCGTTCAGCTTCGGCCCCTGCGACGGCGCCTGTCGCGCCAGGGCGGGCGCCATGTCAGGCTGCCAGAAGACCTTCTTGCCGCCGGTCACGTCGCACGGATAGCCGGCAGGCAGCACCAGCCCGCCCGACAGCAGGAACACGGGATCGGGCACGCCGTTGGGGCCGCAGTCGAGGGCCGAGCGCTGGATGCCGCCGTCGTTCTCGTAGCGGACATAATTCAGCTTGAGGCTGGCTTCGAAATTGTCGGTCGGCTGGAAGTCGAAGGTAGCGCGTAGGTTGATGTTGCTTTCGCCGCGGTGTGCGTCGGCCACCGGCGCGCTGTTGAACCAGACCGTCTTGATGTCGTTGTAGCGTGCCGCCAGGCGAAACCCGACCTTGTCGTTGATCGGGCCGGAGGCATAGGCCTGGGCCGTGATGCCCTTCTCCTCGAACTCGTAGGCGAGCTTGCCGCCGAATTCCCAATTGTCGGTCGGGTCGGCCGATTTGATCGACAGCACGCCCGCCGAGGCGCTCCTGCCGAAATACAGCGACTGCGGCCCCTTCAGCACCTCGATCTGGCGCACGTCCATGAACGCGGATTGCAGCACCCGCATCGAGCTGACCTGCATGCCGTCGAAGTCCAGCGCCACGGCGGAATCGAACGCCGCCGAGATGTAGGACGAGCCCACGCCGCGCAGGCTCATGGACGCGCCCGAGCCCGAGCCGCCAGTCTGCACGCTCAGGGTCGGGATGCGGCTGGTGATGTCCGAGACCTTGTCGTAGTTGAACCGTTCTATCTCGGCGCCGCCGACGGCGGTGACGGTCACCGGCACCTCCTGGAGGGTCTCGTTCTGCTTGCGGGCTGTGACGACGACGGTGTCCGTGCCCCGGGCCGGCGACGGATTTTCTTGCGCGATTGCAGGAAATGCCAGTAATCCGGCAAGAATGACTATGGATGCGGTGGACCCTTTGCCGGCTTTCACCGGACGGAAACCTAGAATCACGTCGTCCTCCCCAGGCAACTTCGGCAGTATTTAAAATTGATTTCCCCTGCCCAACATGTTGGAACGGGTTCCAGGAATATGTCAAACAAAAATGCCGAACATACTTTGGTATATTTTTTGAGTACTTCAGGTCGCCGAGGCGTGTTGTCCGCCGGTGTCCTGCCGTCGCCGTCGCATCAGTCCAGAGGCCCGACGATGGCTGGATCGCGCCTTTCGGGAACACGGCCTTGCACATAAAAAAACCGCCTCGAATCGAGGCAGTTTGGTAGGCGAACTTCTGAAAATGGTCTTTCGGCTTCCCGAACTGCGGGGTCCGGGTCGAAGGGCTGCACTTGGAGGGCTCACGAATGAGGCCCTCCCGGCAGTTCGTCGGCTTGTTAGCCGATGACCTTCAGTTCTTCAGCCGAGCTTTTGCCGTTGCGGCCACGAGTCAGTTCGTAAGAGACCTTCTGGCCCTCACGCAGGCCCGACAGGCCGGCCCGCTCGACGGCGGAGATGTGGACGAAGGCGTCGGCCGAACCATCGTCCGGCTGGATGAAGCCATAGCCCTTGGTCGCATTGAACCACTTCACGGTTCCACTGGTCATAGAGAGTGCTTTCTACATAGATGGCAAAACGACCGCCCGCACCTGCATGCGGACGGTTTCTCAGCTCGCTCAAGTCCTGGAGATCGGTCTAGGTCGGCGACGAAGCAGATACGCCGGGTCTTAGGTCACTGATCTTGCGGATATAATCCCGTAATCAGCCCAACACAAATAAATTCGCCGCGCGCGGCCGTGCGCTCAGCCCCGGAAATCGGGGCTGAGCGTGGCTTTGCGCTGGTTGTCAGGCGGCCTGACGCATCGGGTTCCGCCGCGGACGGCGCCGCCTGCGGGCGGGATTGGGCCGGTTGTCGGACTGCCGCTCGCCGGCGTCACGCGAGTCGGCCCGTTCCGGCCGCGTCTCGCGGGGCGAATTCTGTGGCGCCCTTCCGGGGCTCGCTTCACGGACGGGCTTCTGCTGCCCACGCTCGACATGCGCCTCGCGGGGCGGCGTGCCGACGACGCCGAGCTGTACGCGGGTCAGCTTCTCGATGCTTTTGAGATAAGGCCGTTCCGTCGGATCGCAGAACGCGATGGCAATGCCGCCGGCGCCGGCGCGCGCGGTGCGGCCGATGCGGTGGACATAGCTCTCGGGCTCGTTCGGCAGCTCGAAATTGATGACATGGCTGACGCCGTCCACATCGATGCCGCGGGCCGCGATGTCGGTCGCCACCAGCACGCGCGACGCGCCGGATTTGAAGCGGTCCAGCGCACCCTGGCGGGCGCTCTGCGACTTGTTGCCGTGGATCGCGTCGGCGGGGAGACCGGATTTGCTCAGTTGCTCCGCGACGCGATTGGCGCGGTGCTTGGTGCGGGTGAACACGATCACCTTGGACAGCGTCTCGTCGCGCAGCAGGCTGGTCAGCAGCGACTGCTTGGCCGCGGCTTCGACGAAATAGACGCTCTGAGCGATCTTCTCCACCGTCGTCGCTTGCGGCGTCACCTCGACGCGGACGGGCTCGATCAGCATGTCCTGCGCCAGCTTGGCGACATCCGCCGGCATCGTCGCCGAGAACAGCAGCGACTGGCGCTTGCGCGGCAACAGGGCGACGATCTTGCGCACGTCGCGAATGAAGCCCATGTCGAGCATCCGGTCGGCCTCGTCCAGCACCAGGATACCGGTGCCCGCGAGGTTGACGTGCTTCTGGTTGGCGAGGTCGAGCAGACGGCCAGGGGTGGCGACAAGGATGTCGACGCCGCGCGCCATCGCCTTGACCTGCGGGTTCTGGCCGACGCCGCCCAGAATGACGGTGTGGCGCAGGCCCAGATGGGCGCCATAGGCACGGATGCTGTCGGCGATCTGGACGGCCAGCTCGCGGGTTGGCGCCAGGATCAGCGCGCGGGCGGTCTTCGGCGCCGCCTGGATCTTGTCGGCGGCCAGCCGCTGCAGCATCGGCAGCGTGAAGGCGGCGGTCTTGCCGGTGCCGGTCTGTGCGATGCCCAGCAGGTCACGGCCCTGCAGCAGCAGCGGAATGGCCTGGGCCTGGATCGGCGTGGGGGTGGTGTAGTTCTCGGTGGTCAGAGCACGCAGCAGCGGCTCGATGAGTCCGAGATCGTTGAACTGGGTCACTTAGGTAGAGTCCTTCCGCGCCGGGCGCACGCGGTCTTCGCGGACGCTCTCAGCGTGTTGCCGTTTCCACGCGCACTGGAAATGAAGCGGGGTTTTTGGAAGACCCGTCCGGAAGGAACGCCAGGTATCGGCGCATCGCGCGGTCCGCCGGGTCTGGGAGACAAGTGCGCTCGAAGCGCTCCAATGTCAAGCGGTATCGGGCTGTGTGCCTGCGGGGTGATGCCATTCCGCAACACCCGGCAATTCTTTTCGGCGCGCCGGCGCGAACCCGGAAGCCCTCTCCTACGTCTTGGGAAACCGCCGCGCCGCGTCAAGCCGGGGACGTTTCGGCGGCAATGAAAATGCCGGGGAGGGATCATTGCCGTACACCGCCGCTTTTTGCCGCATCGGTCTCGCCCGCCGGTGTTTTGGCGTTGTCCGGTGCTTGCAATTTGCCCTATGAACAGTTGAGATTGCGGTCGCGCCGTCCGCCCTATCCGAGAGGCTTTTGAATGTATCAAGTCCGACCCCGCCGCCGTATGCGCGCGACCTGCGCCATCGCCGGGGGTATCGTGGCCGTCAGCACCATGAGCGCGCCCGTCGCCTCGGACGCCGCGGACCTGACCATCACGAAGACCCAGTCCGAGCAGGTGAAGACGTCCAACGCCTCGGGCGGCCCGGGCAACATCCTGATCGAAAGCAGCGGCGCGGTCTCGGTCGACAGCGGCACGGCGGTCATCATCGACAGCAGCCACAAGGTCGAGAACAAGGGCCGCGTCGAATCCAAGGGCGTTGACGGCCGGGGCATCGTCATCACCGGCAACGTGACGAGCGGCGTGACCAATTCGGGCACCATCAGTCTCGGCACCGACAGCGACGACAAGACCACGGACGGCGGCAATATCGGCATCCTCTTGGATACCGGCGCCAACATGACCGGCAACATCCTGAATGACGAGAACGGCACGATCACGGTTGCGGGCGTCAAGTCCGCCGGCATCGTCACCCGCGGCACGCTGAACGGCAACATCACCAACGACGGCAAGATCGTCGCGTCGGGTCAGGGCAGCCTCGGCATGCTGCTGTCGGGCAACATCACCGGCATCGTCACCAACGCCGGCTCGATCAGCACCGGCTCGGGCTCGACCCAGTCGTTCGACAAGAACGGCGACACCATCACCAATCCGGAGACGGCGGGCGGCGACGGCCTCGCGGTGGCCGGCAGCGTGACCGGCGGCATCCTCAACGATGGCGACAAGCTGACCAAGCAGGAAGAGAACGACCTCACCTCCGGCGATGTCGAGACCGTGCGCGGCCTGAAGAAGGACGCCATCGGCACCGACGCGACGATCAGCGTCATCGGCTCCGAGAACGCGCTGCATGTTGGGCCGGATGCGGGCGGCGCCTCCGGCGGTAACATCACCATCGGCGCCATCACCAAGGAATCGTACGGGATCATCAATCGCGGCGAGCTGTCGGCCGAGTCAACCAAGGACCTCGGCACCTCCGAGACGGTCCGCATCGGTCTTGGCCAGGCTTCGACCTCGACGGGCACGACCACGGTGGAGGGAGGCTTCTTCAACGACGGCGGCGACATCACCGCCAAGTCGACCAGCGGCAAGGCGACGACGATGGCGATCGGGGGCGGCGCTATCCTGCCCGAGTTCAACAACGTTGGCACCATGTCGGCCGAGACCAAGACCGGCAACGCGGTGGTGCTGTCCATCGAAACGGGCGCCGAGCTCGACAAGCTGGTCAATTCCGGTCTCCTGCAGGCCCAGTCCACCTCGGTGGGCGGCAACGCCATTGCCATCACCGACGTCTCGGGCTTGCTGAAGGTGATCGAGAACACGGGCACGATCTCGGCCATCGAGACCATCGGCGCCGACGTGAAGGGCAAGGCCATCACCAGCTTCGGCACCGCCATCGACCTGAGCAAATCGACGGAAGATGTCACCGTGCTGAACAAGGGCACGATCCAGGGCGACGTGTCGCTCGGCGAAGGTGACGACACCTATACGCTCGATGGTGGCACCCAGACCGGCTCCGTCAATTTCGGCGCCGGCGAGAACACCTTCACGATCAACAAGGCGACCTACACCGGCAACCTGACCGCGACCAATGGCGTGGTCGACCTCAACGTCGTTGCGTCGACCTTCTCGATCGCCGGCGAGGAAGGCGCGCAGGTACGCGACGCGACCTTCGACAAGGATTCCACCCTGATCGTGCCGATCTTCGGCAGCGACGCCGTCGCCGGCACGCTGACTGCCTCCGGCACCGTCAGCTTCGCCGACGGCACCGCGCTGGTCACCGACTTCAAGACGCTGGCGGCCGAGGACATCACCTTCACCCTGGTCGACGCCGATACGCTCAGCTTCGAGAGCGACGTCAAGGGGCTGGAAATCTCCGACAATTCGGCATTCTTCAATGTCGACGTGAAAGTCGACGAGGACGATCCCGGCAAGCTGCTGGTCACCGTGCACCGCGCGACCGCCGAGGAACTGGGGCTGAACGCCAACCAGACCGCTGTCTTCAACGTCACCAAGACTCTGCTCGAGACCGATAGCGAGCTCGGCGCGGCGATCGCGAATTTGAAGACCAATGAAGAAGTGCAGGACGCCTTCAACCAGTTGATGCCCGACAACAGCGGCGCGACTCAGCAGGGTATCTTCAAGACGCAGGCGGCGATCTTCGGCGCCATCAACAAGCGCATGGACGGCATCTACAAGATGGACCAGCGCTACAAGGAGCGCGTCGAGCGTATCTCCGGCAAGGATCCCAAGCGGGCCGAGAAGATGGGGCGGCGCGACAAGCCGACGATCTGGGCCGAGCAGCTGGTGCTCGTCGCCAAACAGAGCCCGTTCGACGACCAGCTCGGCTATGGCGGCTACAGCTACGGCATTGCTCTTGGCGCCGACTATCCGCTGTTCGGCCTCGACGCCGTCGGCATCAGCCTTGCCCAAACCTGGTCGGAGTACAAGGAAAAGACCTCGTTCGACAAGCCGACCGCGGTCTCGACCACCCAGTTCAACGTCTATGCGGGCTGGGAGAACAAGGGATTCTTCGTCGACGTCAGCGGCGGCTATGGCTTCAGTTCCTATGATGGCGAGCGCAACATCGTCATCGGCTCGGTCACCCGCACCTCGCTTTCGGAATGGAGCGGCCACCATTTCGGCGCCAATGTCCGCGCCGGCTACGGCGTCACCTTCGGACGGTTCACGCTGCAGGCCGCGGCCGCCTTCAGCTGGCTGAAGCTGCACGAGAACGGCTATGTCGAGCACGGGCTGCCCGACAGCAAGGGAGATCCCCGCGAAACCTCGGGTGCGGCGAGCAATCTGGTCGTCGGCGAACAGGACGTCAGCTTCGCGCGCGGCAATATCGGCCTGACGGCGGGCATGAAGTTCGAGGACGGCACCGGCATCATCGAGCCCAATGTCCGTGTCGGCGCGACCCACGAGTTCAGCTACAAGGGGCCGACCAACAGCGCCTATTTCGGCTACCTCAAGCGCGGCGACACTCTGCCGACCCGTCTGTCGGACGATTTCATGACGGTGGGCGCGCTAGCGTCGAAGACGACGTACTACGCGGGTGTCGGCGTCGATCTCTCCGCGCATTTCGGGTCGCTGTCGTTCGACTACGACGCGGAGTTCGGCGGCGGACAGCTGAACCACATCGTCTCGGGAACGGTCCGCGTCAGCTTCTGACCCGTCCCCCAAAAAGGACGAAGCCCGGCGGCTCTCACCGCGCGGGCCCCGTCCCGTAGTAGCCGGCTGAGACGACTACAGTCCTAAAACGGCCGGGCGCCTGCATGGTTCCGCGCCGGTATCGACGATACTCAATCCATGGAATCTGCCGTCCATGCGACGGCTTGGGCGCGGCCCCGTTGCTTGGCGGCGTACAGCGCTTCGTCGGCCCTTTGCATGAGCAGGGTGGGAAACTCGCCGAGATCGGTCACGAGGGCTTGCGCCACGCCTGCGGTGATGGTGAAGCCGATCAGGTCGGGGCCCACGGCAAGCGGACCCGCAGCGCCCACCGCGCTGCACAGCCGGTCGCCGAACTCCTGCGCCTCGCCCTCACGGATCCCGGCGCTGATCGCGACGAACTCGTCGCCGCCCCAACGGCCCAGAATGTCGTAGGGCCGCAGGCTCTCGCGCATGCGGCGCACCGCCTCGCGCAAGACAGCGTCGCCGGCAGCGTGTCCGAACGTGTCGTTGATCGCCTTGAAGTGATCGAGGTCGATGACCGAAAGCGTTAGCGGGATCCCATCACGCTTTGCGCGGGCGGTTTCGCGCGCCAGCAGGTCGTCGATGCCGCGCCGGTTCCAGATCCACAGCAGCGGGTCGATCAGCGCCTCGCGCCGGCTGGTATCCAGTTCGTTCAGCAACTCGGACTGGGCCTCGCCCAGGTCACGGGTCAGCAGCAGACTCTCGAGCCACGTTGCCAGGTCGTCGAGCGACTGACGGTCGCTTGGGCTGAACGCGCGCGGCTGCTGGTCGATCACGCACAACGTCCCGATCGTGTAGCCCTCGCTGTTGCGGATCGGCCGTCCCGCATAGAATCGGATGTCCGGTGCCCCCAAAACCAGCGGGTTGTCGGCGAAGCGTTCATCCTCGAGCGCGTTGGACACCACCATCATCTCGTCCTGGAAGACCACATGTCCGCAGAACGAGATGTCGCGCGGAGTCTCCCGATTGTCGCCGCCGCCGACCACCGACTTGAAATACTGCCTGTCGCCGTCGACCAGCGTGAACGAGGCGATGGAGGTGCCGAACAGCCGCTGCGCGGTCCGTGTCACACGGTCGAACATTGCTTCATCGGGTGTCGACAACAGCGTCATGCGCTCCAGCGACTGCCGCCTGGCCTCTTCGTTATCGGGAATTGCCGCAGGAATCATCGTGCCTTGACCGTTGGTGACGTCGAGCGACCAAGGAACACCAGGGCACTTGGGGGATCAAGTCACCAAATCTCACATCTTCGCGGCGCCCGTCGCATGAGCCAGCATGGTGCGCGCCGTCTCGCGTTCGGCCATCACCACCGTGGTGGCGCCATGTCCGGCGAGATATTCCATCTCGGCGTCCGAATGCGCGCGGGCGATGATCTCCAGCGACGGGTTGATGGCGCGGGCCTGCGACACGACCTGCCCGGCTTCGAACGACTGCGGGATCGCCACGAACAGCCAGCGCGCCTCCGCCAGGTTCGCCGCCGCCATGACCTGGGCGGTCGCGGCATTGCCGGCCAGCACCTCGATCCCGCGCGACCGCAGCTGCTCGACCAGGCCGCTGTCGTCCTCGATGACGAGCAGAGGCAGGCCGCGCGCGCTCATTTCCTCGCGGATCATGCCGCCCACACGGCCCGAGCCGACGATGACCGCGTGGCCTGCCTTGGCGGTCGGGACCAACGCCTCCTCGCGCGGCTCGGCCGCCAGGCCAGGGGTTGCCTCGGCCTTGTGCTTGCGCTCGCGCCGGTCGAGCAGCGCGAAGAACAGCGGATTGGCGAGGATCGAGATGATCGCGCCCGCCAGGATTAGATCCTGGCCGTCCTGCGGCAGCAGGCCAAGACCGACACCGAGGGCGGCGAGGATGAAGGAGAACTCGCCGATCTGGGCAAGGCTGGCGGAAATGGTCAGCGCCACGCCCTTGGCATGGCCGAACGCCCGCACGATGAAGAACGCCGCCAGGGATTTGCCGAACAGGATGATGAACACGGTTGCCAGCAACGGCAACGGGTGTTCGAGCACGATACGCGGGTCGAACAGCATGCCGACCGAGACGAAGAACAGCACCGCGAACGCGTCGCGCAGCGGCAGGGTCTCCTCGGCGGCCCGGTGGCTGAGCTGTGACTCGCTGAGGATCATGCCGGCGAAAAACGCGCCGAGCGCGAAGGAGACGCCGAACAGGGTGGCCGCCAGATAGGCGACGCCGAGCGCGATGGCGAGCACCGACAGCCGGAACAGCTCGCGCGATCCCGTGTGCGCCATGTAATGCAGCGCCCATGGAATGACCCGCCGCCCGACCACCAGCATGAAGGCGACGAAGCCGACGACCTTGCCCAGGGTGATTGCCAGCGTGGTGGCGATGTCGGCGGCGCTCGGTTCCGCCGCGCCGCCGACATCGTCCGGTTTCAGGAGCCCTGCCACCGCCGGCAGGAGAACCAGCGCCAGCACCATGGCGAGATCCTCGACGATCAGCCAGCCGACGGCGATCCGGCCTTTCGTGGTCTCGACCAGTCGCCTCTCCTGCAGCGCGCGCAGCAGCACGACGGTACTCGCGACGGACAAGGCGAGGCCGAACACCAGGCCGGCGCCGATCGACCAGCCCATCGCCCAGGCGAGCGCCATGCCGAGAAGGGTAGCGATGCCGATCTGGCCGATGGCGCCGGGGACCGCGATGGATTTGACCTTCAGCAGGTCCTTCATCGAGAAGTGCAGGCCGACGCCGAACATCAGCAGGATGACGCCGATCTCGGCCAGTTCCTGGGCCAGCTTGGCGTCGGCGACGAAGCCGGGTGTCGCCGGCCCCACCACCACGCCCGCCAGCAGGTAACCCACCAGCGGGGAAAGGCGCAGGCGGTTGGCGATCGCACCCAGCACGAAGGCGAGGCCGATACCGGCGACAATGGTGGTGATCAGCGGCGTTGCGTGCGGCATCCGGCTCCCGAGTTTTCCAGAAGTTTACCAATATCGAAACAAGAATGCCGGACGATTCTTGTCATTTCAACCAAAATGGTCTATTTCGACCAATAAAGTTGAAACAACAAGGATGAGAGCGCGTTGCCCAAGTTCGAGCCAGCCCAATGCCGCGCCGCGCGCGGCCTGCTGAACTGGAACCAGGAAGATCTGGCCCGCCAGGCGGGGGTGTCCCGCAGCACGGTCCGCGAATTCGAGGCCGGCCATCACGAGCTTCACAAATCCACCCAGACCCTGCTGGTGCGCGCGATTGAGGATGCCGGCGTGCGTCTGATCGACTCCGGTGAAGAGGGGTGCGGCGTCCGGCTCGCAAAGCCCTGGTGACCGCCGCGCCCGGTCCTGATTTCCATGGTCGGTCCGTCGCTTATGCATTATTGAGAAACGGTCGCTAGCGGGGGCTGGCGGCCTTTTCGACGAAAGCCACGCATGAGCACAACCGTCGCCGATCGGTCCAGCACCAGCCTGTCACGGCAGGACGCCAAGACGCTCTCGCTCTCGGCCCTCGGCGGCGCGCTGGAATTCTACGATTTCATCGTCTTCGTGTTCTTCACCAAGGCGCTCAGCACCCTTTTCTTTCCGCCCGACGTGGCCGACTGGGTGAAGCAGCTGCAGACCTACGGCATCTTCGCCGCCGGCTATCTGGCCCGGCCCCTGGGCGGCATCGTCATGGCCCATTTCGGCGACCTCGTCGGCCGCAAGCGCATGTTCACCCTCAGCATCTTCATGATGGCGGTGCCCACGTTGCTGATGGCGTTCCTGCCCACCTACGAGATGATCGGGATCGCCGCGCCGATCCTGCTGCTGCTGCTGCGCCTCGTGCAGGGCGCGGCGATCGGTGGCGAGGTGCCGGGCGCCTGGGTATTCGTGGCCGAGCATGTGCCCGCGCGGCATGTCGGCTTCGCCTGCGGCACGCTGACCGCGGGCCTCACCATCGGCATCCTGTTCGGCTCGTTGATCGCCGCCTGGATCAACCAGGCGCTGCCGGCCGACGTGGCGCTGCATTATGGCTGGCGCATCGCCTTCGTTATCGGCGGCGTCTTCGGCATCCTCGGCGTCTTCCTGCGCCGCTATCTCAGCGAGACGCCGGTATTCGAGGAAATGCGCCACCATAAGGCGCTGGCCCGCGAACTGCCGATCAAGACGGTCATCGTCGCCCATCCCGGCTCGGTGATCCTGTCGATGCTGCTGACCTGGATGCTGACGGCGGCCATCGTCGTCGTGATCCTGATGACGCCCACCTTCCTGCAGACGTCTTACGGATTCTCGCCGGCCGCCGCTTTCAACGCCAATGCGGTGGCGGTGATCTGCCTGACCGCAGGATGCCTGATCGCCGGATGGGCGGTCGACCGCTACGGCGCCGGCAAGACATTCATGCTCGGCAGCGTCCTGCTCGCGGTCTGCGCATACGCGTTCTACACGCGGATCGTCGCCGAGCCCGACATGCTGATCCCGTTCTACGCGCTCGCCGGTCTTTCGGTCGGCATCGTCGGCGCGGTTCCCTATGTGATGGTGATGGCGTTCCCGTCGGCGGTCCGCTTCTCGGGCCTCTCGTTCTCGTACAATCTGGCCTACGCCATCTTCGGCGGCCTGACGCCGGTCGCCGTCTCCTACCTGCTCAAGCAGCACCACCTCGCACACGTCTGGTACATCATCGGCACCTGCGGCATCGGGCTCCTGGCCGGTCTCTACATGAAGCTTTCCGGATTCGGCCGAAACCCAGGTTGATCCTCTCGCATGGTCACCTACCTAAGTCTCAGGGCTTGGGTAGAGGAGACATGCGATGCAGGAAACGCAGATCATCGACTATGCCCAGCGGCTCTTCCGCGCCCATGGCGCCCAGGCCGAATACGAAGCCGCGACCAAGCAGCAGGAATGCGAACGGCGCGGCGACAGCGAGCAGGCCGAAACCTGGGGCCGTGTTCGCCTCGCCATTCGCGGCATGCGTCACTGAGAGGTGCGTCAGAGCGCCGCGATCACGTCGCCCAGTTCCTTGATCCGGTCGGCGGCCTCGTCGGGCCAGACCGCCATGATCGGCACTGTCAGGCGGTGCACGCCGATGTCGGCGTAGCGCTTCACCGCATCGGCGCCGCCGCGCAGGATCCAGACGCCGGTGATCTCGATCTCGTCGAAGTCACGGCCCACCGCGTCGCACGCCTGGCGAAGCTGCGCGAGATGCTCGCTCAACTCGGTGACGCTGTGGCTCGGCGAATACCAGCCGTTGCCATAGCGCGCGACCCGCTCGAACGCCTTGCCCTTGTTGCCACCGATATGCACCGGAAACGGCTTCTGGACGGGCAGCGGGTAGGACTTGAAATTGTGCCAGCTGAGGAACTCGCTCTCGTGCTCGACGACCTCGCCCGACCACACCTTGCGCATGGCCTGCAGGTAGTCGTCGAACCGAGCGCCTCGCCGCTCGAATGGCGTGCCCATGGCGGCGAACTCCTCTTCGAGCCAACCGATCCCGGCGCCGAGCATGAAGCGGCCCTTCGAGACGAAGTCGAGGCTCGCGACCTGCTTGGCCATCAGCAGCGGGTTGGCCTGCGCCAGGATGTTGACGCCGGTGCCCAGCCGCAAGGTCGTGGTCTCCGCTGCGATGGCGGTCAGCGCGAGCAGCGGGTCCACATAGTTGGTCTCGGGCTCCGAACTCATCCGGCCGCTGGCGTTGTAGGGATAGCGGCTCTGGTAATCGAGCGGCACGATCACGTGCTCGAACGTCCACACGGATTCGACGCCGGCCTGTTCCGCCAGCTGGGCGTTGGCGATCATCTCGTCGGGCGAGGCGACGCCCTTGTTGATGGGAGCGATGCCGAACTTCATGGGGTGCCTCGTTTTCTGGTCGGAAGGAAGAACATGCCCGCCGCGGCGAGCACCGCGCCGGCGATATAGAGCTCGAGCACCGGATCATAGGATTTGAACGCGTCGAACACGCGTCCGGACAGCACGGCGCCCAGCGAACTCAGGGTCAGGAACGGCATCAGCAGTCCGGCCACCTTGCCGAACGAGGCCGGCCCGAAGCGCGATCCCACCATGGCGCCCAGCAGCGCCATGTGCGAGCCGCCGGTGAGGCCGGCGCCCGCCGCGATCGCCAGCATCATCGGATAGCTCGGGTTCCCGATCATCACCGCCATGGCGATCATCAGCGGCAATGCGGCGCCCCAATAGACGAACCGCAGGTCCACCCGGTCGGACAGGGTGCCCACCGCCATTTTCGAGGCCACCATGGAAAACGCGACCACCGACATCAAGGTCGCGCTGAGCTCGGGCGCGATCCCCACATCGGCCGCGTAGGGCCGCAGATTGGCCATGAAGCCCGCGAAGGCCAGGGCCGGCGGCAGGATGCCGACGACGATGATCCAGAAAGTCCGGTCGCGCAGGATATCGCCATAGCTCCAGTCGCGGTTGAGCCCGTCGGCGACCGCCTGCCGCGACAGCGCGCTTTCCGGGTCGGGCTCGATTCCGGCCGCTTCCGGGCTGTTGCGGATGATCAGCCAAGCGGGCGGAACGATCGCGACGGCGGCAAACACCGCGAGGATGCGGTGCGCGGTTCGCCAGTCCAGCTCGGACGCCAGCACCGTTACCAGCAGGGGCAGCAGCATGCCGCCGATCGAGCTGCCCAGCGACACCACGCCGATGGCAAGCCCGCGCTTGCCGCGAAACCATTTGGCTGCCAGCGCCTGTCCGCCGAGATTTCCGGCAAGGGTGAAGCCCAGGCCGAGCAGCACCGCATAGACCGCGATGACCTGCCACAGCGCCGTCGCCACCGAGATCAGCGCCAGACCGGCGGCATAGGACAATCCGCCCAGGCAGATCAGCAGCCGCATGGATACCCGGTCGAACGCCCAGCCGGCTGCCGGTCCGAGCACGCCGAGCGAAATGGTCAGCAGGGTGGTCGCCCACATCACGTCGCCGCGCCCGGCGCCGAACTCGTGCATCCAGTGCTCGACCCAGAAGGTGAAGGCGTAGGATCCCAGGCCGAACGTCACCGCCTGGAACAGCATGGCGACGGCGACGACGTACCAACCGTAATAGATTTTCATGAAGCTGCGTTTCTCCCCGGGGCGGCGATCTTACGGCTTTTGCCGGGTGGGGGAAGCTGCATTCTGGCGGCGCCGTGCCGGCCATGCGACACTGGCCCGGAGAGGCCGACCGGGAGAGCGGGTTGAGACGGATCTTGTGGGCGCTGGCTGTTCTGGCGCTGTGGGGCGCGGGGCCATCGTCGGCGCTGGTCTACGCCGAGCGGCCCGCGCCGGTCAGCCAGGACGAGCTGGACCAGCTCGCGGCGCCGATCGCGCTTTACCCCGATCGGTTGCTGGCGCACGTGCTGGCGGCATCGACCTATCCGGCCGAGGTCGCGGAGGCGGCACAGTTCCGGGAGGAGCATCCGGACATGCGCGGCCAGTCGCTGGCCATGGAAATTCGCGGCCGCGCCTGGGAGCCGAACGTGGTCGCCCTGCTGCAATTCCCTGCCGTGCTGGCCATGATGCGCGAGAACGCCGATTGGGTGCGCAAGCTCGGCGACGTGATGCTACGCGAGCAGGCTGCGGTGCTGGATACGGTGCAGACCCTGCGCGGCCTGGCGCTCGGCCAGGGTTCGCTGCGGTCCAGCCGTGAACAGAACGTCTATACGTCGGGTGACATCGTCACCATCGAGCCCGCGACGCCGCCCGATCTGTGCGTGCCGGTCTATGATGCAAAGGTGGTCTACGGTCCCTGGTGGCTGCCCGAAATGCTCCCGGTTTCGTGGAAGCCGCCGCGGCAGGGTCCGAGGGTGCACGACATGCTGTCGGCCGGGATTTCGTTCGCGCCGTGCGACGCGGTGTCTCCCGCGGCGCCCGTCACCGCCGCAGCCGATTGGGAAAACCGACAGATCAACGTCACCGGCCGCGGCGTCACCGAGACCTGGGCCCACGATCCGGCGCACCGGGACGGCGTCCCCTATCCCACGGCGGCCATCCGTGCCCATTTCGAGCCCGGCGGCCCGGCCGCAGAGGTCGGAGCGATCCGGACGCTCCGGCCTATGCCGAAGGGCGGCTCCGGCGTGACGATCATCCGCCCCAAGGCCGATCCGGCCCCCGGGCCGGCGGCGGAGCGTTAGCAACGAACTGGCGCTGGACGCTCGGTTTCGCTATGGAATGCCACATTGACACCGTAACGAAGGTCGCCGCTTGGACCAGCCGTCCGAGGTAGATGATAGCAGCCGGCTGAGCCGGATCGTGCATTGGCGACCCGCGCTCGCGGCGGCTGCGGTGATCGTTGTCGCCGTGCTGGTGTGGACCGCGATCTCGCACCTCGCCAGCGAAGTGTCCTATCACGAAGTGATCGCGGCGCTCAAGGCCACGTCGGGCGGACAGGTGGCGGCCGCCATCCTGCTCACCGCCATCAGCTTCGCCCTGCTCAGCCTCTACGACCTTTCCGCTCTGGCCTATGTAGGCCGCACGCTTCCTTACCGCATCGTCGGCTTGGCCGCTTTCTGCTCCTATGCCGTCTCCAACACCGCCGGCTTCGGCCCGCTGACCGGCGGGGCGATCCGCTACCGGTTCTTCGCGCCGCTCGGCTTCGAGCCGGAGGACATCGGCCGCATCGTCGCCTTCGTCACCGCCGCTTTCGGCATCGGCCTCGCCGCGGTCACCGGCCTCGGGCTGGTCCTCGCCGCTGGCGAGGTGGCCGACTATCTGCGCGTCCCCGCCATGGTCCTGCGCCTCGCCGGCGCCGGCCTGCTGGCGGCGTTGTTCGGCGTGGGGCTGGTGATCTCGCGAAGGGGCGGCGAGGCGAGCATTCGGGGCCTGACGATCCGGTTGCCGGGCGCCGGGCTGATGCTGCGCCAGTTCGCCGTCACCCTGCTCGATATCGTGGTGTCGGCGGCTGTGCTCTGGGTACTGCTTCCCGATACGGTGATGGGCTTGCCCGGCTTCGTCGCCGTCTATGCCATCGCGATCGGCCTCGGTGTGGTCAGCCACGTCCCGGGCGGCCTCGGTGTGTTCGAGACGGTCATGGTCGCCGTCCTTGGGCGGGTGGCGCCGGTGCAGGAGGTACTCGGCGCGCTCGTGCTCTACCGCGTCGTCTACCATGTGCTGCCGCTGCTGATCGCGGCGCTGGTCGTCGCCGCGATCGAACTCCGCCGCGCCGCCATGGGACCGGCGGTCACGCGCGTCGTCGCCGCCGGCGCCCGGCTGACGCCCTCGGTGCTCGCCGCGTTCACCCTGTTGCTCGGCATGATGCTGATCTTTTCGGGCGTGACCCCGGCGATCCCGTCGCGGCTCGACGTGCTGTCGCTGCATGTCCCGCTGCCGGTGGTCGAGGGCGCGCACTTCGTCGCCAGCGTTCTCGGCCTGGGCATGATCGTCGCGGCGCGCGGGCTGGCCTATCGGCTGGACGGGGCGTGGTGGGCGGCCGTCGCCATGGCCGGCGCCGCCGTCATCCTGTCGCTGCTCAAGGGCATCGCCGCCGCCGAGGCGATGCTGCTGATCGTGCTGCTCGGCGCCCTGCTCGCCGGCCGCCAGGAATTCACCTGCCCGGCGTCGCTGATGCATCAGGCGCTGCGCCCGGGCTGGATCGCCGCCGTGGCGACCGTGCTGGTCGCCGCGACCGCGGTGCTGTTCTTCGTCTATCGCGACGTGGGCTATGGCAACGAGCTCTGGTGGCAGTTCGAATTCTCGGCCGAGGCGCCGCGCAGCCTCCGGGCGCTGGTCGGTGTGGCGCTGGCGGCCGGCGTGGTGTCGGGCATCCTGTTGCTGCGCCCGGTCGCGCGCCGCACCGCGCCGCCCGACGAGGATGCGCTGACCCGCGCCGCGGCCATCGTCGCCGCCCAGCCCGCGGTCGACGCCGGACTGGTGCGCATGGGCGACAAGAGCCTGCTGTTCTCGGAAGATGGCAGTGCCTTCATCATGTATGCGCGGCAGGGCCGGTCCTGGATCGCGCTGTTCGACCCCGTAGGCCCGCGCGAGGCATGGCCGGGGCTGGTCTGGGACTTCGTCGAGGCGGCCCACGCCGAGGGCGGCCGGCCGGTGTTCTACCAGGTCACCGCCGAGGGCCTGTCGCTGTTCGCCGACGCCGGCCTGCGCGCGCTGAAGCTGGGCGAGGAGGCGCGGGTGCCGCTGCCGGGCTTCGATCTGAAGGGCGCGAGCCGCGCCAGCCTGCGGCACGCCATCAACCGGGGCGTCCGCGAGGGGCTCGATTTCGCCATCCTGTCGGCCGAGGAGGCCCAACGGGAGTTCGGCGCGCTCGAGGCCGTTTCCAATTCCTGGCTCGCGCATCACAAGGCGCGCGAGAAGCGGTTCTCGCTCGGCGCCTTCGACCGCGACTACGTGTTGGCCGGTCCGGTCGCGGTGCTGCGCCGCGACGGCGCCATCGTCGCCTTCGCCACCGCCCAGCTCACCAGCCTCAAGGAAGAGGCCTCGGTGGATCTGATGCGCTTCGGACCCGACGCGCCCGGCGGCGCCATGGAGTTCCTGTTCACCCGGCTGATCGAGCACTTCCGCGACGAAGGTTACCAGTGGTTCAGCCTCGGCATGGCGCCGCTATCCGGGTTCTCGGCCAGCCCGGCCGCGCCGGTGTGGCACCGCATCGGCAGCGCGGTGTTCGAACATGGCGAGCGGTTCTACAACTTCCGTGGTCTGCGCGCCTTCAAGGCCAAGTTCCAGCCGGTCTGGCGTCCGCGATACATGGCGGTCTCTGGCAGCCCGGCGCTGGCGCTGGCGGACGTGACCTTGCTGATCAGCGGCGGGCTGCGCGGCGTGGTCGGCAAATGATCCGCACGCTTGTCGCCGTCTTGCTGCTGTGGGCCGCGGCGCTTCCCGCGGCCGCCTTCGACACCGGCAACCTGGGCAAGGCCGACATCCGGCTGCCCGACGGGCCGGCGGCCGCCACGATCTTCCTGTTCTCCGACATGGATGGCTGGACCTGGCAGGAGCGCCGGTTCGCCTTCGCGCTGCGCGCCCAAGGGGCGGCGGTGGTTGGGATCGATCTGCCGTCATACCTGAAGCGGCTCGAAGCCGATGAGGGCGCCTGCGCCTATCTGGTGTGGGACATCGAGTCGCTGAGCCACGCGATCCAGCGCGAGACCGGCGGCACGTCCTATCATTCGCCGGTGGTCGCGGGCGTCGGCGAGGGCGCCGCGCTGGCGCTGGCGATCGTCGGGCAGACGCCCGCCGCCACCATCGGCCGCACCATCGCCGCGGCGCCCACCACCGAAGTGCCGCTGCGCAAGCCGCTCTGCAATACGGCCCCGGCGTCGACCAGCCCCACGGGCGCCACCTACCGGCTGCCGGACAGCGCGCCCGGCGCGGTCGAGGTGCTGGGGGTGAGGGGCTCGGCCTGGGACGCGCTCGGGCGCAGGCTGGCGAAGCTTGTCGCGGGCGCCGCCGACGACGAGGACGATGCGCCCCCCGTGGTCGAGCTTCCCGCGAAGCCCGCCCTCGATACCCTGGCCATCGTCTATTCGGGCGATGGCGGCTGGCGCGACCTCGACAAGACAATCGCCGAATATCTGCAGGCGCGCGGCGTGCCCGTCGTCGGGGTCGACAGCCTGCGCTATTTCTGGGCCCGGAAGGATCCCAAGGACGCCGCCGCCGACCTTGCCGACCTGATCGAGACCTATACCGGCGAGTGGAAGGCCAAGCGCGTGATGTTGATCGGCTATTCCTTCGGAGCCGACGTCCTTCCCGCGATGATCAATCTGCTGCCGCAGGCCGACCGGGACAGGGTGGTGCAGGTGTCGCTGCTCGGGCTGGGCGCCGCCACGGATTTCGAGATTTCCGTCGGCGGCTGGGTCGGGGCCGACGACGACACCGGCGTCCAGACGATTCCCGAGCTTCGGCGCTTCGACATGACGCGGGTGCAATGCCTTTATGGCGCGGATGACGGCGACGCCGAGTGCCCCAAGCTCGAGCCGCTGGGCGCCGAGGTGGTCAGGACCACGGGCTCGCACCATTTCGACGGCGACTACGATGCCCTCGCCGAGCGCATCCTCGAAGGGCTGAAGCGCCGCACCGGCGTCTGACCCGCCCCCGGCTAGGGCCAGATCGGCGCTTCGCCATCCGGCAGCCGTGCGTCGGCGGTGTTGAGGGTGAACGAAACCAGGCAGTAATACCCCACCAGCGCCACCAGCTCGGTCAGCCGGGGATAGCCCAGCGCCTCGCTCGCCGCCGCGTGCAGCGCCTTGTCGACCCGGCCGGTGTGCAGCAGGTCGCGGGCCAGTTCGTGCACCAGCCGCTGCGTATCGTTTTCATAGGGCGGCGTCGCGCCGGTGCGCACGGCCTCGATGATCGCCTCGGGCAGGCCCTCTGCCCGCGCCATGCGGGCATGGGCCCAGAATTCGTATTCTGCCTTCCAATGGGCGCCGACGGTGAGAATGGCCAGCTCGCGGCACCTGCCATCGAGCAACGATCCGAAGCGCAGCCTTTCGCCCATCTTCGAGCCGATCCGGCCGAAGGACGGGATCTGCAGCCACGCGTTGAAGGGCCCGCCCAGCTCGGCCGTCGGCACGCCCATGCTGGCGCGGCGCGGTCCATCGACGATGTCGTCCCACAGGGCCCGCTGTTCGTCGGTCGTCAGGTCGGCACGTGTCAGCTTGGGGAAATGCACCATCATCCGCTCCCTCGTTTCGCGGGAGCGACTATGTCAGCGCTCGCCCGCCAGCCGAAGCGGTTTCCGCTGGCCCTCGACGACCAGCATTCGGAAGGCGTCGACCGCGGCGGCGAAGTCGGCCAGCGACGGATGGAGCAGGGTG
>VFQP010001940.1_pt1 | contig 24885 bp, 26 predicted proteins | sample 3512351 | NCBI WGS metagenome assembly VFQP01 (sample SAMN10412372, study PRJNA504923) | tailings metagenome | isolation source: Relicate 1 Philex TSF1 revegetated site | place: Philippines: Tuba, Benguet | collected 2017-08-29
CGCAGCATTTCGACATGGTCATCAGCGATGTCGTGATGCCCGGCATGTCGGGGCCGGAGCTGGTGCGTGAACTCACCCGCCGCCGGCCGGAACTGCGCGTGCTGTTTGTGAGCGGCTACGCCGACGACGACGCGCTGGTGGCTGACATTGCGGCGCGTCAGGTGGCCTTCCTGCCCAAGCCCTTCTCGCGCGCCAGCCTGCTGCACAAGGTGCGGGACGTGCTGGACGCGCGACGCGGCGTGCCCTGAATCAGTGGACCGACGAAGCGCCTACTTCTTCGTCCACTGCTCACAACCGCTGGTGCGACGGGTGTCGGCCAGCTCGAGAATGGTCCACGCCCCCGCGCTGTCCTTGGTCAGCAGGAAGTGGTCCACGCCGCAGTGTGAGAAGGTCGTGCCACGGAAGAAGGCGTAGTCCACCCACACCGACGCCAACACCCCGTCGATCTCGACCTTCTCGTTGGCAATGCGCTCATCCCACACCTCGGCGTGCGGCGTGCCGACGGCCTTCGCAAAGCTGTCCGCCCCGTTGGTGACACTGGCCTGCATGACGCCCTGACGCGGCGCCACGGTGATCATGCGCACATTGGGCGCGAACACCGAGCGCACCATGCTGGAGTCACCGGCCCGCATGCCGTCGAACAGCTTCTTGACCACGGCCATCACCGCGGCCCGGTCTGCACTCGACGCACCGGACGCGCCTGTCTGGGCACGGACGGTGGCGGGCAGCCATGCGCTCGCCAGCAAGGCGGCCGTCAGCAGCACGGTGCGACGCAACACGGCGGGGAGCGGACGGGCGGACGAAGGCAGGGTGGCAGACACGGCAGGGCTCCGGAGCAGAGGGAAGAGGATCGGATATACTCGCCTACGCGGAAGCAGCGATGCAAGTTGCGTCATGCACGAATCCGGGATGACCGTGCGGAATGCGGGACGCGCCGCCTGGCCACGTCGCCTCACAATGGCAGGTGGGGCCCTGCTGATACTGGCTCTGCTGCCGAGCGCGGCCCTGCATGCGCAAGCTGCCGAACGCGGTGTGCGCGGTCTCGTTCGACATGACAGCAGCGGCGCGCCGCTCGGACGGGTCACGGTGTCCGTCGATGGCGTACCGCAATCCGTGCTCACCGACAGCACCGGTCGCTTCCGCATCATGGGGCTGCCACGGGGCACATTGGTACTGCGTGCGCGCCGCGTGGGGTTTGCCGCGGCCGTGCGTCCCTTTGTGCTGCGCGACGGGGAGGTGGCCGAGGTCGAGATTCGTCTGCAGCCTTCCACCGTCACGCTCGATGCGGTGCGCACCACGGCGGGACAGAGCGAGCGGGAGCGATTCGAAGGCGCGCCGGCCACCGCCAGCATGACACTCAGCGCCGATGTGCTTGCCGCACTGCCGGCGGTGGGCGAGCCGGATGTCATGCGCGTGGCGCAACTCATGCCGGGGGTCGTGGCCCGCAACGACTTCACCACCGGACTCAATGTGCGCGGCGGCGAACAGGATCAGAACCTCATTCTGCTCGACGGGATTCCGCTGTTCCAGCCGTTCCATCTGGGTGGCGTGTTCGGGACCTTTGTCGAGTCGGCCGTGCGCGATCTGCGCCTGCACGCCGGCGCGCCACCGGTGGAGTACGGCACCCGTTTGTCGAGTGTCCTCGAAGTCTCGAGCACACGTGATGCACGGCGCGGGGTGCACGGTGAGGTGCAGGCCTCCGTGCTGGCCACCACGGTCGCGCTGTCCGGCGCCAACGCCGCCGCGACGCGGTCGTGGAACCTGGCCATCCGCCGCACCTACGCCGACCAGGTCGCGCGCGCCGTGGCCAATCGCGATCTCCCGTACGCCTTTCATGACGCGCACGGCCACATGTCCTGGACCCGGCCGGACGGCGGCAGTGTCACCGTCACACTGTTTCACGGGCGCGACCGGCTGCGTGAGGATTTCACACAGCGCGAGGACACGCTCGGTCTCGATGCCCCCTACGCACTGGACTGGGGCAACGACGCGGCAGGCGTGACCTGGACCCAGCCACTCGGTCCGTCCAGCTCCTTTGTGCAGCGCGCATCGGTGTCGCGCTTTGTCTCGCAGCAGGACGAGGGCGCCGGCACCCTCGTGGCCCGCAACGACGTGCGCGAGTGGCGCGCCAGTGGGCTGCTGCGCAGTGAACGCGGGGCGCATGTGCTGGGACTGGGCTATGAACTCGCGCAGCATGATGTGATGTACCGCGAGGGCTCGCCGCAACTCGCCACGACGTATGAGTGGCGGGTGCAGCGACCGGTGTCCGCGGTGCTGCTGGCCGATGACACCTGGCAGCTCGGCTCGGCCTTCGTTCTGCGTCCCGGCCTGCGGGTGGAACGTCTGAGTGGAGACGGTGTGGCCGCGGGAAGCTGGTCCGGCATATCGCCGCGCCTGGCCCTCAAGTATTTCGCCGGTCGCAACACGGCGCTCACCCTCACCGCCGGACGCACCACGCAGTGGCTGCACGCTCTGCGCGAGGAGGAGGACGCGCTGCGCTTCTTCGACCGTTGGGTGCTGGCCGATTCCACCGTCCCGGTGGGTCGTGCCACGCAGGGCGCACTGGAAGCCGAGCACTGGCTCTCGCCGCGACGCTTCATGCGCGTTGTGGTCTTCACCAAGACCTACGACGCGCTGGTTGAACGTGATCCGCGTGACGCGCCCGACCGGCGTGGCGACGAATTCCGGCCCATCACGGGCCAGTCGCGCGGCGTGGATCTGCTGCTGCGTCAGGTCGAAACCGGCGCCGTGTCCGGCTGGCTGGCCTATACCTTCAGCCACAACACCCGCAGCGACGGCACGACCACCTGGCGTCCGGCGCAGGATCGCCGCCACACCCTGAACGTGGTGGGGAATTGGCGTCTGACGTCCGGCACGGTGGTCTCGGGACGCGTGGGCGTCGGATCCGGCATTCCCTACACCGGACTCGAAACGCAGTTGGTGCGCCGGGTTGCCGACCCGCGCAGCAATCGATGGGACCGCGGTGTCGTGCACCGGGATGTGCAGGGCGTCGCCGGCGCGCGCAATGCCGCCCAACTGCCCCCTGTGTTCCGCCTCGACCTTTCGGTGCAACGCACGTTTGTGAAGGGGCGCGCCACTTTCACGCCGGTGCTGGCGCTCATCAACGCCACCGATCGCCGCAACGTGTACGCCTATCGCTTCGACTACCGCACGGCGCCCGCAACCCGCGAGAGTCTTTCGCAGTTGCCCATCCTGCCCACCCTCGGCCTCACCGTCGGATGGTGAGGCGGCGCGCAAACACAGGCATGCGTCGAAGCGCCCCGGGCTTCACAGGCCCGGCCCTCCGGGCGTCCGTCGTTGCCGTCCTGGCACTGCTGGCCGGCGCCTGCACCGAGGAGCCGCCCACGGAGCCCGCCCCGCTGTTTGCGGGCACGTGGCGACTGACCGCGGTGGACAACCAGCCCTTGCCGCGCACCATCGTGGTGTTGCTGGGCGGCGGTGTGCGCGCCGTGGTGGATGGCCACATGGTGGTGCGTTCGCGCGGTCGCCTCGACGACATCAAGCACATCACGCTCGTGCAGGCTGGCACGCGACTCGAGGATCTCACCGACACCCTCACCTCGCCCTTCACGGCCCGCGTCTCGCAGGACAATGCGTCCGGTACCGTGACCACGGTGTTCATTCGCCGTTTCGGTCTGCTGGCCAGCGACGACTGGGTGGACACCGCCACCGTGAGCGGCAACGTGATGACCCTGCGGGCGCGCTACCTCGAGCCCGTCTATCGCAACGTGCAGCGGGTGACGCTGACCTACCAGCGCACACCATGAAGCGCGGTCTCGTGCTGCTGACCGTCCTGCTGCTCACGGCCGGCGGCTGTGTCTTCGATCGCATCACGCTCGCGCCGGCGGCCGATGCGCTCATCGTGCACGGTGTGCTCAACCCCGGCACCACCGAGCAGGTGGTGCTGCTCGAACGCTCGCTGTCGGGACGGACACCAGGTGTGCGGCTGCCCTTCGATTCGCTCGACCCCATCGTGAGCGATGGCGGCACGCCCGTGCGCAATGCCCGCGTGATCGTGCGACGTGTGAGCGCGTCGGGCACCACCGAGGACAGCGCTGTGCTGCGTGAGGACATCAGCTGGCGAAGCGACGGAAAGGGCGCGGGCGTTTACCGATTCCGCAACCTTGATGTGCCCAGCTCATCGCAACCGGTGCCGCATCTCGCCGTGCGGCCGGGCGCACGCTACACGCTCGAGGTGGTGAGCGACACGCATCGCGTCACGGCATCCACCACCATCCCCTCGGCGCCAGGCACGGTGGCCCCCATCGCGCCGCGGCAGTTCTTCCGTGACACGGATTCGCTGTTTCTGGGCTGGGCGCCGGTGAGCGGCGCCGCGCGCTACGAAATCCGGGTGGATTCGCCCGTGGGGCCGTTCACCACCTTCGTCGATTCACTGGAGTATCTCGCGGCCGGCACCCTCACGCGCGCCGATCGCGGGAGCCCGCTCGGACGCGAGCGCGTCTTCTGGCCGGGCCTTCGTCACACCATCAGTGTGAGTGCCGTCGATCAGCACTACTTCGACTACTATCGCAGCGGGTCCGACGACCTCACGGCGCGTGGACTGCTCTCCACCGTGACCGGTGGGTTTGGCGTCTTTGGCAGCATGGCCCGCGTGCTCGAACGCCTCGTGGATGTGCGCACGCCGCAAACCGGATGGCCGGAGAGTGTGTGGAGCCGCGTGGGCAGCAGCCCCGCGTCACTGCCCGCCCTGTTCGAACTCTGGCCCGAGCGCGAGGCCTTTGGGGCCCGGCGCCTCACCGGCATCACGCGGGGCGAGGCCGATGCCAGTGGGCAGCGCCTCGTGGTGGCGGAGCAGGCCGGCAACACGCTGAGTGTCACGGTCCTTGCCGGCCTCACCCTGCGCGATACCTTGGCCGTGATGACGGGCACGCTGTCCGCCACCGGTGAACCGCGATTTGACGGATCCCTACCGGGCGGCGGCAGCGTGACCTACCGCCCGCTGCGCTGACCCATTTCACCGACCACCATGCCACACGTTTGCAGTCTGTCGCGTGTCGCGTTACTCCTGGCCGCCGCGATGCTGACCATGTCGCACCGCAACATGGCGGGCGCACAATCGGCCGCGACGCAGTCGAAGACCATGCCGCAGGTGGGCAGTCTCGCCCGCGGCGACGCCGTGCTGTTTGAATCGCGCACCCTCAAGAAAACGGGCGACGACATCACGGCCACCTTCCGCACCGTCTTCGTGAAGCCGGCCAAGGCCCCGGGCGGTGAGTGGTTCGGTTCGCGCACCGTGGTGACCGTGCGCTGCAAGGCCGGCACCGCCGCAGTGAGGGAGAACCGCTACTACAGCGACGCGAAGTTCACGAAGGTGGCCAGCGAAAAAATTGTGGGCGTGCCGGGCTACGCCGCGCCCGTGCCCGGCTCAGTGCCCGCCATCGCCTTCAAGCACCTGTGCCCGTCGTGAACGGCGCGGCAGCGAAACGCTCCGCACCCGACAGCAGGGCGCCCAGCGCCGTCGCCTGCCCGCCCTGCTCGGGAATACGAATCGCCGCACCGTAAAACTGCGCCACCATCTCGAAGGTGTGCCGCACGCTCGACAAGTCGGTCAGGTGCCCCACGATGACCGCGTGCTCGAGTTGCTGCGCGCGCGCCGCATTGATGGCCACGATGGCAATGACCTGCCCCACCATGTTCACCAGCGCGGCCGCCGTGTCTTCACGCGGCGCGTCCACGGCGTGACGGGCCACGCGCCCGAAGTTCACGGCGGTGGTGTCAGGCGGCAGTGAACCGATGGCCTGACCGAGGATTTCGCCGATGGTGAGGTTGTGCGTGGTGTCCGTGCCGGCGCGCGCGAGCGCGTCGATTTCCTGCGGATCCACGGTGCCCAGCAGCAGTCGCGACAGCCCCACCAGCGTGCCGCCCCCCACACCCGTGCCCGTCACATGCCGCATGCCGTCCGGCGTGGCGCGCACCACCGCGGTGCCGGAGCCCGCACTGGCCACCACCGCCGCCTCGAGCCCGGACAGGGCCAGGCCACCACGCCCAATGGCTTCCACCTCCGCCACCTGATGCACCGGTCGTCCTTCAATGACGGGCGGCAGCGCGCTGCGATTGCCACCGGTCACGGCCAACCAGGCGCACTGCGACGCGGTCACATCACCGGCGCTGAGCGCGCGAAACACGCGCGAGAGATCCGGCTGGCCTTCCGTGGGCAGCGTCCAGTGCCTGAGGCCATCAGGTGAGCGGAACACCACATCGGTGTTGCTGGCCCCGAAGTCTATGGCGGCGCTGGTCACGTCCGAGACGGCCCACCACGCGGGAGCCGTGTCGCGATGCGCTGGCTCGCTCACTGACCGGGCTGGTAAGTGCGCACCGCGTTGCGCTCCACGTCTTCACGATGGAAGCTCACGTCCTTGAACGCGCCGGTCGCGTAGCGTTCGCCCTGATTGAAGAAGTACGGCGACGACGGGTCGTTGTTCACCCCGCCGGCCAGCACACTCTTCGCACGCACACGCGGCCCGAACTCCACCGCGGCCACGAAGCTGTTGCCGCGATTGCCGTAGTACTTCTTGGTGGTGCGTAGGCCCGTTTGTCCGTAGGCCGCGAGCGAGCCCCAGTTGGCCGAGGCAAAGGCCACCGGCAGGCTGGGCTTGCTGTCATCGAAGCCGGCACCGATTTCGCCGCTGAGGCGCTGGAAGCGATTCACATCGCCCCAGGGCATCTGCCACGAACCGAAGTCGCGCTCGAGCGTCTCCACTGCGCGCGACAACGCCGCCAGCAGCTGCGCGGGCGCCGCCTTGCTGGCGATGTACTCGAGCGTGGGTGTGCCGGCCTGACGGGCCGCCGCGGCCTGCGACTGCGTGGCCGCCTCGCCGTAGGCATTGGCCAGCGTCATGGCCACACTGGCCACACCAAAGCGGTAGTCCCAATTGCGCAGCGTGCGCACGGGCACCGCCAGCCGCGTCTTGAGCGGATCGCTGGCGGGCAGCGCGTCCCAGGCCGCCACGACCGGTGAAATGAGCTGCTCCATGGCCGGCAGGTAGCTGTCATAGGCGGCGGCAATGAGACCGTCGAGCGTGAAGTCCTTGCGCCCCTGCAGCACCCGCACCGCATGCACACCACGCGCATTGTCTTCGCGCTGCGCCGACATGTACACCGGCCAGTCGCCGATCTTCGGGCTGTCCGCGCCCGAGGCCGTGAATGGCCAGTTGTTGGTGTTCATCAGCCAGCCGCTCGACGGGCTCTTGATGAGAATCATCTCGTTCAGCGTGTGCAGCCCCTGCCACTCGGTGCGCGGATCACTGCCATCCACCGGGCGCGTGAAATCGATGGACGGATCACGCTTCGGGATGAAGTTGCCATGGAAGTAGGCAATCACGCCGTCGGCATCGGCGTACACCGTGTTGTTCGACGAATTCGTGCGCAGTTCCATGGCCTTGCTGAACGACGCGAAGTCCGTGGCCTTGGTGCGCAGATAGCTCTGCTGCAGGGCCTCCAGCGGATTGTTCATCATGCGCACGGCCACCCAGCGCTCGGCACCGTTCACGGTCTGCGTGCGAATGACCGGGCCGTGGTGCGTGAAGTACGCCGTCACGGTGCGCACGGCGGTGCCGGTGGCCGTCTTGTAGGGCAGACGAATGACCTTGGCCGTCACATTGCGCGTGCCCGTGCCGTAGCGGTAGGTGAAGCCCTTGCCCTTGGGCGACACCGTCTCGAGATACTCGTCAATGACATCGCCACCACCCGAGGTGTGCATCCAGCCCAGGCGATGGTTGAAGCCCTGATAGATGAAGAACTGCCCCCAGGTCACGGCGCCGTAGGCGTCGAGGCCCTCACGGCTGGCCATGTGAATCTCGGGGCGGAAATAGAACGAGGTGTGCGGATTGATCATCAGCAGCGCATGCCCGCTCACCGTGTTCTGCGGCGCCACCGCAAACCCGTTCGAGCCACCCGGCTCCTCGCCAAAGGGCTGCACATCCGCCTCGGCATCGTCGCGCGCTGGAGCTGCAGCACCCGAGCGCGGGCCGTAGAACTGCTCGAGGCCGCGCAGGTTCACCGACTCGATGTCACCGCCAATCGAGCCTTCGCTGAAGGTGAGCGCCATCCACGGCTCGAACTTCGTGATCAGCCGCGGCTTGACCTGCGGATTCTTGTACAGATACCAGTTGAGCCCATTGGCCCAGCCCTGCATGAGTGCCTGCAGCCACGCGGGGCTCTTGGCGTACAGCGCTTTGATCTCGAGCGTATCGATGAAGAGCTTCATGCGCAGATCGCGCCAGATCTCGCGCTCGCCCTCCACCTCGGCCAGACGACCCATGGCATTGATGTAGTTCGTCTCGATGCGCGGGAAGTCATCCTCGGCCTGCGCGTACACCATGCCGAACACCGCATCGGCATCGCGTTCCCCGTACACGTGCGCCACGCCCCACTGATCGCGCATGATGGTCACGCGTTTGGCCTGCGCTTCCCATGCGGCAGGTTGCGCGTCCCCGACAGCGGGACGGACGACACTCAGCAGCGCAAGGACGACGGACGCGCGCAGGAGACGGCGAAGAGTCGGGGTCATGTCAGGCGGGAGGGGTCGAGCGGTAGATGGAGACGGCGCTGTCTTCGAGCAGCAACTGCTGCGCCGGCTTGGGTAACACGTGGGTGCGCGCGTGCTCGGCCACCAGCACACGCGACCACGGCGCCTGCTGCCAGCGCTCGATGAGCCGGTCCAGCATGCGCGATTCGTACGGCGGATCGGCAAAGGCCACGTCATAGCGATCCACCGGCAGCGCGTCCGCAAAGGGCAGCGCGTCCTTCTTGTATACGCGCACCTTGTCGTGGACGCGGAGCGCAGCCACGTTGGCCTTGAGGGCGTGCAGGCTGGCGGGACGAAACTCCACGAAGTCCACGTAGCGCGCGCCACGGGACAGCGCCTCGAGCCCCAGCGCGCCGGTGCCGGCAAACAGGTCCAGCACCCGCGCTCCATCGATGTCCGCCTTGATGGCCTTCATGATGGCCACGCGCACGGGTTCGGCCGTGGGGCGCACCCGGAAGTCATTGGGTGATGTGAGGTTGCGACCCTTGAACGTGCCACCGACTATGCGCATGACGGAGACCCCTTACTCGGGCTGATTGCGCATGTGATCGGCCAGCTGGTCGAAACGCTGACGGAGATAGGCCTTGAGGTCGTCCGGCGCCTCGTGCTCATCGAGCGCCCGGTGCATGCACCACAGCCACTCGTCGCGCTCCCGCGCGCCGATGGCAAAGGGGAAGTGACGCATGCGCAGCATGGGATGCCCGTACTTCTCCACGTAGACCTGCGGCCCGCCCGACCAGCCCGTCAGAAACAGAAACAGCTTCTCGCGGGAGACCTTGAGATTGGCCGCATGCAGCGCGCGCACGTTGACCGCCTCCGGCGCGCTGTCCATGAGATCGTAGAATCGGTCCACCAGGGCGCGGATACCGGCCTCGCCGCCCAATTGCTCGTAGTGCGTCATGATGTGGCGAAGGCTAGTCGCTTTGCAGAAGACAGGGCAAGCGAATGCTATGCATCCACCGCGTGGTATTCGCACCCTGCTGATTCGTTCGGCACTCGTTAATGAACGTTTCACCATCATTATTTGCCATTTCGTGCTATGGTGCGCCATCCCAGGCCGTCCAATGTTTGTGCCACGTCAGCCGGTCGGCTGACCACTCCCTGTCTGGTTCAAGCCCGGCCGGGTCCCTCCCCCTCGACTGGCCGGCCACGATGAGCCGGCCGGGAGGCTACACCATGCGTTGCGATACGCCCTCCCCCCTCCGCAGTCTCGTTCGCCCCCTCAGCACAGCGGTCCTGCTCTCCGCGGTGTTCCTCCCGCTGCGCGCTGCAGCACAGGTGGCCCTGCCCTCACAGGCGCCCGCCGTCCTCTCGGTGTTCTGCGAATCGCTGCGCCCCGGCACGGCACCCGACTACGACAGCCACAACGTCGGATGGTCGCGTCAGCTCGAGCAGATCAAGGACGCGCCGCCGCAAATTGCCCTCCGCCGCATGACCGGCCAGCAGGAAGTCTGCTATCTCTCCGGGCAGGGCAGCTTTGCCGCCGGTGACACCACCGAGAAGATCATCATGGGCGACGCCGCCTACACGCGTGCGCTTCCCAATCTCGAGCGCAAGAACACCGCCTATGTCTCCGGAACCCGTGCCATGTACGGCATGTATCGCGGCGATCTTGCGGCGGGCAACTATCCCGACCTCATGAAGCGGCGCGTGTACATGTGGACGGAATTCCGCGTGCGGCCAGGCGCGGAGGAAGCCTTCGACAATGGCGCCAAGACCTATCGGGCGCTGTTCGCGCGCAAGCAGTTGCCGGCCGAGTGGCGCGTGTATCAGGTCGTGGCCGGCGCGCAGGGCGCCACCTATTGGGTGTTCGAGTCCTTTCCCGATCTCTCGGGCATGGACAAGGGCATGGCCGATGGCATGAAAGCCACCGAAGGCCTCACCGAGGCGGAGCGCAGCACGTTCAAGACCTTCAACGAGGCGCTCACCTTCGTGCGCACGGACATGTGGCGCGTGAGCAGCGGGCTCACGGTCATGAACGCCGCCGTGCGAGGCGACGATCCGTTCTGGAAGCGTCCGGCGCTTGCGCCGCGCGTGGCGGCCAAGCCCAAGACGCCCTGACGAACCGGTTTAGCGGCGCGGGAAGGTGGGCCGAATACCGCCGCCTTCCCCACCCGCCGCGATGATCGCGCCACCGGTCATGATGACGGTGCCCATGCCGCGGCCCCAGCCACCACCAGTCGTGATGATGGGGCCACGGCCGCGCCCCCGTCGCGCATCATGCGCCTCGCAGTTGTCTATGCCGGCGGCCCCGCCACGAATGATGGCGCCAATGACACCACCCAATCCGCCACCGCGCCGTCCCTCACGCTCGCCCTCATGGCCGCTGGCGTCGCTCGGCCCGCTCACCGGGATGACACTCACCGGTGTTTCCGCGCCCGCGGCCGGCAGCTCCGGCTCGATGGGCGCAGCGGGCGCCCCCACCTCCGCCGTGGTGATGGACACGGCAGGCATGGGCGAGTCCAGCAGTGATTCGGGGCTCGCCGTTTCCTCCACCTGCGGGGACGGTCTCGGAGCCGGCGCCTGACGTGGGCGCGGTACGGCATCCCGTCGTCCGCGCGCATCACCACTCGGCGCCCCCGTGGGTCCGCCCTCGACAGCCGATACCACCGCCGCCGGCCGCGCATACATGGCCAGCTGCAGGTCGCGCTCGAGATCGGCCGACATCTGACCGTCGGGCCGCTCCGACCCGCATCCACTGACCCCCAACCAGAGGGCCGCACCGAGCGTGAACGGTGCGGCAACCCGGGAACGCAGCACAGGCAGACGGTGGCGCGACATGGAACGCCTCCACGACATCGTGGGGTAAGGGGTCGGGGCAGCGCGGACACGCCGCCAGATGCACATTCCCTCCTGCAAAAGCCACGCCATGTGCTGGTCTGCCCATCTGTCGAGTGACGCGCGACAATCCGTCGTTTCCCAGCGTCACTTGTCGAGGACAGTACCGCCAGACCGTCGTCCACTATTGGTGCCAAGTCCCGGCCACCGTTGTCCTCACGCCCCACGCCCCCGCCCCTCTCCCCGCCGCCATGCCTCACCCGTCATTCAAGGCCACACGCATGAGGCTGCTGGCCGCCAGCCTGCTGGGCGGCATAGCCTTCGCCGCCTGCACGCGGGTCGAGGGGGTACCGGCGGTTGAGCGCCGCGCCATTGCCGACTCGCTGTCGGCGCTGGTGGATGCCGCTTACGACTTCTCCCGCGCGGACGCGCCCGCCTCGCTGCTGTCGCTCTACCCCGACTCGGGACGCGTCATTTCGGCCGCGGCCGGTCAGGCCCTCACCACCCGCGACTCACTCGGCGGCGCCATCCGCGGCTTCTGGGAGCGCGTGGGCCAGAACATGCGCGACCCGCGCTTTGTGCTCGGCTCCACCTGGGTGGATGTCATCACGCGCGACGCGGCCGTCATGACCCTGACCTACAGCATCCCGCACCGCACACCCGCCGGCAACCCGCACGTGGTGAGCGGCGCCTGGACCATGTTTTGGCGCCGCATCGACGGACGCTGGGTCATTGTGCAGGAGCATCTGTCAGACACACCGGAGAGCACGCAGTCGTCGGTGCCGGATTCCACTGCGCTCGATTCCACGGCCACCGTCGCCAGCCCGCCGCATCGGCATTGAGCCCGATGCCGGCGAGCCGGCAGGCAGCCGTCAGGGGCTGCCAATCGCGCAGGGGTCCGGGTAGTTGCAGCTGTCGCCCGTCGACAGGCCCTCACGATACACGGTGAACTGCACGGCCCCGGCACCATTCACACTCACCAGCTTGGTGAGCGGATCGCGGCCGCGCTGGTAGCCCGCACGCGGCACCACCTGCACTTCATAGCTTCCGGCCTCGGGCACCGCGACGGCCACCTGTCCCCGGCCATCGGTGCGCGTCGTGGTCAGCGTGACACCCGCCTGACGGACCACCACCGGCATACGCTCGATGAACAGCCCCGCATCGTCACGCACAGTGACATTCAGGCGGGGACCGGACGGGCCGGACGGTGAACCGCAGGCGCCGATCGTGCCGGCGGCCATGGCCGTGAGCAACATGCCGGCCCAACGACGCCGCCATACCTGGGAAATCGAGGCTACCACGGGACACTCCGGGCAAGGGTCTTCACGGTCATACGAGGGGAAAATCTACGGTGCGGAATGTACCCCGCGAGGCACTAACTTGTGCCCATGTCACTCCGCGCCGTCATGTCACCGGTCCGCACGGGCCACACGCCACCGTGAAGCCGCTCGTCCGCCTTGGCGAAGCCCGCACCCCCGACGGCTCGCTGCTCGAACTGTTCCGTCACGACGGGGCCTATCTCATCCGGGCCGATGGCGTGGAGCTGATGTCCACGCGGCGCCACTACTCGGAGGATCGCCTCGCGGAACTGGCCTGCGCACCCTACGCGACTGCCGCGGGCGCCCGTGTCCTGATCGGCGGATTGGGCCTGGGCTTCACGCTGCGCGCCGCACTCGCGGTGCTGCCGGCCGACGCCGAGGTGGTGGTGGCCGAACTGCTGGCCGAGGTGATTGCGTGGAACAGCAATCCGGAGTTCGGCATCTCGGTGGAGGCGCTGGCTGACCCGCGCGTGCAGGTTGTCCACGACGACGTCAGCAATGTGCTGCGTGCCAACGCCGGCGGCTTCGACGCCATCATGCTCGACACCGACAACGGTCCCGAGGGCATGATTCTCGCCGAGAATTCGCGGCTCTACGCTGATCGCGGCATCGCCGCCACCATCGCCGCGCTGCGCGGGCCGGGGCCCATCGTGTACTGGTCGGTGGGTGATGACCCGGACTTCGAGCGCGCGCTCAGACGAAACGGTCTCACCGTGGAGCGACAGCAGGCGCGCGCACATGTGAGTTCGGGCCCCATGCACACGCTGTACGTGGCCATGCGGCCACGCCGCGCTCAGTCGTCGTCGCGCACCTGACAGGCCTCGAGCGGATTGCCGTCGGGGTCCGCGAAGCGGAAGTAGATCACGCCCGGCGTCTCCTGCAGCGCTTCCACGCGCACCCCGTTGGCCGACAGCGTCGCATGTGCGGCCGCCGCGTCGGGAGTGGCCAGAATGGGGTAGGTGCTCGACACCGTGAACTCGGCGCCGTCGTCAACCTGCCAGAGCGTGAGCGTGGAGCCGCCCGGGAATTCGATCACGGCGAGTCGCTGCTCGTCGTCATCGTACACGACTTCCGCACGGAGCTGCTGCGTGTACCACGCCTGCGAGGCCGCGATGTCGCGCACCCGAATGATGATCGTGTCGATGCCAGTGAACATGACTGCAAGCTAGTGCGGGCGGGACGGGCGGGCCAGACTGTTACAGCGGCGCCGTCATCCACGCCGCAGATTGGTCCTGTCACCAGACTGGAGCCTGCCGCAATGCACTGCCTCATGCATCGTACGCCGACCACGCCGCGCTGGCACCGCGCGCTGCTCACCGTCCTGATTGCCGCCGCGCACTCCGCGGGCGCGACATCCGGTCTGGCGGCGCAATCCACACGCGGAGCCGCCACGCCGCTTGACTACGTGGCCATGGACTACGCCTTCCGTGGTCCCGCGCGCACGGCTGCCGGCCTGCACCGCATTCGACTCAACAACACCGGCACCAAGCTGCACCATGTGCAGCTGATCAGGCTCGAGGACGGCAAGCGCCTGGGTGACGTGTTTCCCATTCTGCAGCGCAACAAGGGGCTGCATGGGTTGCCGTCTTGGGCCAGTCCCGCCGGTGGCGTCAGCGCCGCGCTGCCCGGCCGGAACATTGAGATCACCCAGCGCCTCCCAGCGGGACGCTACGCCGTGATCTGCTGGATCCCCACAGACGACGGGCAGATCCACGTCATGAAGGGCATGATGACGGAGCTCGAGGTCACGCCCTCCTCCGCGCGCGACATCGCCGATCCGGTGGCAACACGTCGCGTGACGCTCACGGAGTACCAGGCCACCTGGTCGGCCCCGCTCGCACGCGGCAGGCAGACCCTACGCATCGAAAACGCGGGGAAACAGAGCCATGAACTGCTGGTGGTGCGCCTTGCACCCGGCAAGACCATGCGCGATGTCGAGCGCTGGTCGGGCACGGGCCCGGCGCCGATGGAGATGTGGACCGGTCTGGCCAGCATCGCCCCCGGTGGTGTGGCGTGGCTGGAGCTCGATGTCACGCCGGGGCGATACGCGATCTTCTGCTTTGCACCCGACGTGCGTGATGCCAAACCCCACGCCGAACACGGCTTTCTGCAGATCGTCGACATCCGCTAGCCGGCAACGCTGGCGCGCGTCCGCCCACGTTGACGTTTGCTTCACGACCGCCCGACACCTTTGCGATTCCCCCTACGTACACAGGAGCATCGCATGGGACTGTCGTTTGCCTTCCTCGGTTTGATCACCCTCGCCGGCGCGGCGCTGCGCCCCGGTCCGCTCGCCAATGCCGGCAGTGCCGGCAAAGCCGACAAAGCCGCGCCGCCGGCGGTCGTGCCGCAGCCCGCCACGGGCCATGTGCTTGTGGTGGTCAGTGCTGCCGGACGGGACAGCGGCCGCACGCGGCCCGGATTCGAGATGGATGAGTTCTCGCAGGCCTGGCACATCCTCACCGCCAACGGGTTGCGGGTGACGGTGGCCAGCCCGGCGGGTGGCGCGGCACAGCCAGATGCCTTCAAGGCATCGCAGGACTACAATGCGCGCCTGCTGGCCGACACGGCGGCCATGCGGCAGCTGCGCAATACCCAGCGCACGGCGGGACTGCGTGCGGAGGATTACGGCGCCGTGTTCATCGTGGGTGGCAAGGGCGCGATGTTTGATCTGCCAGCGGACACGGCGCTGGCCCGCCTGGTCAGCCAGATCCACGAACGCGGTGGCGTCGTGGGCGCCGTGTGTCACGGTCCCGCCGGCCTCGTCAACGTGCGACTCAGGAACGGGAAGCCGCTGGTGGCCGGCAGACGTGTCACCGGCTTCACCGACGAAGAGGAAGTTGTCTTCGGCAAGAAGTGGCGCAGCGAGTATCCCTGGCTGCTGGAGGCGCAGCTTCGCAGCGTGGGTGCCAGCTGGGAGGAGGCCGGCCTCATGATGCCGCACGTCGTGCGTGACGACCGACTCGTGACGGGTCAGAATCCCTACGCCACCGCCGCGACGGTGGAAACCCTCATCGCGGCCATGGGACGCCCGCTCGTTGCACGCACACCGTGGCGTGATGAGCGCAGTGTGCGCTTTGCCGCCGACGCGCTGACCCGTGACCCGCTGGTGGTGCGCCGCCAGCTGGCCAAGGAGCGCAGTGAGCTCGAGGTCGAGATGATCGGACTCCTCGGCTACTATCAGCTGCAGGCCGCCACGGACAGCACCCGCGTACGCGAAGCCCTCGCCCTGCTCGAGCTGGCCGCCCCCTACATGCCGCAGCCGGAAATCTCCTTGGGCATGGCCGATGCCTACCGACGTCTGGGTCGCGTGCGCGAAGCCACGGTGCTTGCCCGCCATGTGGCCTCGCAGCATCCTGACCGCGCCGACGTCAAGACACTGCTCGCGCAGCTGGAACCTCCGGCTCGCTGATTCCCTCATCCGGCGGAGTGCATCGTGACTTCATCCACGGACAGCCTGCAGATTCTGATCGTGGAAGACCACCCGGCCCTCGGTCACGAGCTCGAGGTCCTGCTGGCCGCCGATGGGCACCAGGTCACACGCGCCTGCGACGGTCGCGCCGGACTGGCGCTGGCGCTCAACGATCCGCCCGACGTGCTGGTGCTGGATCTCTCCCTGCCCGGCCTCGATGGTCTCACGGTGTGCGAGCGTCTGCGCGCGGAGTCGGACCGGCACATCCCCGTGCTCATGCTCACGGCGCGTGATGCGCTGCGTGACAAGCTCGACGGGTTCGCGGTCGGCGCCGACGATTATCTCGTCAAGCCCTTCGCCAGCGAGGAACTGCTGGCGCGTTGCCGCGCGCTCGCCCAACGGCGGCGCGCCGGCACGTCACATCTCCTGCAGATCGGCAGTCTCGTCATCGACCGGCGCAACGGGCTCATCACCCGTGAAGGGCAGGTGCTGACGTTCCGGCACACGGCCGGTCGCATTCTCATCATGCTGGCCGAAGCCTGGCCGCGGGCCGTCACGCGCAGCGAGCTCATTCGACGGCTCTGGCATGCCGATCCACCCGACTCCGACCCGCTGCGATCGCACATGTACCTGCTGCGGCAGGTTCTCGACAAGCCGTTTGCCACACCCATGCTGAAAACCGTGCATGACGTGGGCTTTCGACTGAAGGCCGATCGATGACGGCGCAGGTCTCGGTCTCAGCGCCGTTGCCGGCTGCCGGCGCGCTGGCAGGCGCGCCGACTTTGCGTGTGCGCATCACGCGGGCCTTTGGCCTGTTCACCCTGCTGGGCACCGTGCTCTACAGCGCGCTCACGATGGTGCTGCTGTACAGCGTGGAGGACCATGTGTTCGAAACGCAGGTGCAGGAGGAAGCCGAGTGGCTGCGGACCCATCGTGCGCTGGATGGTCGCTGGCCCGCGCCGCGCCTGCCGCACATGCAGCTCGCAACCTCACCGGCCGATCTGCCGCCGGACCTTGAAGCCCAGCTGCGCGCGGAACCGACGCGGCGTGAGTTCCGCGGTGAGGCCGGGCGGCACTATCACGTGCGCGTCATGTCCGACAGCGCGGCTGGCGCGCCGAACGCCTGGCTGGTGGCCGAGGTCAGTCGTCAGCTGGCCGTCCGGCCTCTGCGGCGGGAGTTGCTGGTCAAGTGGATACTCGTGGTCGTGTGCATTCTGTTTGGCGCAGCCTGGCTCGCACAGGCCGTGGCCCGCCGCATCACCACCCCGCTCCAGCAGCTCGCGCAGGCCGTGGAGTCATCCGACACCGTCGGCGCCACGGTGCTGCGCGTGCCACTCCCTCACAACGCCGATCGCGAACTGCGGGTCGTCACGGCAGCCCTCGAGGCCTGGAGCGAACGTGTGGTGCGGCACGTGGCACGCGAACGTGCCTTCACGCGCGACGTCAGCCACGAGCTGCGCACGCCGCTCAGCGTTCTGCGCAGCAGCCTCGAACGCGGCCGCGCCGAACCCGGAATACCGCACGACACCCAGCTGGCTCTGGGCATCGCCTCGCGGGCCACGCAGGAGCTGCAGCGCACCATCGACACGCTGCTCATGCTGGCCCGCGAACAGGAGTCGCCGCGACGCAGCGATTCGGCCGTGCGTTCCGCGCTCGAGTCGGTCCTGATTGATCGCATCGGGGAGCTCGATGCGCGCGGCCTGCGGCTCGACATCGATGTACCCCGCAGTCTGCGTCTGCCGGTGCCCGAGGACGTCCTGCGGCTCATGCTGGCCAGTCTGTTCGACAATGTGCGGGACCATGCGGCAGCAGGTGACGTGCGGGTGAGTGGCGAGGCCGGAGGTGTGGTGGTGCACAATCGGCGCCGCCATGCACCGAGCAAGGGCCATGGATTCGGCCTGCCGCTGGTGGCGCGGCTTGCGGAGGCGACCGGTCTCACCATGGACGTGATCAGCGACGACGACACCTTCACGGTGCGGCTCACACCTCTGCGAACGCACGCCGCCGTCTGATCGCAGACGCACGCCACCGGCCACACTTCAGGGCTTCGTTCTGCCCTGCGGATACACGGTTTCGCCGCGCTCGAGCATGGCCACAAACTCCGCGATGCGCTTCGCCCGTCCGGCAGCCGTCTTGAGCTGCAGCACGCGGAACGTAAGCGCAAAACGATTCTGCGCCGACAGCGTGGCGTACATCGCGCGGGCCTTCTTCGATGCGTTGATGGCGGCCATCAGATCGTCCGGCGCCTCCATCGTGGTGGCATACGCCGCATCCCAACGTCCGTCCGCCTGCGCCGCACGCACGTGCAGCAGCCCATGCTCGGTCATGCGTCCCTCGCGCACCAGCCGCTCCACGTTGTCGCGGTTGATGCGGCTCCACACCGACTTCGGGCGACGTGGACAGAAGCGCTGCACGAATGACTCGTCATCCCAGGACTTGCGGATGGCATCGATCCACCCCCAGCACAGCGCCACATCAATGGCCTCGGTCTGGGAGATCGTGGGGCGTCCGCTGCTCTTCTTGAACATGCGGATCCACACCTCGTCCTGCGCGGCGTGATGCGCCGCCAGCCATTCAGCAAAGGCAGCCTGCGTGGGAAACTCCTTGATGCGATCGGGCCGAACGACGACGGGAGGCATGCAACAATCTGCATGCTGCGCAGGCCTCCCGCCGAGGTCCGGTGTCCGGTGTCCGGTGTCAGTATGGTCAGGTGGCCTGCAGCCGCGCGGCCGTCAGCTCCATCCCGCGAAACATCGCCTCCTCATGCGGGCTGCGCCCCGCGGCATTGCGCACCTCTGTCTCAGCCCCTGCCGCCAGCAACTCCGTCACCACTTCGGCGGCCAGCGCATCATCGTCAGGGAGACAGAACAGCGGAACCGGATCGGGCACCTGCTCCAGGCGGTGGTTGGCCAGTGTCGGATCCTCCCGCAATACCTCCCGCAGTCGCGCCGTGCGTCCGCTGCGGGCCAGTGCGCGCACATCACGTGTTACCCCGGCAAGACGTGTGCTCACCGCGTGCCGCCCGAGGTGAAGGCTCCAGCTGAACGGTGTTCCCTGAAAGCGCCGCTCGCGCAGATCCACTGAGGCGCCGGCGCTCAGCAGCGCGTCAATGGCCTCCAGGGCACCGGCCTCTGCCGCCCGATGCAGCGCCGTGGCGCCCGTGGCATCACGCATATCCACTGCCGCGCCAAGGCTCAGCAGAAGCCGAACCGCCTCGGCCCTGTTGCGGGCGGCCACGCTGTGCAGCAGATGCGGATCGCGCAGCAGTTCCGCCTGCGCGGCCAGGGCTGCGCGTGCGCCCTCGTTCTCACCTTCCAGCAGCTGGGCCAGTACGGCATCACGCGGCGGCAGCGATTCCGCACGCGCACCCTGCGCCTCGAGCAGCGCCACCATGTCGGTGTACCCCGCGAGACGGGCCACCGTGTGCACTGAACGTCCGGCGTAGCTGTGCAGCGTCGTGGCGTCGGCCCCATGCGCCAGCAGCCATGTGGCGCGCTGCAGATGTCGATTGCTGACGGCATTGCCCAGCAGGTAGTTCATCGTGTGCACCCGCACCGGTCCGCTCAGCACGCGCCCTTCGGTGGCAAACCAGAGGGACTCCCGACCCTGTCGCACACAGGCGTCCCACAGCCACGCCGTCCACTGCGGGTCATCGTGTACAATGGACGTGTTGTACAGCGCCTGCGTGTCGAATGGATCTGCGCCGCGCGAGAGCAGCAGCGCCGCAAGCGCCTCGGCCTGCGGGTGTGAAGGCTTGTTGCCTTCGCCCTGACCTATGAGACCAGTCACAGCGGTGAACGGATTGCCCCAGCCATCGTCGAACTGCGCGTTGGGATCGGCGCCGCCATCAAGCAGCAGCGTGGCCGTCTCCACGGCGTGCTGCGCGTCGACGCGGCCATACGCCACGTGCAGCAGCGGGGTCCAGCCCCGTTCGGCATCGGTGGCGCGAACCAGTTCCGGTTGCTTCGCCAGCAGGTCACGCAGCACATCCACCGCACCGGCGGCAGCGGCCGTGAACACGCTCTCGCCAGCAAGGTCCGGATGACGCGCCAGCAGCCGACGCGCCAGCGCGATCTCGCCGGTCCAACCATGAGACAGCAGAACCCGCAGGCGGTCGGCGCGTGTTTGCGCATCGATCTGTCGATCGACGGCCAGCTGCTCCACCGCCTCACGCAACGCGGCCCAATGCGTGTACCCATACTCACGCGCCAACGCCTGCTGCACCGTGCGCAATGTCGCGGGCTCCGGAACGTCAGGCCACGCGGCCTTCAGCCGCTGAGCCGCTGCAGCATCGCCCGCTTCCAGGGCGTGCAGCCAGCGCTTGGCCTCATGTTTGAGCGAGGCCACACTGCTGCGGGGGGAAATACGGCGGGACATGACACACTCCTTCCGAGGTGGCCAGAGTCCGCTCACTGTGGCCGGGAAGAAGGGGCATCACCCGGATGCAGCGCCGCCGCCTGGCGGAACTGCAGGAACCGCACTGGGTGGGAGCAGGCTCCCTTGCCGCGGACTGGAGGCCCCCCAGCGGGGCGCTTCCAACAAGCTCGCTCCCACTGCGCCGCCTTGTCAACGCGAGCCAAGCCCCGCCGCCGTACGCGTCGTGACCTCCACCGCGCGCGACACGACCGAGCGGAAACCACCGTCCTCCAGCGCCAGCAATCCGGCAATCGTGCAGCCACCAGGTGAACTCACCTGATCACGCAGCTCGGCTGGATGGCTGCCCGTGTCCAATACCATGGCGGCCGCGCCAAGCGCCGTGCGCGCGGCCATGAACGTGGACACATCGCGCGGCAGTCCACAGGCCAATCCACCGGCCGCCAGCGCTTCGATCATCACGTACACGAAGGCCGGGCCGCTGGCCGAGAGCGCCGTGACGGCATCGAGATGCTTCTCCGCAAGCACCTGACAGCTGCCGAGCGCGCGGAAGATCTGCTCCACGACAAGCAGATGCTCCGGCGTGGCATGGCGGCCTGCACTGAGCACCGTGTGCCCCTGCGCAATGAGACAAGGCGTGTTGGGCATGGCGCGAACAACGGGCCGCTGGCCTCCGGTCAGCTCCTCAAGCGTGGACAGCGTGACACCAGCCGCGATGGACACGACCAGCGCGTGGGCCGGCAATGTGTGCAGCCCTGCGAGAACCTGCGCCACATCGTTCGGCTTGACGCACAGCAGCACGACGTCGGCGCTTTCGCAGGCCGACGAGACTTCAGGCGCCGCCCGCGCGCCGGTGAGCTGGATGGCCAGTTCACGCGCCACGCTGACGTCGCGATCTGCCAGCGTGAGCTGGCTGGCCGCCACCACTCCGGTGTGCACGAGACCGGACGCAATGGCGCGTCCCATGGTTCCGATACCGATGATGGCAATGGATGAAGACAGGCTGTGCTGGTGTGACATGAGGCGATGGGCATGAGAACACGCCGTCGGGTACGGGCCACATGCACAACGCCCCGTCCGGCGCAGAGGCCGAACGGGGCGAAAGTCGCCGCACAATGGCAGCGTCCTATCGGGGCAGACACTCCGTGGAGTGCAGCACAACCGTCCGGCGTCGAATCGGATTCGACGACGGTCGCGGTCGCGCCATGCGCAGGGAGAGACGGCCCGAAGACTGCATACCTGAACGGCTAGCGGTTTGAAAGTCGCGGGTCAAGGGTGGCAAAACCGATTGATGGGACGAGTGGCACCGCTGCCGCCATCACTTCACACGCGCCAGCGTTTCGTCGAGCAGACGAATGAGCGCTTCGCGGTCGTAGCTGAACTGATGACCCGCGTTGAGCTGCACCAGTTCCTCCATCGCCTTGCGAATGGTCACCGCCGCCTGATTGGCCGCGGGAACCACCATGTATCGCGCACGCGGCTGCGGCGCGGTGAACGCGTGCAGCGTGGCCGCCGCCACGCTGTCGGGCGGCGGATAGTTGTCGTAGTTGCCCATGGCCCGCACGAAGTTCTGCATGGCCGTTTCAAACGGTGTTCCCCGCGCGCGCTCGGCGGCCGCCTGGGCCGCCGACATCGTGTTGCGTCCGATGTCCGAGCGATAGTTGCCGGGCTCGATCAGGCTCGAGGTCACGCCGAGCGGCGCCATCTCCGCGCCGAGCGCATCGCCGAAGGCTTCCACCGCATGTTTGCTCATGGAGTACACGCCGAGCATCGGTCCCGACAGCACGCCCGAGATGGACGAAATGGTCACGACGCGGCCCTTGCTGGCAATGAGCAGCGGCGCAACGCCGCGAGTGACACGCAGCGGCCCCATCACATTCACATCGAGTACGCGCCGCAGCTCGTCGTCATCCGTGGCAATCAGCGGTCCTCCCGTGGCGACGCCCGCATTGTTCACCACACCGTAGAGACCGCGTCCGTCACGCTGGACCTGTTGCACAAACGCGGAGATGTCGGCGGTCGACGTTACATCGAGCCGCACGCCCTTCATGTTGGGAATCGCCGACAGCGCCGCGATATCCTCGGCGCTCCGCGCACCGGCGTAGACGTAGAAGCCTTCGCGCGCGAGCCGCTCGGCAATCGTGCGGCCGATGCCGCTGCTGGCTCCGGTGACCAGCACCGCGCGCGGCGCTGCTGACTGGGCGGACAGACGCTGGCCGGCGGGCGTGAAAAACACCGCACCGAGCAGAACGAGATAGAACGAACGCAGCAGGCGCATGGAAGGGCGGACTGGGGAGATGGCGGCCGCTGACCCAGACGTCAACGGTCGCGTCGTGCGCCCGATTGTAGTGAGCCCGCTGCCACGCCGCCAGCACAGTTCACATCACCGTTCATCCCCGGTGATCAACGGCATCTGTACAGGACGAATTGCCTGTCCTGCGTGACGCGCGAGACGCGGGTGAAGCGCGGGCTAGGGTTCCCGTCGATGGAAGATCCAATCCGTGGCGGCCGGCTGCCCTCCAGCCCGGCGCACCAGCATGGCCACCTGGCCGCGGTGATGGCTGCCATGCAGCACCACCTGCGTGAGGATTTCGTCCACCGTGCTTTGAAATCGCGCACCGCTGCCGGTCTGGTAATCCACCACTGCCGCCAGGGCTTCCTCACCGCGCGCGGCCACTTCACGCAGTCCGGCGAGTGTTTCACGCGAGAGGGCCGCGGCCTCCGTCAGCGTCAGCGCTGGCCACACCGCGTGTCGCGCTGCGACCCCCACCACCCGTGAGTACCACACGTGCTGCGCCGCCGCCATGTGCGCATAGAGTCGCACACACTCCGCGTAGGCGTCGCTCTGCGGGTCGAGCGCGGCAATGGATGCCCGGGTACGCTCATCGGCCCAGGCGAGATGGGTCAGCAGCGAGGAGAGATCGGCCATAGGCCATCAACTTACTCCAGACCCGGTCACGCTGGAGGACGCACCCAGATCCATCCCTCGTGCATCGCCAGCGCGTGGTCGTCCGGCTGCATGACCGTTCCCTGCAGAAAGTCCGAAGCAGCCAGCAGACAGAGTGTCGCATCCAACACGTCGGCGTGCTGCAGCAGCGTCGGACGATGCGGACCCACCACCAGTTCGTCCGCGAGCGCGTCCAGCATCGCTTCCCGCACACTGCGGTCACTTGCCAGCTTGTAACCGGAACTGGTCACGCCGCGACTCACCAGCGTTCCCGCCGGATAGACCTCGATGGCGGCAAGCGGTGCAATGTCACGCACATTCCAGGCGAGTGGAATGCGCTCACCGTGATGATCGCGAAGACGCTGAAGCATTTGCAGCGCCGCCAGTGCCGTCCGTGCAATGCGATCGGCCCCCACGTCGAGTGGAAGCTTGCCCAGTCGCTCGTGCACCACTCGATCCGTCGTGCGCCGGAACAACTGGTTGGCCTCACCGGCGAGCTGCGCACCGGCACGATGCGTCGCCAGCGACGAGCCAAGTCCGGCCGGCCATCCCAGTGGCGCATCCACCGCCAGCAGTGTCGGGCCCGCGTGTGCCGCGATCCACGGCGACACCACGGCCGCCGGATCGCCGCCCTTGCCCACCAACTGGGCGGCCTCCACCTCCACGCGGCCGTGCCGAAGCTGTCCGCGCGCCACGCCGACCTTGGCAGGATCGGTGGCGCAGTCAATGCCAATGATCTGGATCACGGCAGATTCCGCGCGGTGGCGCGCTGACGCTGTGCGGCGCTCTCGGCAGCTACTCCGCCGTGGTCGGATCGATGACCGTTCGAATCTCGGAGACCCGATCGGCCGGGAATCCGCCGAGCCGTGCATGCTCGCGCACCATCTCCGCGTTGGGCGCCCGGTAGATGCAATGGATCTGATCCTGCGTGACGTAGCTGTGAACCCACTGGATCTCCGGTCCGAGGCCCTGCAGAACAGAGCACGACTTCTGCGAAATGGCCTTGAGGTCGTCCGGACTGAGATTGCCGGCCCCGGGAATATTGCGTTCGATGAGGTACTGCGGCATGAGCGACTCCGGTGGGAAGGTTGAGACACCGCCCGGCCCGGTACACGGGCAGGACACCGACGGTGCTGCAAAGCTATCGCGCCATCCGGACCTGCGGGCATGACGATCACATCACCTCTTCCCCCGTCACGGCACAACGCCCGCCGGGTGCGAATTGCTCCCGGCGGGCGTACATGCCTGCTTGCGACTCCCTCGTCGCATCAGAGGCCGTTCATGACCTCAAGCCTCAGGGCAGCAGCACCGTGTCGATGACGTGGATCACGCCGTTCTTGGCCACGACATCGGCCGCCACGACCGAGGCAAAGTTGCGCGGACCCGTCACCCGCACGCCGCCGGTCAGGCCAACCGTGAGGCTGGTGCCGGTCAGCAGCGTGGGCAGCTGCTGCCCGTTGCTCAGCTGCGACGACAGGGCGCGGGA
>VFQP010001941.1_pt1 | contig 24865 bp, 9 predicted proteins | sample 3512351 | NCBI WGS metagenome assembly VFQP01 (sample SAMN10412372, study PRJNA504923) | tailings metagenome | isolation source: Relicate 1 Philex TSF1 revegetated site | place: Philippines: Tuba, Benguet | collected 2017-08-29
AAGTGCCATCAGCTAAACAGGTTGAGGAGTCGGGTATTGACGTGGGCGCAAACCAGGCATTGCTGCTGAAGAAGATAGAAGAGCTGACTTTGTATATGATTGAAATGAAGAAGGAGAATGAGGAACTAAGACAGCGAGTGTCAAAACTGGAAAGTGCTGAAAAGGAAGCGTCACGTTTTTAAACTGAAGACAAAATAAAAATCAGATAAAAAAAGTTGAAGATAGTTTTCTAAAGCAGTGAGTCAGCATAAATACAATATAATCTCTCTGATCTGTCTGATCTGTCTGATCCTGTTTGGATGTGATGTAGCTATTTCACAAACCCCAAAAAAGGAGGCCCCGTCGATTTTAAACATTGATTCACTTCCCCGCATACTTGGATTGAATTCGCGGATCGCACAGATAGACGACTCTGTTTGGCTAATAAGCGGTATCTGTAAGCCGTTGGTGAAAAAGATTTACAAACGCAATGAATTGAACGACATCGATACATTACCTGTCTCCGTAATTAAGAAAACACCCCTTCTTAAGATTAAGGGAAGTATTCAGTATGATTTTCTATTTAACTCCTATGTTGACACCCCTTTTTCGCAGCGAAATTTTCAGCAACACACGGTCCAGACATCCCTGAATATAACGGTGAAAGATAAATATCCGGTTAAACTGAATATAATGACTCGGGTCGGAAACTCAGTTTATTTCAGAAACTTTCTTGATGCAGGTCTGTTACTGGATCAATTCGCATTCACAAAAGATGCAAAACGAAAACTGGCTGACAAAATTGAACTGCAACGTTTCAACACACCAAATCTTCGTTTGCTGGAAAAAGCGCTGGAGCAGAAACGGGAAAGATATGGAGATCTTAAAATCAGGCTGAGCAACCCTGATATTTTGCAACGTATAATTGAGGAAAGGGAAAACGAGTATTACAGGAAGAAAAATGGAGATAGCGTTGCTCCGGAAAAAAATTCTGAATTAGGAATGAGTATGGCTGAACTAAATCAGCGATTTACCCATAAAAACATTAGGCGTCCTGGGGGCGATTCTTTAAATAGCGACAAAGAATTACCAGAAAAAACATATACCTCATTTATTGATGAGAAGAGACATGAGCTAGATAGTCTCCAGAAAGAAATTACTGATCTGCAAAAAAAAGTAGATAGCGTTCGTCGTATCGCCAATGCCAGAGCAGGAGAAATCAGGGAGAAGATCTACCAGGCTAAAAGTGGCGATGAGTTAAAACGTATAGAATTGGAAAACGGGATTGAGCCAGATAAACGGCGCCCATTCGACAATTTTATTTCCAATATGCGGACTGTCGGCATCGGTAGAAGCATAGTCAACTATACGGAATTAACGGCACAGGGTGTTTCTCTTACCGGTTTAAATGCTGAGTATAATAATGGAAGGACGTATGCTGCTGTTACTGCCGGGAAAATAGATTATGGTTTCAGAGACTTCCCCGGACGGAACAACCGGCAGAATGGTCAGCATCTGTTAATGGCAAGAATGGGCATCGGAGACAAGGATCGTAGGGCATTGATACTGTCAGTATTCAACGGAAGGAAATTCAACTTTGGTAGCGCATTTTCAGACTCTGTGTCGGATAAAATATCCATTGCGGGTTACTCGCTTGAAGCAGTCTGGGCAAGAGATGAAAATAATGGTCTTAGCGCGGAAATTGCAAAGTCCACAAAGCCAATAACAGGTAGCTTGCGAAAAAATAATGAGTTCAATAGTCTGGTTGATTTTTCCGACAGAAGTAACCTTGGCGTAAGTGTGAAAGCAAGAAGCTTCATACGAAGAACAAATACGCGGCTGAGTGGCTTCTTTCGTAAGTCGGGTGAAAACTTTCAGTCATTCAGCTTATTTACTTACAATACCAATCAGGTCGCCTGGAACCTGAAAGCAGATCAGGATCTTTGGAAGAACCGCGTCAATATCGTAGCGATGCTCCGGCAAAATGATTTTACCAATCCATTTACGGATAAAACTTTCAAGACAACTACCATTTTTACAAGTATTCAGACAACGGTTCGAATTCCGCGATTACCGGTTCTAAGTGCAGGCTATCATCCCGGTTCTCAGCTTTATATTATAGACGGAGATAGGGTCCGTGAAAACGCCTATTATATTCTCAACGGCTCTCTTGTTTATTCTTATGCAGCGGGCGGAACCAGATTGGTTTCTTCAGCAATTTACAACAGGTATTCAACCAAAGGAACGGATACGGGTTTTATTGCTTACAAAGGCGTCAATTATCTTGCCTCTCAATCTGCTATTTGGCCCAGGGTCCAGGTACAGGGAACTTATGCGTATACCGATCAGGAACAACTGAAGTATTCTACGATCGAAACCAGCGCAGAGTACAGCCCGTTCACTTTTTTAAGGGTCGGTGGAGGGATAAAACTGAATGTCCTCACAACGGGGAAAAGATACTGGGGTAACAGGGCTCAGTTGAATATACAGGTCAAATCACTGGGAAACTTTCAGTTGATCTACGATAAATCTTATTTACCAACCATATACCAGGATCTCTTTCCGATCGAAATGGGAAGAGCTACCTGGATAAAATATTTCTGATGAAAAGATATCTTTTTACCTGGATGGTATTGTTGCCCTCGATATTGATGGCGCAGGTTACCGTCAGTGTGCAAATGCCTCCTGCCGGGTTGATACAGCGGGATCAGCTATGGAACCTGGTATTGATGAATAATTCATCAAAAACAATTGATGCAACCATCTTTCTGACCTTGCAGGATATGAGTACCGGGCAAACGGTGCTTTCGGCATCTACCCGAAATGTTTCGTTGCAGCCTGGAGTTAAAATGCTTGCTGCGAAAGATGTTCAACCGCTTCAATATACATTCACCGGATTTGATCTTCCGGGAATTTACCTTCCTCTGGGGGCATTTAATGCTTGTTATACGGTTAGCAAAAATGAAGGGGAAGGCTCCGTGCCCATTGCAACAGAATGCGTGCGTGTTGTGATACAGGCTCTCAGCCCTCCGTTACTGGTTATGCCGGCTGATAAAGCAGTGATCACAACCCCATACCCTCAATTTACCTGGGTTCCTCCGGCTCCGATGGATATGTTCACCGATCTGAGTTATGACCTCAGTGTTGTGGAGATCTTCGAAGGTCAGTCTGCAAACGAAGCGATCTTCAATAATACACCTTTGTACGCTCAAAGCTATCTGAAGATACCGTTTGAAAGTTATCCAACATCACTTCCCGCTTTGATGCCCGGTAAGAATTATGCATGGCAGGTGGTTGCAAAAAATGGACTTAACTATTCGGCGCAAACGGAGGTCTGGACGTTCAGATTGCCGGTGGATTCTGTAAAGACTGTTGAGGAAAGTATTTCTTATCTGGTGCTAAATGATGATAATACCGGTGTGAACTACATAAAGAAAAAACAGCTTTATATAAAGTATTACTCGTATTTCCAGGAGCAGGAGATCACGCTTCGTTTTATGACAAGTGACCGAAAGCCTGTCCAGGAGGTCAAACAAAAAATTGTGTACGGTGACAACTTTCTTGAGTTGAAGCTGAATAACAATTTTGAAGATAACAAAGTATATATTCTTGAATTGGACGTTCCTCAGCAACGGAAACCAAGGATCCAGTTCAGTATCAAAAAATAGAACCTAATAACTCATATTTCATGATCCAGTTGTTATCGACGAAATATCAATGGCTGATTGCTTATTGTTTTTTCATTGTATTCGGTATGGTTTCTACGATACCGGTGTATGGGAGAAGTTCAAAGTCTGAATATCCTACAGGATATTCAGGAACATCATATCCCGTAGAATCCCGGATGTTTAATACTGCTCAGCCTGGTATGTTCAACTCACCACCAGCTATTGAATATCCGGAAGACAAACCACGTGAAACCGTTACCCAAGAAAAGGCGGATAATGACTTTATAGGTGGGCCATCACAACCCGAGATGAACCGGTTTAAATCTGCAGGTGCGGATAATCTTGTCAATCTTTTCACCGGTGATTTTAACTACAACATTCCGTTGATGGATGTCGGTGGATATCCGATCAATATTTTTTATGATGCGGGCATTACGCCGGAGCAGGAGGCAAGCTGGGTTGGCCTTGGCTGGAATATTAATCCGGGAACGGTCAGTCGTAACATGCGAGGTGTGCCGGATGATTTTGACGGGACGGATGAATTAAAGACAACGCAGATGATGAAGCCTAATATTACCTGGGGGGGTAGGTTAAGTGGTGATATAGAAGTTGTCGGAATTAAAGATCTTGGCCCTTTCAATGCATTGGGATTTTCACTCGGAGCGTCATCCAATAACTACCTCGGACCGGCTATGGAGCTTGGAGTGAAGGGAGGCATATCATTCGATGTTGGCAATGCCGTGCTGGGTAGCAAAAATGCACGCTTGCTACCGGTCTCCCTGGGAGCTGGCGTTAATGCGAATTTAAGTTCAAGAGGTGGACTCACTATATCTCCTAATATGTCTTTATCTGCATCGAAGGACATTGGAGATCTGACAAAATTGAACGGAATTATTGGTGCTTCTACCAGTTACAATTCTAGAACTGGAATTGCTAATCTTAACCTCAATGCACAATTTTCCTTAAGCAGAGCGGAAGCTCTGTGGAAGTGTGACCAGAAAGCAGGTGTTGAATTTTTAAGTGGAATACAAAAATCATCGATAAGTCCTCACATGTTATCGTCATCTATCAGCTTTGCAAAACCTTCTTACAGTCCGAGCATCCGAATGCCTATTACCAATGAGGCTTTCTCCGGCAGGTTTCAAGTTGGTGGAGGCCTTTGGGGGTTTTATACATCAGGCGAAGTAGAAGTTTATCGCCAAACCGCCACTGTCGAAGAAAAGGATCGCCTGCAGGTTAAGCCAATGGTAGGATATCTGTACTCTGAAAAAGGTAACAGTAATCCGAATACCTTATTGGACTTTACCCGTTTTAACGACAAAGAGGTTACCCCGAATACGACTGTTATTTCTGTGCCTCAGTACACTTATGATGTTTTTTCTATTAATGGTGAGGGTACCGGTGGAAGTATACGCTTATATCGCAACGATTATGGGGCGGTGCGAGATAACTATACAACCTCGCGCACAAAAAGTTTCGCCGCTGGTGGTGATGTAGGTATACCTGGTCACTTTGGGGCAAATGTAAATTTCATCAAAACACCTTCAGTCGTAGGGGAATGGAATGAAGGAAATAAACTTAGAGCCTCGATTCCATTCACCGAATCATTGGGAGAAAAAGAGGCTGTATATTTCAGAAACCCGGGCGAAAGCAGTGTGCTTGATAATAATCAATTTGATAAGATTGGAGGTACTGATCTTGTTCGTTTTAAACTGGGAGGCTCTCCGTCCAATCCTACGATTGAGCCAGTATTGGAAAGGTTTTCACCAGACCATACTCAACTGAGCAATGTGGACATGATCGCCACACCTACTTCTGCTTCAAGAAAAAAGCGCACGCAGGTAGTAAGCTATCTCACTGCACTGGAAGCCAGTAAGGTTGGACTGAACAGAACGATCAGAACTTATAATGCAGCAGAACCGTTGACTGCTGAACGAACATTGAAGTTCAGAGAGATCAGCAGAATCAGTGAAATTCGTAAGCCTCACCATATTTCCGAAATCGATGTTACGGAAGCAAATGGAATGCGTTATATATATGATCTTCCAGTATACAACATAAGCCAGACTGATTTCACATTTACCGTTAAAACAACGGATCCTGATGCAGACCTCGTTACCCTTGATAGTGATAATGAGCTCACGCCTTCATCACAATACCTCAATGCGGGAAGCAAGAAGGATGGTTACTTACAGGTAAATCAAACGCCAGCATACGCACATTCGTTTTTGCTGGGAGGTTTGTTATCCCCGGATTATGTAGATGTGACGAATGACGGAATTACAGAGGATGATCTCGGTACAGCTGTCAGATTCAACTATACGAGAATTGAAAAGCCCGACAATTCAGTATTGCCAAACACCTGGAGAACTCCACTCGGAAACCAATTAAACATCGCGAGTTTTAACCCCGGTAACCGGACAGAGGATAAAGACGATAAAGGCAATATCAGTTATGGGGAAAGAGAAAACTGGTATGTACATTCCATCGAAAGTAAAACACTCATCGCTCTATTTTCACTGGAAGATAGGAAAGATGCTAAAGGACCAATAGACAAAAAGGGCGGTATCTCTTCGAATAATGTGGCGAAAAGGCTAAAACGGATCGACCTTTACAATAAAGCAGATCTTCGCAACAACGGACTTACCGGTTCTAAACCTGCAAGACCTATTAAATCCGTATTCTTCGAATACTCTTATCAGCTTTGTAAGAACAGTTCTGATAATAACGGTACACCTGAGTACAGAACTATTAATGGTGTACAAACAGATGTAAATGCCAATAAGGGAAGGCTTACTTTAGATAAAATCTATTTCACATATAATGGTCAGGAGAGAGCGAAAAAGAGTCAATATAAATTCGCATACGAAAATTCAACGGTCACAAACCCGGATTATACGATGAACAGTAGTGACCGTTGGGGAGACTATAAGCCAAAAACCTTGAACCCGGGAGGATTGCGGAATGCGGATTATCCATATAGTTTTCAACCCCAAAGCCAGGAAGACCTGAATACTTCAAAGAAGAATGCTGGCGCATGGAATCTAAAAAAAATACTGTTACCGAGTGGCGGACAGATAGAGGTGGATTACGAAAGTGATGACTATGCGTTTGTGCAGGATCGCCGTGCAGCTGTAATGTTGAATGTGGCGGGCTTCGGTAGCAGCAGTTCAGCATTTGGTAATACACTGTATACAGTTGCAGGAAATCGCATCGATGAGAATAGTTACGTGCTGATCAATGTGCCGAAACAATGCTTAAATGCTACGCAAGTCTTCGAAATGTATTTAAGAGGACAGGAGCAGTTTGCATTCAGACTAGCCGTGCAAATGCCAAAAGGTGGATATGAATATCTGACAAGCTATGCAATGATAGACAAGGGGCCGGGAGAAAATTACGGAGTTTACGGTCAGCCGTCGGAAAGGAAAATTTGGATAAAGTTAAAAATGATTGAGAACCACCTGAGTCCACTTTCAGTAACGGCACTCGAATATCTAAAAGAACAACTCCCTGGACAAGCTTTTCCGGGCTATGACGTGTCTGACGGTACTACACTGGAAAAATTTGGCAAAATGATCAGTGCGATGATCACCAACCTCAGTAAACCGTTTGCTGATCCTGTTACCGCCATGAAGCTTGAGCGCAAAGCCAGGTATGTCGACCTGACAAAATGTTTTGTGCGCCTTAATGAACCTTCCGGTCACAAATATGGAGGGGGGCATCGCGTTAAGCAGGTTGTATTGAAGGATAACTGGCACGCAATGACAAATCAGTTTACGTCAATGTATGGCAGTGTGTATGACTATACTACTACAGAGACTTTTAACGGAAGTTCACGCGTTATCAGTAGCGGGGTTGCAAGTTATGAGCCTTCAATTGGTGGAGAAGAAAACCCATTCCAGACAATGGAACAAATAATAGATCGCCTGCCGCTTGGCCCTGCTAGCTATGGCGCAATTGAAATGCCTGTCCTGGATGCGTTCTTCCCTGCACCTGTTGTTGGTTACAGCAAGGTTACCGTCACATCTTTAAAAAAAGGAAGCATATCTGCGGATAAGAAGAGCCGGTCAGGCGTCGGCAGACAGGTTTCCGAATTCTATACGGCAAAAGATTTCCCTGTTAAATATCAGCATACATCACTTACTCCTTCCAGTGACCTGCAATTGCATCAAAACAGTTTTGGAGATTTTTTCTGGAAATGGGCGGTAGACTTCCGTTCGGTATCCCAGGGCTTTCTTGTTACTGTTAACGATATGCACGGCAAAGTTAAAAGCCAAAGTAGTTACGCAGAAAACGATCCAACCCAATTGATCTCCTACACTGAACACTTCTACCGGAATACAGGTACCAAAAGTATGGCTGAAGAAAAATTCAATTTCGTGTCAGGTATAGATGGCAAAGTCGAAGAAGGTAATATGGGTATTGATATCGAACTCATGACCGATACTCGTGAATTTTCCGTAAAGACCACCAGTCAGGAAATTCAGGCTCAGTTAGATCATTTCCTGACTCCTATTCCAGGTCTCGCATGGATGCCATTTATTTGGCCAGTTAATGCAAAGAGTGAAAATATTTACCGGGCTGTCACCTGCACGAAATATGTAAGTTACCATAGTGTGGTGGACAGGGTAGTGGTGATAGATAAAGGAAGTCAGGTTGAAACGCAGAATTTGGTATACGACGCGGAAACAGGCGATGTGATCGTTAATAAGACAAACAATGAATTCAATGAAGCGATCTATTCAACAAAGTATCCGGCATACTGGGCTTACCGTGGGATGGGTCTTGCGTATAAAAATATCGGAGCCGTATATAAAGGTGTTTCGTTTAGCGATGGTAAGATCAATTTGACAGAAACAGGCATTTTTGAAAGCGGGGATGAGTTGTATGTGTCTGATGGAGTGAAGCCCGATAATAATTGTGATATCAGGATCGAGTCGCAAAATGTCGATCGGGTATGGGTGTATGACCGGAATAAAAACACTGTGGATGATGAACCATATTCTACTTCAGTTGCAGTGAGAGACCTGATCTTCCTTGACCCCAAGGGCAAGCCCTATACAAAGAAAAATGTCAATATACGTATTATTAGAAGTGGTAAAAGAAATCTTCTTCAGTCGGCGCTTCAAACCGTTACGTCCATGTCGTCACCGGTAAAAGCAGGATTCTTAAAAATAGACCAGACCTCCCTTGCGTTGAACGCATCCGCGATCGAATACAAAGAAAAGTGGCAAACAGATGGTGATGTGATACAACTGGCAAAGACAATGCTGGTCGATTGCGAATTTCAGGAAGTGCCGGCATGTGATGGTGATCACCTGGAGAAAAATATCAATCCGTATGTAAAAGGGCTCTTTGGTAACTATAGGCCATACAGAAGTATGGTCTTCTATGGTGATCGTACGGAATCAAACGCTACAGCAGCTACGAATATTTACCGGAATGGCTACCTGAAAGAATATGCCAATTACTGGAACTTTATACCGTTGACACCTTCTGGGGTCAAGCTGATGCCGAACATCAGTGAGAACCGTTGGGTATGGAATACAATGTCGACAAGGTTTAACAGTAAGGGTCTGGAAGTGGAAACAAAAGATGCGCTCGGTATTTACACCGCGGCACAGTATGGGTATGACAAATCTGTAGCAACAGCAATTGCTTCCAATGCTCGTTATAATGAAATGTTTTTTGAAGGGTTTGAAGATAACGGGTATAACGCGAGAGTAAATGCCAACGGATCGCTCCAGTGTGATAATTACCGACATATCAATTTTGGCGCAACGGGCGTGGTGAATACAGAGGCCCTGGGTTTTACGGCACATAGCGGGAAATACGCTTTATCTGTAGGTGCAAGCAGCTCACGGATATTGAATATTCCGGTAAATACTAATATTCCTGGAGCATATTCTGCTGAACTTACTTCGCAAACACCACAACACCTGACAAATATTGGGGCTAACATTGACAACATCACTTCGTCAGGTTTGCCACCAGGTATACTCGAGGAGAGTTACGAGATAACGGATGTCAACACTGGGCTGCAAATAAGTACGCCAACAATGACGGTATTGGGTTCAGAAAGTTCGTTTGTATGCGGATCAACACCGATAAATGTGTTTAATGCGTCTGCTTCATTTACGATCACCGAGTCGCATTACTTTGAGATTCCTGAACAAGGGAATTACTATCTTACCATAGGCGTTAATCAGCGGACAGCCAGTTACAACCGTCCCGTGGCAACATCTTCTGTGGTGACCACCGGTCCTGGTTCTTTTACCGTAACTGGGATGTGGCGAAGCCAGTCTACTGTTTGTGATCCACTTGAAACATTCCTGAGGGAAGAACTGGTTACTTCGGACCTTATGATCACCGATGAAAATGGTCATTTAGTGAATGCTATTGTGTCCGGGGTGACAGTAATGAATTCATCCAATGCAGCAGTGATACAACTTTGCCTGCCCAGGGGAATCTACAAAGTCAATTCAACTAATACAGCCTCCTATATATTGGAAAATCTGGTGGGAAACCCGCAAGGTTTTAAGCAATTCCCTACAGAAAGATTTACCGTGAAGCTGGCAAAAGTTGCAACACCTTCTACGTATTTTCCTATCTACATGACCTCATCAGCGTCACCAAGCTGTACGTATACAGTGCCAATGTCATCAAATGCCAGCATGCTGAATCCTGTTTTTACACCTGCGCCGGATAAGAAAATGGTATTTTCAGCATGGGTAAAAGAAAGCTGCGTTGCTCCGTGTAACCTCACTACGTATTCGCAGAATAAAGTTAAAGTTCAGTTTGCTGGTGGTAGCGGCCAGGATGTGGAAATGTCTCCGGCGGGGCCGATCATTGAAGGTTGGCAGCGATATGAATTCTATTTCACGCCACCTGCAGGAGCTACGGCTATAACACTATCGCTGATCAATAACTCATCTTCCGCGATCTATTTTGATGACATCAGGATCCATCCTTACAATTCAAATATGCAGAGTTATGTCTATGATCCCGTGAACCTGCGGCTCACTGCACAACTTGATGCCAATAATTATGCAACATTCTTTGAGTATGATGAGGAAGGCGGACTGATCCGAAAAAAAGTAGAAACCAAAGAAGGCGTCAAAACCATAGCCGAATCAAGAGGCGCCAAACAAAAAACGATCACGGAGTTTCAACAGTAACAATATCAAAATGTTCAGGCATAACCAATATAGTATGTTTGTCAAAAAGCTGGTCATATTAGTCCTGCTGGGTACAGTGCCCGGCATGGCTTTTACCCAAAAGAATAAGAAAAAGAAGAAAGAGGAGATTGCCAGTGCGGCAAAAGAATTCTTAGATGTATGCAATCTCTATAAGAGAATTCCTTTGCGACTTGAAGTGGAGATGACACAGACCGCAACCATAAGAACATCACCGCAGGATTCCAGCACAGTAAAAGCAAGCTTTTTCCTGACGGAAAAGGAAGCATATACCCGTTTTGGAAATACAGAGCAGATAGTATCTGATAGCCTGATACTAATGGTAAGTATTGATCGGCCAATGATGATGGTTTTTAATAACCAGCAAGATGTCAGGACCAGCCTGAACAATTACATGGGGTTTCAGATATCAGATTCCGTAATGAAGAATCTCCATGAAAATTATGCAGCAGAGTATATTCCAGGTATAAATGCGGGTGAAAAAGTCATCGAACTCAAACATAAACTTGCGCTTCCCGGAACGGATATCGTAAAGGAGATCATTACAGTTAAATATTCGGAACGATCAAAAGAACCTTCTGAACTCGTTTATATCAGAAGAACATTGATCCCGATAGATAAAAACGATCTGAATGCTTTCAACTCCTTTCCGGGAAAGCTGATCACAATCGGGGAAAATAGTTTTTTATTGAATGAACGGAGAAGTATATCTGTTTATAAGATCATAGATCATGACCCCGGGATAAGATTGCCGGTAAGGATCTCGGACCGTATCAAAAAAAATGAACAGGGGAAGTTCGTTCCCGCGTCGGGATTTGAACATTATTACGTGAATCTGAATTGAGTAGTGCCCATTCAACGTTGAGTGGGTCGATTTACAGCCGATTCCTTTGCTGAATCAGCTCTGATTGATGAACTTTTGAGCACAAGCTATCCTAAGCGAATAAAAAATAATTATGGCATACGAATGTAGAGCCCTTCTTAAAAAGTATTGTTTATCGGTTTGCAGGCAAAGTCTGTTACTGACGTTTGTCTTATACCTGTTGTGCAGCAGCATGGCGATGCATGCACAGGGAGGGATTGAAAAAGATCCGATCGTCAGTAAGTTGAGCGGAGCGACAATGAGCGGTGGAATACCCGCTCTGGGCATAAACGCCGTTGCTGCCAGTGCATATACTGCAGAAGGGGAAACCAGTGCGACGATCCAGAATGTCGTATCGTTGAGTATTAAAGAAATGGGCAACCGCTTTGTTACCGGACCATTTACTGCCACCATCGCTGTAAGAATCGATTATGGTAACACGGCTGCTTACGGCAATTTTGTTGATCAAACCTTTGTAGTAGATTATAAGCCGGGAGAAGGACAAACATACAATGCCAGGAGCTATTTCAGTTTTGACGGAGCGAAGTTTGTAAAAGTTACCGTAACAAATATATCAGGAGTTTCCTCTGACAGATATCATATGCTCTTACTGGAAAATGAGATCAGGGTAACTCAGTTCTTCAATCTTGCCAGTAACGCGGCTGCCGCCAATCTCCATACGGATATCACGGCCACCACAGAAGATGAACTGAACGTGAAATGGGATCCATGGCTGCCGGGGCAGGGAGTTACGCATACTCAATTGGAATGGACCTGGGTGGAAGCAGAAATGGAGTCTTATTATAATTCAGGAGGAAACTTAAATACAAGCCTGTTATTTACGAATAATGCTACACGCATTGATCTGCCTGCAAAAATCAATGAGTATACGATCCCGAAATTGTATGATGCTGACCCTGCTACCGGTGGGAAGTTATACTACCGTATACGAGCTGTTAATATTAAGCCCAATGGAAGCAGGGCTGATGGAGTCTGGAGCGAGCCAGTGTCTTACAATTTTAATGGACATGAGTCAGCGCTGAACTGGCAGGTAAATACATCCTTTGCAGAGGAAGGTAAACGCAACACTGTTATTGAATATTTTGACGGTTCATTGCGGGCCAGGCAAACCGTCACAAAAGACAACTCAACCAACACCACCATTGCTTCAGAAACATTTTATGATGGGCAGGGACGTCCCGCCATACAGATCCTTCCTGTCCCCGGAATTAACCAGATCATAAAATACCAGGCCAATCTCAATCTTTTTAATACGCAGGCACCCAATACAGATCCTGCTGCGGTTTTTGACCTGACTCCCATCGAAAAGACCTTAGGCCCAGGTCCGGCAATGCAAATTGCCACCAATATTCCCGGAGCGTCGCTTTATTACAGCCCGCAGAATCCCGAGAAAGATAACGGCTTCAACAAATTTATCCCGGACGCAAAAGGATTCCCTTACGTTCAAACCCAATATACACCAGATGGTACGGGGCGGGTGTTGGCGCAAAGTGGCGTAGGCCCGGACCACCGGATTGGTAGCGGACATGAAACCAAATATTATTACACCAGTCCGGCGCAGGAAGAATTAGATGGCTTGTTCGGTACAGAAGTAGGAGATGCATCGCATTATTTCAAGAACATGGTAAGTGATGCGAATGGTCAGATGAGTGTGAGTTATGTCGATATGCATGGGCGCACCATCGCAACTGCGCTTGCCGGCGAGGCTCCAGGCAGCCTTGACGCGTTGCCATCTGCAAGCAGCTCCGCCATCACCCGAGACCTGTTGAACGGGCGCACCAATATCCTGACGGGTAACATCCGGCAATCTGTCAATTCGATTGCGGTACCTGCTGCTACCACTTACAATTTTGAATATACGCTGGCTCCGGGCAGGCTTGAATTGCCTCCCTGTGAGCCGGGAGGAGCTTCCAGTTGTTTTAACTTTCTCTATGACCTTGAGATCAGTATCACCGATGAAAGTGGAGATAATCCCCCCATCGTATTACAGTTCGGCAACGTAATTCCAAATCCCGGAGACGATTGCGGCACAGCACCGGCAGCGCTTGTGCAAAAAACAGGCGAGATCATTGCCGTTATAACCGGTAATAAGATCACGTTCTCCAAACAACTGACGCCAGGGTCATATACCATACGCAAAACATTGTCGCTGAATCAGCATTCTCTTCAGCAGTATGCCGACTTGTACGCGACAAAAGCCTTGTGTAAAACCCGCGAAGCGCTGATAGAAGAGATCTATCAGCTGATCAAAGGTGATTGCGATCAGCCATCAGCAGGTTCGCAGGAAGCCGCTTGTACAGCATGCGTGGCAGCTCTTGGTAATGAAGCTTCATTCCGTACCGCATATCTTGAAAGCATTGGATTGAATGCAGCACAAACACAATCACCGCAGATTGAAGCTGAAGTGAAAACGGCGTTCTTAAAGGCGAAAGATAACTGTGATCTTTTGTGCAATACTGCTATGCCTGCCAGTTTACGCACCATCCGTGAACTGATGTTGCTTGATATGAAGCCTTTTGACGGTCAGTATGCCCGTGAATGGGATCCTAATTCGCCGCCTGCTAATACAACCGGCTGGAGCGCGCCGCTATATTATAAGTATGATATTTTCTCTACAACAAATACGGGACAACCTTTTTATCGTTATCCCAGGAAAGAAGATGGAGCAATTGATTTTTACAGAAATGAATCAGGTGTGATTGATGGAACCATCTATGGCACAGATAATCCACCTTCAGGCACACTTGAAAATATCAGCAAAACAGAATTTGCAGAAAAATTCAAAGACAGTTGGGCTGATGCATTGCTGTATCGCCATCCGGAGTTTCCAAAACTTCAATTTGCCGAAACAACCTTAAGAGAAAGCTACGCCTGGATTGATGCATTTACCAGCGTTAACAGTTTTACGGCCGCGCAGGTGTATTTCCCCGGTGGCGCAAAGGCGGTTCCGGCACAGGATCCATTCTATATTCTTGCAACACCGGCAAGCCAGTATCTGGATGTCATGACCGCGAAGGTGACAACCAACGCTTTTTTTGACATGGGTGGCACCAACGGATGGCTCTCCATGTGGCAGGTAGCATATGGCCAGGTGAAGTGTAAAAATTTTGCAGACCCGAATGCGGCAAAACTTTGTATGGTCAATGCGCCGGTTGTTCCTCCTTTCACTGGTCTGACAACAGAAGAAAATGAAATGGTGTGGAAATCATTCAGAGGGCTTTATGCAAATGAGCGCAGAAAGGATATAAATAAATTCATCGCTGCCAGCGAACCGTTGGCAGAAAGCGATGCATTGATCGCGCAAAAGTATCGTCTGCATTTCCCTGAAACTGATCAGCAGATAGCCAGTCAGGGCAATCAGACAGGTGGCAGTGGTTCAGAAGGAGGCGCATGGAACTGGTGGCCAACCTCACCCAATGACCCACCTGCCGGAGTCAACCTTGATCCGGCAATAGTTGCCGCCAATCAATACGAGTCTCAATGTGACAGTTATATTGATCTGTGGAAGAACTGGCTGCGTCCGTGCGTGGAAGGATTTGTCAATAGCGGCAACAGTGCTAATAAAGAAGCGCTGATCGAATCTATTCTTACCAGCATTGCAAATGGTATGAAGCAGGTGTGCATCGCCGGCAGCGATGCGGCTAATCCTTATGGAAGCAGCACCGTTCCACCGGGATACACCGGCCCTGCACCGGCAAGTTTTGAAGCAGTGATCCACCAGGTATTTACAGCGAATAATATCCCGAAGAGCGCGCTCTGTAATCCTTTTGTGATCGAGTGGCCAAAACCTTATGGAAAAGGACCGAAAGTGGTTCAGTCGTATACATCTACAGTGGATGCCTGTGCCTGTGATAACTTTGCAGCTATCAAAACCGAGGCAACCACCGCAGGATATAATCCGGCTTCGTTCACTTCTCTGAATGAGTTCCTTCAGTTGAAATACCGTGAGACGCTGACAGAAACCCTGTACAATGCACTGCAGAATTGCAACTCCTACAAGCAGCTCGTATGTGAGCCGGCAATGATCAATGCACACTGCGATGATCCGGAGCCTTGCACCAGCCAGGCAACAAGAACGGCCTCAGAGGAAGATAACTGGACCGGTTTCCCGCCGGCAACCTGCGAAGACTTTGAGCGCTTCCTGATCTATTATTTCGACAGGGCGCCCTCGCCGCCGCAGGAAAACTGCCAGAGTGAATTCGTTACCTCTTTCAATACATACTTTCAGCTGTCTCCGGCATTTGACTGGAATCAGATCGCCAGTCTTTATTACTCTTTGTGTAATAAAACACTTCGTGTGTGTGAGAACTGCATCGTGCAGGTTCCTTGCGGACAGAACTGTGAGATGAAAGTAGTTCCCTTTAATTTAACAACGCCGCAGCCGATGCCGGCATTCCTGAAATGCGGCTATACAGGCCCGCGTTGTGTAACGTGCAAACAATTAAGCGAGCTGACGGCATCATTCAAAACATACTTCACATCCACTGATCAGCTGGCACCCGTTTTTGGCAGCAATAACCTGACAGACGCTGAAATTGCCAGCAACATTTTATTCGCGAAATACCTGAACTATCACACAGGATTTCAATTTAGCTGGGCTGATTATGCAAAGGCGTCCGCGGAAGCTGAATGCAACCTCGCTAATTATACTGCGAATACCAATGCGCTGCAGAACGTTATCTGCGGATCAGCGTTGCCGGCTACAGATCCGACAGACATCATTACTGTTATCGATCCCTGCCAGCGCGAACGTGATAAAGCCATCGCACTGGCCAATGAGATCATCAATGAACGCATCAGGCGTTTGATGGAGGATTTCAATAATGCCTACCTGCGGGATGGCCTCTCCACTGAAGAGAAATTTTCTGTCAGTTATGATAACAAAGAGTATCACTATACACTTTATTATTATGATATGGCAGGAAGCCTGGTGAAAACGGTGCCGCCCGCAGGCATTCGTGCAAACTTTACCAGGGTCTATCTCGACCAGGTAAAAATCGACAGAGCCGGTAATGTGTTCAATCCCCGGCCACACGAACTTGTAACACAGTATCGCTATAATAGCCTTGGTCAGGTGGTGTCACAAAATTCACCGGACGGGGGAACCTCTCATTTCTGGTATGATGCATTGGGACGCCTGGTAGTAAGCCAGAACGCAGAGCAGGAGGCCGGACAACGTTACAGTTATACACTGTACGATCTGCTGGGACGAATTACTGAAGTAGGCGAGAAGACAGGTGCTTCGGCCATGACACAGGCCATCAGCCAGGCTGTAAACGGCGTACAGAACTGGCTCGGTGCCGCTGATGCAACACGTAAGGATGTAACAAGCACGATTTATGACCAGCCTTATGGTGACGCCACCCCGATACTCAAAGATCTCATCAACCAGGAACATCTCCGCAACCGGGTAAGTTACTCCGTGCTGCACAAAAACCTGGAAAATCTTGCAGCATATCAAACCGCTACTTTTTATACGTACGATATTCATGGAAATGTTGACCGGCTCGTACAGGATTTCAAAGGAGTGCCCGGTATGCAAACGGACCATGACCGGTATAAACTGCTGGCCTATGATTACGACCTGATCAGCGGCAAAGTGAACATGGTCAGTTATCAGCCGGACCTGTATCTGCCAAGTCAGTCCAGCTACAGGAGAACAAATGATAAATTCTTCCATCGTTATAAATACGATGCGCAGAACCGGCTTACTGAAGCACTCACCAGCCGCGATAAGATCTATTGGGAATCAGATGCCCGGTATGCTTATTACAAACATGGACCTTTGGCCAGGACCGAATATGGACAGCTTCGCGTGCAGGGCGTCGATTATGCATATACTTTGCAAGGCTGGTTAAAAGGCGTCAACAGCACGGCTGTATCCAATGCTGAACAGGAGATCTGCCCACCCGATGCAGCGCTTGGTTCCGATATTACCATCACCAACCGTTCGCAGTACTCACAGCCGTTGATCTACAGAGCTCAACAGGTGATCACGTTCAATGTCGGCTTTGAAAGCGTGGCTTCCGACAACTTCGAAGCGATCGTCGATCCTAATTCTATCGTTTGTACGCCCGGATCGATCAGCACGGGATCATTGGTGAAAGGCGACATGGGAGGTGACGGTTCTTCACTCAGTGTGCTCAATGGCAATGTTGCACCGGATGTATTTGGCTTTTCGCTGAACTATTACAACGGCGATTACAGCGCGATCACCAGTAATGTCCGGGCCTTTGCAACCGGCATGCACAACCTGCCGGGTTTCCTGGCGGAGCCCGGCTCACCGGCTGATCCGATGGTGACGGGTGCACCGTTGTTCAATGGAAACATCGCCTCCATGATGGTCAGCATTCCCAAACTGGGAATATCCGGTGCAGGCAGCAGTGGCATCGGAACGATACTCTATGGCTATCGCTATGACCAGCTGAACCGCCTGGTGGGAATGAATGCGTATAAAAATGATCCTGCTAATACGGTGGCTGAAACGTTCAGCCCGCTGGTGATGAAGGATTATAAAGAACGGATCAGTTATGATCCAAATGGTAATATTTTAAGTTATCTGCGGAATGGTACGAGTGCGACTGCTCCTGCCGGTCAGGGTAGCTGGGGTATCAACATGGATCAGCTGACCTATAAGTATCAGTATGTCCGCAACGATAATTCGAAAGGAGAGTATACACCCGGCACGGCGATCAGTGATCCGCAATTGCATCACCTGACCAACCGGTTATCCAGTGTAGACGATGCAGTGACGGCCACCGATGCTTATAAAGTGGATATTGATGATCAGGCTGCGTTCAACTACACATACGACAGGATCGGTAACCTGATCAGCGATACAAAAGAGCATATCAGCCATATCGAATGGAATGTATATGGAAAGATAAACAGCATCACCAAAGATAACGGCTCGGTCATCGAATATCTGTATGATGTGTCAGGCAACCGGATCAGCAAGACGGTCACGCCAGCCACTGGCAGCGGCGATGTCGTTAAAACGACGATCTATGCCCGTGATGCCTCCGGCAATGTAATGGCGGTATATGAACGGGTGGGCAACGATGTTCGCAAAACGGAAACACATTTGTATGGCAGCAGCCGTATCGGTATGGCCACGGAGTTTTCTGAAGCCGGGGAAGATAAAACGGTTCAGTCTGGTACCGGGTTCGCAAAACTCAGTATCTTTACCCGGCATGAAAAGCTCTTTGAGTTAAGCAATCATTTGGGGAATGTGCTGGTAACGGTGAGTGATGTGCGTATACCGTATTGTCCGGATCCGAATACAACGGTGATCTGCGGGCAGGATGGAATGGGACAACCGCAGGCCTGTCATTGTTCTGAATCACCGTATTCGCATTTTTACAAAGCGGAAGTGGTGAGTGCGAATGATTATTATCCGTTTGGAATGGGGATGGTGGGAAGGAGTTATTCATCGGGGACGTATCGTTATGGGTTTAATGGACAGGAGAATGATAATGAGGTGAAGGGGGAGGGGAATCAGCAGGATTATGGAATGAGGATCTATGATCCGAGGTTGGGAAGGTTTTTAAGTGTTGATCCAATTACAAAAAAATATCCTGAGTTAACGCCTTATCAGTTTGCAAGTAATACTCCACTTTGGGCTGTAGATTTAGATGGGCTAGAGGCTCTTTACTCGACTACACCTTTCTCAAATAGCTCTGCCTCTGTAATATGGGAGTTTTCTCCAGAGAAGATTGATAATATAGCATATAAAGATATCTCACCTTGGATGGATTTACTAACTTATAAGACATCAAAAGAAGTGATGCAACAGGCCAGACAAAGAGTACAGAGCATAATGAGGCAACCTATTGAAAATGCAGTAGGTGACGCTACAAATCTCGATTACTATTCTGTTATAATAGATGAGTTACCGACTAACATGTCAAGTGAAGTTTTGTATCAGCAAATCCGGCAAAATTTTGGAGACTTCAAGAGGAACGGTGGGTCTGAACTTCATGCATACAACTCGCGTGAAAAGGAAAAGTGGCTTTCAAACGATCCTGTTTCCGCGGTAATGAGTTTTGATGTTTTTATGGAAGGGGTTAATGTGGAAGATATGTCTGTAGTTACCTCAAAGGTTGACCACAATCAGTGGATATTTACGCCAGTATGGACGCTGGGAGACGGAGGTCATCCACTAGCAGGAAATCGACAATTTGGATTGACCTCGTGGGGAGATGGTAAAAAATATACTTTCTTTACTCGGGGTGTAGACAGGCCAGAAGGCAATCTTGATAATGTGATGAAAGACGAAATTTTCACCGGAGCTGACAAACTGTGGAATGCAGTCATGACAAATGTTGTCAACTATATTAATCAAAATGGAGGAAAAGCTAAGGTTGGCCCTTCTGTTTCAAAGAGGCTTTCATGGGAAGAGGATGTGAAGCCTAATATTCCCAATCAGTAATTTTTAGAACAGTTGATATGAAACGATTTTTCATATTATTTTTAGCACGGCTTATTGACAGCAGATCTCTTTTGTCAAATCTATTTGTTGCGTTACTCTCTCATATACTTGTTTGTATTTTGATAGCAATCTTTGGTAAGAGTTCTGAAAACTCAGTGTTTGTTTTTGTTGTAGGGCTGTTTACACTGATGTTGCCGAATTTTATATGCTTGCATGTTTTGCTTTCTTTATTATCGTCAAGTACACTCAGTTATAATATCAGTAAACCTTGGATTCTATTTTTGACGGTGATTGCTGTAGTAATGGCGCTGGTAATTATTTTTACGTATCTGATATGGCTTTCGCAGAAAAGTAAATTTTTGGATGATTTATTTGGCGAATATTTTGATTTTTATCCTTTTTTGTTTTTTTCATTTTCTTGTTTATTAATAAGCTCAAAACGCTTTCTCCAAAATAAGTCCCGATCTTCTTAATCTATTATCAAATAAAGATTGTAGCATACATAAAAAAAAGCCGCTGAGATCAACTCAGCGGCTTTTTTATTTTCTATGATAGGCCTTACTGGTTTTATAATCGCGCAGATAAGCGTCCATGACATTGAACAGCTCTGTCTGTTTTTCACTGGGCAGCTTTGCGATATCTTCCAGGCGTTCGAGCTGATTTTTATCTTTCACCAACAGCGAAGATTTACCGACCAGAAAGTCCAGGCTTACTTCGAGTGCTTCAGAGATCTTGGTGGCGATCTCGATGGAAGGGGTCATGTCGCTTCGTTCATAGCGTCCGACGATAGGGCCGGAGGTTCCGATCATCTCAGCGAGGTCTTCCCTGGAGAGGCCTTTTTCTTTGCGTGCCTGCATCATTCTGTCACCAAATTTTACACTCATACGTGTTGAAAATGCTGTTTTGAGCATTGAGAAGGCAAAAATAAGGCAAGTAAAGGTGCCGGACAATCTGCAAAAGTGTTGTTTAGTTGGAATGGATGCTTTACATTTGTTACCGAAACGTAACAAGATAAAAACTGTAAAATATTTTTTTCCGATGGAGCAGAAACAGAGAAGAAGGGTAAAGCTGCATGGCCGGTTCCGGCCTTGCGACAACAGCACGACGGGTTATAAAGAAGTTCCCTGGCTGAACGTAAGCGGTCAGTGGCTGGCAAAGGCCGGCTTTGGTATCGGCGATGCGGTAGAGATCATCGTGGAGGAGAATGTGCTCACCATTAAAAACGCGGGCCATGGAGATCAGTGAGATCAAACAAAAACTATCGCTGGCGCAGTTGCTGCAGCATTACGGGTTAAAACCGGACAAGCATCACCGGCTGCATTGTCCGTTCCATGCGGACAAAACGCCGAGCATGCAGGTGTATTATAAAACGCAAACCTGTTATTGCTTTTCTGCAAACTGTATCACGCATGGCAAATCCATGGACGTGATCGATTTTATCTTGCATAAAGAAGGTTGCAGCAAGCATGAAGCACTGATAAAAGCTACGGAACTGATCGGTCATTACGAAGGCAAGGTAAAACATCAGCATCCATCATCGATACCTGTTACAACAATAACAACACCCTCACAGCCGCGTGAACAGGTGCTGCAAAATATGTTCACGTATTTTAAAAATGCGATCAGCAACTCAAAACCTGCACAGGAGTACATAGCATCGAGAGGCCTTGATCATACGAGACTGGAGATCGGTTATAACAGCGGCCAGTTCCATCACGGCACCAGGAAAGATGAATCCTTAATACAAAACTGTTTGCAGGTTGGTTTATTAAGCGAACATGATCGTGCCGGCCGCACCGGCGAGATCAGTTACCGTCCTTTTGCGAAACACTGCATTGTCTTTGGTCTGCGTAATCCGGCAAACGATATCACCGGGCTTTACTTCCGTTCAACGGTCAACCACACGGATGCGAAACATTTTTATTTAAAAGAAAGTGCTGGCCTGTATCCTTGCTATCCTGCAAACAATACAACAAAGCTGCTCATTGCAGAAAGCATCATAGATGCAGCTTCTCTGTTACAAATAAAATCGATCACCGATCAATACAACCTACTCGCAGCTTATGGAACCAACCGGTTGAATGAGGAAATGAAAGCGGCTATCCTGGGCCTGCAACAGCTGGAGGAGATCATCTTTGCCTTTGATCATGATGAGGCAGGTAACAAGGCGGCACTCAAATACAAAGAGGAGCTGCAAATCTTATTACCAGCGGTAAAGTTCTCTAGGCTGTTACTTCCCTGCAAAGACGTAAATGAAACCCTGACCGCACACAACGAAGACATCTTTACACAGTTATTAGCAGATCGCACCGCCGATTTTTTTCTTTCAACTGAAAACACAACTGAGCATACAACTGAACACAAAACCGGGCCTACCGCTGAACCCGATATGAAGGAACTGATTGCGGCAGCGATCAAAAGACACCAGGCCACTATCCTCCAACCGCCACCACCCACAGGAGGAAAGAACATCAAAAAGGTGTTAGCTGCCGCGATCAGTCTTCATCAGGCAACGTTAACCGCACCGGCGTTAGATACGACGCATCCGCATAAGCTGCGTTACAGCACGGACACGGCGCATTACTATGTGCAGGGAGGTCTGCCGAAATCGACCGATCACCTGAAGATCATGCTGGTGATCGAGAGCAAAGCGACTGCACTCAAAGCGCGCAACAGTGTTGACCTGTATGAGGACAAGCAGGTAGAGCGTCTTTGCAAAGAAGTAGCCGAAAAACTTTCTTTAAGAAAAGATCTGCTGGAAGCGGATCTGTATAAACTTACCGATTTATTAGAATCCCACATTGAAAAGCAGTTACAACAAACTACCCCGGAGCAACCACTGGTACAAGTGTTGACAGTAAAGGAGCGCAACGAACTGGAAAGCTTTGCGAAGAAACCCAAACTGATCAAAAGGTTGAACGAACTGTTAGGACAAACCGGCATAGTGGGAGAGGAACGCAACCGGATCTTTTTACTGGTGATCGCGATCAGCCATAAAATGCCGGAGACCTTGCATGCACTGATACAAGGATCTTCGGGCAGCGGCAAGACAAGATTACTCAAACAGATCAGTGATTGCATGCCGAAGGAAAGTGTAACGAAGCTGACCAGGTTATCCGATAAAGTACTGTACAACTTCCCGGAGCATTATTTTATGAACCGGTTGTTATGCCTGGAAGATATCGACGGATTATCCGAAGAAGCGGAGTTCGCCTTTAGAGAGCTGCAAAGCAATGGTGAGCTGAACAGTGCGACCAGCATCAAACTGGAGAGCGGGCAGATCACCAGCGGACAAAAGACCGTTAAAGGCCCTATAGCAAGCCTTGCCTGCACGACACGGGGCGAGATCTACGAGGATAATATGAGCCGGGTGTTTTTAATCGCCGTGGATGAAAGTGCCGAACAGACCAGGCGCATCATCGATTATCAAAATAAAAAGGCAGCCGGGCTGATCGATGGTCAACAGGAGAACGAAACCAAATCTTTTATACAACGGTTCGTTCGACTATTAAAGCCGCATCAGGTGATCAATCCATATGCCGGTCAGCTGCAACTGCCGGAGGAAGCGCACAAGATCAGGCGGCTGAATGACCTGCTGCAAAGTTTTATTAAAATGGTCACGATCATTAATCAATACCAGCGCACGAGAGATGAACGTGGCAGACTGATCACGGCCATTGAAGATATAGAAACAGCGGTAGCGGTGATGTTCGAGAGCATCATCCTGAAAGTGGATGAACTGGATGGATCATTGCGTCAGTTCTATGAGCAGTTAAAGACCTGGCTGGAACAGCAATACAAGAGCCGCTCGGCGGAGTTCACGTTAAGAGAAGTAAGGCATGGCTTAAAGGTGAGCAAGATGCAGGTGTTCCGTTACTTCAATGATCTGGAGCAGTTGGAGTATGTTAAACAAACAGGCGGTCATGCCAACCGCGGCTTTACGTATAAAGTGTTGTACTGGGATAACTATGAGGCACTGCGGGGAAAGATCAAACGCAACCTGGATGAGCAGGTGAAAACGCTAAAGCTGTAACGCCACCTGTTACACCACTGAAACACCACAGAAACGCTGGAATGCTTGCTGGTAGCGGAAAACGGGGCTGGCGTAACACGTAACAGAAAAATGTTCAAGGCCCCTTCTGAAACAACATCATACCTATACAACTGATCATACTCCTATGTTTTATGACAGCCCTTATCCAATCGTTCAAAGACTATTTATACCAGGTTGGTTACAGTGAAAGCACGCAACGGATGCTCCCGGCACTAGTCACAGAATTTATCCAGCAGCAGAACCTTACCGATGTCAGTTGTGTGCAGCAAGAGCAGGTAAAAGCTTTTTACGAATATCTGCAAACACGGCCTTTACAGAAACGCAGCGGTGCGTTATCGGAAATGATGATCACTCATTACGTGTATGCGCTCAGAACGTTCTTCACCTGGCTGCAGGTAACGGAGCAGGCGGACTATAATCCCATCAGCGGCATAAAGTTCAAGCCCGGTAAACAGAACGCCCGTCAACCGCTCGATACAACAGAGATCAATCAACTCTTCGAAACAGCCACTACATTAAAGCAAACAGCGATCCTGCATATCTTTTACAGCTGCGGTCTGCGCCGGGCAGAAGGCGAACAGCTGAACATAGCCGATATTCATTTTAAAGAACAGCTCCTGTATGTACGGGAAGGGAAAGGCGCCAAACGCAGAG
>VFQP010001942.1_pt1 | contig 24864 bp, 27 predicted proteins | sample 3512351 | NCBI WGS metagenome assembly VFQP01 (sample SAMN10412372, study PRJNA504923) | tailings metagenome | isolation source: Relicate 1 Philex TSF1 revegetated site | place: Philippines: Tuba, Benguet | collected 2017-08-29
AACGACGATCACATCGTAGGTCGCCTCGGTCATGATCCGTGCTGCTCAGAACGCCTGATTTGCTGCGAACGCAGAGCCATAGGGCAAAGCGGCCCGGCGGTCAAAGAAGGAGGCGGGTGGATCTCGATTGCGTCGCTCAGCCCCTCACCGGCCGGGTCCCAATGTCACTTTGCAGGCGGATCAGATACCCGTCGGGATCCTCGACGATGAACTGGCGGCAGCCGAGTTCAATGCCATCCCTGCGATACCAGCGCTCCTCCATGGCCAGGAAGACTGGGAGGTCAGCCCGGACGACTGCGGCGTGGAGGGCGTCGACATCCTCGACGCAGATCTGAAAGTTGATGCCGCGCCCGTACGGAGGTTCGAACGGAGCCTTTGCCAGCATTCGTGCGCCGGGCGCGTACTCCTCGAGCATCAGCTCGGCGCCGCTGCGATCCAGATAGGCGAAGCGATCTTCCGGGCGGTCGTACAGCGTGCGGAAGCCCAGGAGGCCGATATAGAAGGCGAGGCTCTTGTCGAGATCGCTGCAGTGAAGCTCGGGAACGAGAAGCGGGCGCACAGTCATTGCCCTTTTCGGAAATGCCAGCAGACGCCGGCCGGATCGATGATGTGGACCTCGCGGCCCCATGGGAAGTCGGTCGGCTCCTTCGTCCGCACCCCGGGATACTTGGCGGGGAGGCCCAGGGCATCGAGCTCCGTCCAATAGGCGTCAAGATCGTCGACCTCGACGACGTGCATCTGGTTCTCCTGCCAGACAGGGATGTTGATATTCTGGAGCATGAAGTACGCGGCTCCAAATCGCAGGCCGGCAATGTCGCCATTCCGCCAGGCCGTCTCGAAGCCTAGATTGGCGAAGAAGGCGAGGGCGACGTCGAAGTCCGGTCCGGAGGGAACGAAGGGGATTAGGGCTGTTGCGCGGGTCTTCATGGCGCTCTCCTGAAATGGCCGCGGGGCGGGTGTTTCACGTGAAACAATCGTTACCGGTCGACCCGATTTCTCACTTTCCGATGCAGAAGCGGGCGAAGACCTGATCGAGCACGTCCTCGGGATCGATCCGCCCGACAATGCGGCCGAGGGCATCGGCGGCGAGGCGGAGCTGCTCGGCGGCTAGCTCTGGCCCAAGCGTGGCTGACGTGGTGGCGGCGTTCAGGGCTTCGAGGCACGCCGCGATCTGCTCGCGGTGGCGAAGCTGGGTGATCGCGGGCTCCCCGTGGCCTTGTGCAGCCCCGCATACGATTTGGCCAAGTTTGGCGACCAGCTCTGAGATACCCGCGCCAGTGCGGGCTGAAATTGAGTGGTCCGAGGGTGCGTCGCGATGCGCACCGTCCGCGTCGATCTTATTGAGGATGCGCAGGACCAGGCGCTCTTCGCCTTTGAGCTCGGCGGGAATGTCTGATGCGATTGCGGTCGCATCCATGATCCAGAGGACGAGATCGGCATCTTCGGCGCGCCTGAGTGCGCGGCGAATTCCTTCCTGCTCTATGGCGCCCGCGGCTTCGCGCAGACCCGCGGTGTCGGCGACGATGGCCATGTACCCATCGAGATCGAGGCGCACTTCCAGCACGTCCCGCGTCGTACCCGGCTCTTCGGAAACGATTGCGACGTCACGGCGCGCGAGCGCATTCATCAGGCTGGATTTGCCGACATTGGGCGGGCCGGCAAGGACAATGCGGTAGCCTTCGCGCACGATCTCACCGCGCCGGCCGTCCTTCAGGTGATTGCCGATCTCTGCAGTAAGGCGCGCCGCGTCGGCGAGTGCCTGCTTCTCGGCGCTTTCGGAGACATCCGCCTCGTCGGAAAAGTCGATAGCGGATTCCATGAGCGCACGAGCGTTGATCAGCCCTTGTCGCCAGCTCTCGTAGAGCTGCGCCAGCTCGCCTGATGCTTGCCGTAGAGCCTGCCGCCGCTGGGCGTCGGTGTCGGCATCGATGAGATCGATGATGCCTTCTGCTGCGGTGAGATCGAGCTTGCCGTTCTCGAAGGCGCGCTGCGCGAATTCACCAGCGGTCGCGGGACGGCATCCAGGAATGGCGGACAGCGCGGCGAACGCGGCTGTGAGAACAGCGCGTCCACCATGCAGATGAAGCTCGCACATGTCCTCGCCGGTCTCCGTATTCGGACCGGCAAACCACAGAACGAGAGCGTGATCGAACTCCTCGCCCGTTTCCGGGTGACGAAGCTTGCGGAAGGCAGCAAAGCGCGGTTTCGGGCGCGGCGCCGCGATCCGGTCGAGAGCAATGCCTGCTGCAGGCCCCGAAACTCGGACAACAGCAAGTGCCGTCCGCCCCGCGCCGCTCGAGAGCGCGAAGATCGTGTCTTGTATCGCGCTCTCCGATGTGATCGTCATGCGAGCACCAGCTTTGACCAGTCGCGCGGCGCCTAGCGCTTGGCCTCCGCGATCAGCTCGGCGAGGCTGCGGCGCTGATTGCCGGACGCATCGAAGTTGGCGGGATCGAGCCACGTCTCATAGGCGCGCTTGAGCGCCGGCCACTCCTTGTCGATCATGGAGAACCACGCCGTATCGCGGTTGCGGCCCTTGTAGACGACAGCTTGGCGGAACGTGCCCTCGTAGATGTAACCGTAGCGCTCGGCGGCCTTGCGCGAGGGGTGATTGAGGCTGTCGCATTTCCATTCGTAGCGGCGGTAGCCGAGCTCGTCGAAGACGCGCTTCATCATGAGATACATTGCCTCGGTGGCGATGGCCGTCCGCTTGAGCCGCTCCGAGTAGTTGATGTTGCCGACCTCGATTACGCCCATGTTCACTTCGATGCGCATGAAGCTCGCGATGCCGACAGCGCGGCCGCTCGCGCGCTCGATGATCGTGTGGCACAGCGGATCCGTCAGCTTCGACTGCGCATCGAGGTAGGCGCGCAGCGCTTCCTTGCTCGCGGGCAAGTCGACGAACAAATAGGTCCAGCTCCGTCCGCTCGAGTCAGCGGAGAAGGCGTCCCACAGATCATCGATGTGTGCTGCAGGATCGAGGATGACGACGTCGCAGCGCGTGCCATTCATGGGCGTTCGCGGTGGCTGCGCGCGCGGCGTCCATCCCGGAACTGGAGTGCCGATCGGTTGACCGTGTGTGTTCGTGCCCGGTGAGGGGTTCTCGTGGAGGATCTTCTGCATCGGGGTGCTGCCTATGCGGGGATGCTACAACTTGGGCAATTAGCTGCGGTTCTTTCGCTCGCGGATCTCGGCGAACACCTCCCAATCCTTCTTATCTTTCATGCCGAGCCGCTCTCGGATGGTCGGCACGTGGGGGCGCAGGAAGGGGTTCGTCTCGAGCTCGATGTCGACGCGCGTTGGCTGAGTCAGTGCGTTGCGTGCGCGCATGGCGGTCACCTGCGCCGCGCGCTCGACGAGCTTCTGATTGTCGGGCTCGATCGCGAGCGCGAACTTGGCGTTGGCGACGGTATACTCGTGACCGCAGTAGAGTTCGGTGTCCTTGGGCAGCCGCGCGATCTTCTGCAACGAGTTCCACATCATCTCGGGATTGCCCTCGATGATGCGCCCGCAGCCCATGACGAAGAGCGTGTCGCCGACGAAGGCCATCTTCTGGTCGGGGAGTACGAGGCTGATGTGGCCGGCCGTGTGGCCTGGCGTGTCGATCACATCGATCTGGTGCCCCGCGATCTTGAATGTATCGCCCTCGGCGACGAGCTGATCGAGGTCCTGGATCTTCGAGGCTTCGGCCTTCGGGCCGATGACCTTGCAGCCTGTCTCGGACTTGAGCGGCGCAATGCCCTCGGTGTGATCAGCATGGTGGTGCGTGACGAGGATGTGCGTCAGCTTCCAGCCCTTGGTGGCGAGCTCGCGGCGGATCGCAGCGGCATCCGGCGCGTCGATGCTTGCGGTCGCTCCGGTTTCGGGGTCGTGCAGCAGGACCGCGAAGTTGTCGCTGCGGCAGATGAACTGATGTACGTCGAGGCGGCTCATGTCGTCCTCCCGGTCAATTTCTGCGGGGACATCTCGGGCGCAGCGGCGCTGGCTGCGCGCATTGTTTTGCAGTATCGCAGTCTACCCTCATTGCCAATGCCACGTCGTCGGCGGAGAGGGGCAGCGCGCGCAGGGGTGCCATCGAATGCCTGAGGGTGCACGAACGAAGCTCGTCGTCTGCGCCGACGACTATGCCCTGACGCCGGGCGTCAGTCGCGGCATTCGGGAGCTGATCGGCGCGGGCCGCATCTCGGCGACGAGCGTGATGACAGTGTGTCCCTATTGGGCGGAGGAGGCTCCGGCGCTGGCGGCGGTCGCAGGCCGGGCGGATATCGGATTGCATCTCACGCTGACCGATCAAGTGCCGCTCGGCGCGATGCCGGTGCTTGCTCCCGCGGGGCGCCTGCCACCGATCGGAAAGCTGCTGCGGGCAAGCCTGCTTGGCCAGTTGCCGGCCGTGGAGATCGAGGCGGAAATCGAGCGGCAGCTCGCGGCATTCGTGGACGTCTGGAAGCGGCCGCCTTCCCACGTCGACGGGCATCATCACGTGCATCAATTGCCCGGCGTCCGCGGCGCGTTGCTCAAAGTGCTCGAGCGGCAGAGCGGGGCGCGACCCTATCTTCGTTCATGTCGCGAGCCATTGAGCCGTGTGCTGGCACGCGGCGTGGCTCCGCAAAAGGCGCTGCTGATCTCGGCGCTCGGCGCGGGTTTCGTGGGTGCTGCTGCTGCTCGAGGTTTTTCTACGAACGACGGCTTCAGCGGCGTCTACGACCTCAGTGGCGGCGGACGGCCCCTCGATGATCTGTTCGCGCGCTTTGTGCGCCATCTTGGCCCTCGGCCGCTGGCCATGTGCCATCCGGGCTATTCAGATGCAACGCTGGCCGGCCTCGACACCATGACGGCGCAGCGTGATGCCGAACTCGCTTTCCTTGCCGGGGATGGCTGGTCGAAGACGCTGGCTGCGGCGCATGTCGAGATCGCGCCATTCGAGGCCCCGACGGGGCCCGTCAAGCCCTAGTTGGCACGCCGTATGCTTGAGACAAGCGAAGCGCGAAATAACTAGCGCCTTGACGCGGCTACTACAAAAGCATCACGCTTGTTTACCAATTTTTACTTGACGTGATGATAAAGTGTCGCACATTATCCACAATGTTCTGCAAAGGTGCGCAGGACATCGAGGGTCGGCCCTGGATCGCGTTGTGATCCGGTGGTGGTCAAGCGAGGTCGGCGAGATGAGTATCGAACGACTGAATCGCGCTGCATTGGCTGCTGGGTTCGCAATGGCGGCCCCGGATGACGATCAAGGTGTTGAGCGCGATCCAGTCGCGCGTCGGGCGGATGTGCCCGCATCGGCCAATCTTCCGGCCGTAATCTCCCGGACCCATCGCATAGACTTCCGCCGCATGGAGCTGCTGGCCCCTGTGCTGGCTTTCGGTGCCCGCCTGCGCGGCAGGCTGCCCTATCTCGGCGGTGGCGCGACGGCCTGAGCCCAATTCCGGGCGCGCCGATTTTCCGACCTTCGACCTGTTTGAATTGAGCCGGCGTTTGCGCACGCCCGGCATCGTCTTTTTGTGATCGGCGCAATCTGAATACAACAAAGCCGCACTGTGCACCCGAAGGGCAAACAATGCGGCTTCGATGCTGTCCAAATTTCGAGGGCAATCCGCTATGCGGAGTACTCCCGAAATGGGGTCAGTTAGCGCACCTGCTGCGTCACGGGCGCGACGTCGCCCGCACCGAGCTTGTACGACTCATGGGCCACTTCCTTGCGGCACGCGCCAAGCGCAACAGCCGCAACAACGGTGGCAAGAACGATAGCACTCTTCATAGTCAGTCTCCCCTAGAAAAGCCCCGTGATGGGATCAACTCTCAACGCAGACCCTGCTCCGTCACCGGCGCAACGGCGCCACGCTCATTGGCGCATACGACGCTAGGGTGCGCGCATGTCCCAATGGCCGCGACCTCGATTGGTTCCCAATGGCGTCACGAATGACGACACTGAAGTGGCCCGATCTGCGGACGCGGCAGTCGCCCTATTCTGGGTACTTATGACCCGAGTTCAGATCAAGAACGGCGACGCTTCTGTGGATGTTTTGTCCCGCCGGAGATGCGAAAAAGACACTGAAAAGGAGTTCAGTAAGCGTGGCTTGGCGGAATACAGCCGATTTGCACCGCCGAAACGCTCCGAATACGGTTTTGGGGTGTCACTCAGCGCAGCAGCGGTGACCATGCCGGGTCGGAAGCGAAGGACGGCGTGCGAATCACCCGCTCGTTGCGACCCGTAAGATCGATCGAGTAGATCCGCGCTCCGGCATTGGCGCCTTGCTGCTCTCGGAAGAACATCAGGAACCGCCCATTGGGTGCCCAGGTCGGTCCTTCGTTGTGGTATCCGTCGGTGAGCACGCGCTCGCCCGATCCGTCCGTGCGCATGACGCCGATCAAGAAGCGCCCCGAGAGCTGCTTCGTGAACGCGATGTAGTCGCCACGCGGCGACCAGACGGGTGTCGAGTAGCGACCTTCGCCGAGGCTCAGGCGACGCGGCGCGCCTCCGTCCGATCCCATGACGTAGAGCGCCTGATGTCCCTCGCGGTCGGACTCGAACACGACTTGGCGTCCGTCGGGCGAATAGCACGGGCCGGTGTCGATGGCGCGCCCTTGCGTCAAGCGGCGGATCTGGCGGCTGCGCAGGTCCATCTCCATGATGGAGCTGTCGCCTTCCTGCTGAAGGCTCATGATGACGCGCTGCCCGTCCGGCGAGAAGCGCGGCGCGAAAGTCATGCCGGGGAAATCACCGACGACGCTGCGCTGCCCGGTTTCGATATTGAGCATGACGACGCGTGGCTGTGATCCGGCGCCATAGGACATGTAGGTGATGTCCTGGGTCGACGGGCTGAAGCGCGGTGTCAGCACGAGCTCGCCGCCCTGGCTCAACATGCGGACGTTGAAGCCGTCCTGATCCATGATGGCGAGGCGCTTCACGCGCTTCTGCTTCGGCCCTGTCTCGTCGATGAAGACAACGCGCGAGTCGAAGTAGCCCTTTTCGAGCGTCAGCTTCTCCCAGACCTGATCTGCAATGATGTGGCCAACCCGGCGCCAGTTCGCCGCCGCGGTCGTGAACTGCTGGCCGGTCACCTGCTTGCCGAGCACCACGTCCCACAGCCGGAACTCGGCCCTGACGCGTCCATCCGGCATCTGTGAAACGCGCCCGACGACGAGGGCCTCGGCGCCGATGCTGCGCCAGTCGGAGAAGCGCGGCGCGGCATTGAGATCACCTATGCGCTCGATGAAACCCTGCGGATCGAGCGGCTGGAAGAGACCCGAGCTTTCGAGGTCGGCGGTGATGACGCCTGCGACGTCGGCAGCAAAGCGCGGATCCTCGCCGAGGAACGGCGCAATTGCGATCGGTCGCGGGCGCAGGTTCGCCTGATCGATGTCCACCTGCAGCGGGCCGCGCGACGGCTGCTGTGGTGGCGCCTGCGCTGCGGCCGGCAGGATCGGTGCCAATGCGGGTGCAAGCGCTGCAGCGGCGCCGAACTGAAGGGCAGTCCGCCGCGTCAGCGTGCGCTTCATCGTCGTGCCAGACATTATTTCGCCCGTCCCCGGAAGATCCCTTGGAGGCTGTGCGACGCCAAGGTGTCGAAAGTTTGAAGCCTGTGGGTGGGCGTTTGGTCCCGGGATGTCCGCTCAGCCGAGCGTGACGCCGCATTTTGCAGCCCACCCGAGTCCCTCGACCGTGCCCCTGCGCGGCTTGTACTCGCAGCCGACATAACCCGAGAAGTCCGTCGCGTCGATCTCCCGGAAGAGAAATGCGTAGTTCATTTCCCCGTCATCCGGCTCGCCGCGGTCCGGTGGGCTCGCAATCTGGTAGTGGCGCGCGAGGTGGCCGAACTCGCGAATAGCCATCGCGGTATCACCTTCCTGGATCTGGCGGTGGTAGAGGTCGAACTGGAGGCCGAGGTTCGGCTCACCCACCTCGTAGATCACCGCGCGGGCTTCGCCGGTCGTGTTCAGAAAGAAGCCCGGAATGTCGCGCGTATTGATCGGCTCGATGATCACGTCCACGTTGTCCGTCGCAGCGAGCCGTGCCGCGCGCTTGAGGTTGGCGACATAGGTGCGCCGCTCGGCGCCGTGGTGGCGCAGCCCCGGCATGGCATGAATGCGCCGGCAACCGGTGGCTTCGGCATAGCGCAGCGCCATCGCGACGGCCTTCTCGAACTCCGCCTCTCGACCGGGAATGGCGGCAAGCCCGCGCTCGCCCTTGGTCCAGTCGCCCGGCGGCAGATTGAAGAGCGCCTGCGTGAGGCCGTTCGCCTTCAACCGCGAGGCAATCTCCTCGGGCTGGTTCTCGTAAGGAAAGAGGAACTCGACGGCGCGGAACCCGGCCTTGGCGGCGGCCTCGAAGCGGTCGAGAAACGGCACTTCCAGGAACATGAAGGAGAGATTGGCGGCAAAGCGGGGCATGGGTTCGGTCCTCCCGGACGCATCAATTGATTGGTGGTGAGCATTGCAGAGGCGCGCGCGGTTGTCAGCAGGCCCGGAAAGTCCTAGCGCTTTCCGGTCTCGCCGAGCGTCATGATGAAGGCGGCGAGCGCAAACATCTCGTCCTGGCTCAGATGATGGTTCGGCATCATGGGCGGAATGCTGCGCAGCCAAACGACGATCCCCTCGGGCGTCTGGCCGCGCCGCCGGGCCACGGCGGCAAATCCGGGGATCTCGTTGGCTGCCCGCTTTTCGGCCTGCCCCGGCACCATATGGCAGCGCGCACAGAGCCGCTCGGCAAGGGTCCGGCCCTTCTCGATGCCGTCGCTCGCCCAGGCCGCGCCGCCGCCAAGCCCTAGTGCCACGATTGTCGCGCTGAGAAACCCCGCCAATCCATGCGCGTTCATCCATCAATCCTCAATGTCGCCCCCGATCCCATGCTGCGAGCATGGCCGCTGGGCTCGCGAGCGCGCAAGGGCCAGCGGCGCCGCACAACGCCCGACTTGCGCCGAGGCGGCTCCGGGGATATGCCGAAGCACTGTTCGGCCACGGACTAGTGTGATGGCCGAGAAATTCGCCACATCCCGGGGCACGGCATCGAGCGAATTTCCCGATCTGAATCACACAAGCAAGATGACGATTCTAGTGTCCCTTTCGATTTCGAAGTTCGCTCGGGACGCCAGCATCGAGGTGGGCGAACTTGCGGATAGGGACACGAGCGGAGCAGAGCCCATTGACGCAGCGATCAGACGAGCGCGAGGTCCGCGAGCAGCTGGCTGTGCTGCGCGCCGAGCACCGAGACCTCGACGAGCAGATCGTGAAGCTCGAGGCGGAGCAGTCCAGCGATCAAGTAACGATCAAGCGGCTCAAGAAGCAGAAGCTCCTGCTGAAGGACCGTATCACAGCCCTCGAGGACCAGATCACCCCTGACATCATCGCCTGACCCCGGGGGCAGGCACATCGTCCACACCATGCCGGGCGGGAGCGCTTGCAGGCGGGTGGGTGGATCAATAGTTTCTCTTTTTTGCCAACCAGAGCGGATGAGGCGGGAAATGGCCGGGTCGGCGGCAGACGTGGCGATCATCATGGGCAGCCGTTCGGACTGGCCGACCATGAAACGCGCCGCCGAGGTTCTGGACGAGCTCGGCGTCAGCTACGAGGCCAAGGTCATCTCGGCCCACCGCACGCCGAAGCGCCTCTATGATTTCGCGCTGAAGGCGCGCGAGACCGGATTCAAGGTGATCATTGCCGGCGCCGGCGGTGCCGCGCACCTCCCGGGCATGACGGCGTCCATGACTCCGCTCCCCGTCCTTGGCGTCCCCGTCAAGTCGAGCGCGCTCTCCGGCCAGGACAGTTTGCTGTCGATCGTCCAGATGCCAGCCGGCATTCCAGTCGGCACGCTCGCGATCGGCGAGCCTGGCGCGGCGAACGCCGGCATCCTCGCTGCGCAGATCCTCGCCCTGTCCGATGCTGCGCTCGCTGCCCGCCTCGACGCCTGGCGTGCCCGCCAGACCGCGAGCATTCCCGAGGCGCCCGAAGGACCATGACGGCAGCAGCGCCGCTCGCCCCGCATAGCGTGATCGGCATTCTCGGCGGCGGACAGCTCGCCAAGATGCTCGTGCAGGCCGCCGCCGAGCTCGGCTTCCGCGCGGCGATCTATTCGGACGATTGGGGACCGGCGCTGGATGTGTCCGCGAGCCACCTGATCGGGCCCTACGAGAACCTCGCGCGCCTCGACGAGTTCGCGCGTGCCGTCGATGTGGTCACCTACGAGTTCGAGAACGTGCCGGTCATCGCGGCCGAGCACCTTGCGCGCCGAGTACCTGTGCGGCCGGGTCCGCAGGCGCTGCGCGTCGCGCAGGATCGCAGCATCGAGAAGGCCTTCATCTCCGATCTCGGCATCCCCGTCGCGCCGTTCGTGGTGATCCGCGACGCGGGCGACATCGCCACTGCCACCAAGGCCATGACGGACTGGCAGTCGCCGGCCATCCTGAAAACGGCGCGGCTCGGCTATGACGGCAAGGGCCAGGCGGGCGTGGCTGCGCGAGGTGATCTTGCCGCGGCGTTCGCATCGCTCGGCAGCGTGCCGTCGGTGCTCGAGCGCCGGATCGACTTCGCCTTCGAGATTTCGGTGCTTGCTGTGCGCGCGCTCGATGGCAGCCTCGCGTGCTACGACGCGCCGCGCAACACGCACGAGGGTGGCATCCTGCGTCGCTCGCTCGTGCCGTCGGGCATTGCTGCGGGCATCGAGGCGCAGGCCTGTGAGATCGCGGGGCGGATCGCGACCGCGCTCGAGTATGTCGGCGTGCTCGGGGTCGAGATGTTCTATCTCGGGCCGGACGCTGCGACGCCGCTACTCATCAATGAGATCGCGCCGCGCGTGCACAATTCCGGCCACTGGACCATGGATGCCTGCGCGGTCTCGCAGTTCGAGAATCACATTCGCGCGATCGCTGGCTGGCCGCTCGCTTCGACGGCGCGGCACAGCGACGCCGAGATGCGCAATCTCATCGGCCATGATGCCGACGACTGGGCGGCGCTTGCTGCCGATCGCGACGTCTGCCTGCACCTCTACGGCAAGCGCGAGGCGCGGCGCGGCCGCAAGATGGGGCATGTGACACGGCTTTCGCCGCGTTCGGCTTGAGCGGCACGACAGCTCGTCACACTATCCTCACTTGAGCGTCACGCTATGGTCGCATGAGTTGCGAACGGTGGTCGCCCGGACAACTGGTCCGGCGCTCATGTGTCGGCCGTCTCCGACATCTGAGGACGCGGCGCCCTGCGCCGCTCTAACGATAGGAAGGAATCCAATGATGAACAGAACAGCGCTAGTCATTGCGGCTCTCGTTCTGGCTCTGACACTGGCCTGGTACGCGGTGCCGCTTCCTGATGGGGACACGCCCGCGACACCACCTGCCGCGACGGTGCCCACACAGCCAGCACCAGCGCCCGAGGCCGTACCTGCAACACCGGCCACGCCGCCGGCGGAAACGCCGAAGCAGTAGGCAGCGAGGCTCTCTGTTGCTCGAGGCGGCCCTAGAACGCCTCGAGCAGCCGGCCGAAGCCGGCTTTCTGATCGCGGATATCGTTCGTGCGCAGCGCGTGCCAGTAAGTGGCGGTGTTGATCGCGATTACCGGCTTGCCGAGCCACAGCTCTGCCGTCGCCGCAAGGCGAACCATCGAGAGGTTCGTGCCAACCTGGATGATGGCATCGACGTCATCGCCGTCGAGCGCGCGAATCGCCTCGCGGCATTCCGCGTTGGTCACCTCAGCGATGCCCGTCCACGACTTGCACTGAAGCGCCGTGTCGCGCGCGACCGTCAGCCCGACATCCTGGAAGTATCGCTTTACCTCCGCGTTCATGACTGGCCAATAGGGCGTGAGCACTGCGATGCGTTTGATGGCGCCGATGGCTTCGATTGCGGCGTATGTCGCCTGGCTGCCCGTTGTGACCTTGAGACCCGTCTCCTCGATAATGCGCTTCGAGAAGGCTTCAGCCCCCTTGGCGCCGCCGAAGAACGAGAGCGCCGAAATCCCCATCACCAGATAGTCGGGCTCGCACGTCATGACGCTCCGGATCGCGTCCATGACGTTGCTGCCGATGGTGTCGATGCCGGCGCGGAACGAGTCGTTGCTCAACGCCTTCACATTGGGCGTGAAGATGCGGCTGAAGTGGTTCGTGACTCCTATGGGCCGCATGTCGTCGAAGTCGGGCTGGACGATCGTGTTCGTCGAGGGCGCCATTACCCCGAATTTGCAACGCCATCCAAGAGCATCAGGCATGATGTGAACCCACTAGAGAGCAACCGATGTCCACATCATGCCGCGACGCCTGGGGGCCGTCCACCTCGGCTGTTGGCAGGAACGCCCTTCCACTTCGCGAAAATCTGTGCTGCCTATGCAGCAAGAAAAGTTGTTAGGGAGGCTCTGTCGTGACCGTCGTCATCGTTGGTGCAGGCATCGGTGGTCTGACGCTGGCGCTCAGTTTGCATCAGGTCGGGATCGCAGCGCGCGTTTACGAAAGCGTGGACAAGCTCGAGCCGCTCGGCGTCGGCATCAATCTGCTACCGCACGCGGTGCGCGAGCTCACAGAACTCGGACTCGCCGACGAGATTGCAGCGACGGCCATCCCCACCTCGACACTCTCCTACGTCTCCAAGCGCGGGCAATCCATCTGGTCGGAGCCGCGCGGGCGGGCCGCAGGCTACAATTGGCAGCAGTTCTCGATCCACCGCGGCGAGCTGCAGATGATTCTCTATCGTGCGGTGCTTGAGCGCCTCGGGCCCGATGCCGTACGCACGGGACATCACTTCTCCAGCTTCGAGCAGACGAGCACTGGCGTTAGCGCCGCCTTCATCGACCGGCGGAGCAGCACGCCCCGCGAAGCAGCTGAAGGCGCGCTGCTGATCGGATGCGATGGCATTCACTCGTCGCTTCGGGCGAAGTTCGTGCCGAACGAAGGTCCGCCGAAGTGGAACGGCGCCATTCTTTGGCGCGGCGTGACGGAGAGTGTGCCGTATCTAGACGGGCGCACCATGATCATGGCCGGGCACGAGCGGCAGAAGTTCGTCTGCTATCCGATCTCACGCCGCGCGCTGGACGAGGGGCGCGCGCTCGTCAATTGGATCGCGGAGATGCGCTACGATTCCGACCACGAGTGGCGGCGCGAGGACTGGAACCGCGCCGGGCGGCTCGACGAGTTCCTGCCGCACTTCGAGAGCTGGCAATTCGGCTGGCTCGATGTGCCGAGCCTCATTCGCGGTGCGCGCGCCTGCTACGAGTACCCGATGGTGGATCGCGATCCGCTGCCGAGCTGGGGGAGCGGTCGCGTGACGCTGCTCGGTGATGCTGCGCATCCCATGTATCCCATCGGCTCCAATGGCGCCTCTCAAGCCATTCTCGATGCGCGCGTGCTCACGCGCGAGATCCGCGCGCACGGGCTTGGCCCCGAGGCGCTCGCTGCCTATGCGGCCGAACGCAATCCGGCGACGGCGCGGATCGTGCTGGCCAACCGGGCCAACGGGCCTGAGCAGGTCATGCAGCTCGTCGAGCAGCGCGCGCCTGCAGGCTATGGGCGCATCGAGGATGTGCTGTCGATCGCGGAACTCGAGGAGGCCGCCGCCGGCTACAAACGGCTCGCCGGCTTCGATCGCGAGACGCTCAACAGCCGTCCCCCGATCGTGGCGGTGGTCTGAACGCGGCCACGACGCCTGCTCGCGCAATTACTTGTTCCCGGCGTTACAGCGACCCATCCCTCTTTGCGAGTACGCCTTGGCAGCCAGGCTGCTGGCGCCGCATCTAACACTCGCACCGGAGAGGATAATGTGATGTCGAAGAATGTGATCAACCGCGCCATGCTGGCCACCATGGCCGTCGCAATCGGTGGCGTATCCACGCTCGCGTCGGACGAGGCAGAAGCTCGTGGCCCTCGCTTCCAGCAGTGGACCTATGAGAGCGAGCGCCCTCTGAAGGGCTACGAGGGCTTTCTGGAACCCGGCACCTACTGCTCGTACCGACGCTTTCCAGTCCGCGTGTGCAACTACGACTCACGAGGTCGCGAAGTCTGCAAGATCAAAGGCTGGAGAATGGAGCAGAGCTGCTCGTGATGCGAAGATGAAGCGAGTGCGCCGCACGGATTGCATTTCATGCGGCGCGGCGTCTTGTTGTCGCCTCTAAGGATCGGTCGGACGATTGAGCGGGTTGGCCGGCGCTCTCACTTCATGAGTTCCGTGCAAGTGCTGCTCCACCTTGGCGATGGCAGCTTCGTGTGAGGCGATACCAGCAAGGGAGACAAGATCGGCGTCGACAGACACCGCGTAAACTCTTCGCCTGATCCATCTCTGATAGCTGCTAAAGGTGCGGGACGCGAACGCGACATCACCATCACCTGAGGTCCGCCGCATCCCGCGTGGGAGTGTGCACTGGAGCGCCCTTGCGGATGCTCCACCTGCATCGTCACCGATAGTCGTATGTTCGTCGATGATCATCATGCAAGTCACCGTGCGGTTCGATTATACGAGACTTCACTTCGAGAAAGAAGGCTCTTCATTCGACGAGCGGAACCGGGTTGCGATAGTTCGGATCCACTCGTCGCGTGCGTGCCGCTAGGGAAGTGCTTCCCTGAAATCATCGGCACTCGGCCGATGGGGCAATGCGTCCTTGAACTCGTCGTTGCTCGGCCGGTTTGGAAGTGCCTCTTTGAATTCATCGTTGCTCGGTCGATTGGGCATCGTCTGGTTGATCTGATCCCAAATCTCTTCTGCAGTCTTCGCTGAGCCAGGGGCCGAAAGTGCAGTGAGAACGGCGGCTGCGATCATCAGGTGCTTCAGGGTATTCATGGCTTCCTCCTGTGGGGTTGGGCGATCCGATCAGCAGGATGCCGCCGGTCGCTTGCTCCACATATGAAGGCAGCCCATCAACCTCTCGTCAGTACATCGTCAATGACGGCGCGCGCCGCGTGCAGGAGATTTTGCCGAAGGCACGCGCCCGGCACTCGTGTGAGGCTGACGATCGGCGCGCAGCAATTCGGCGCATCGCCTAGTCACTGTGACGATGAAATAACGCAACGCCTGAGTGCCTTGACGAGAAGCTGGTCGAGAAGCTCATAACCGGAAATGTCGGCGTCTTTCGACTCGAGTTCGAGCGTGAGAGAATCTCAAAGCGACCGCATTGTTCGCCAGCGCTTCGCTGCGCCACGCACCGATTGTATCGCTGACGCTCGGCGTGTGCTGCGTGCAGCGCGCCGTGGATCGCTCGCGGAGAATTGAACCGCGCTGACCTCGCCCCCTGGGTGTCGGCGAGACGTCGAGGAGCTTGCTTATGGGTGATATCCGCATCGCTCACACCAGACTTGCCCGAATGGACAGCAGGCAATCGTCAGGCGAGAGCTTCAACGTTGTTCGCGATTCGCACTCACGCAATGACGCCGAAGCCATCCCCGTTTCCATGGTGACGTTCAGTAGTTGCAGCCTGCGAAAAGTAACAACGGTTGAAGGTTGACCTCAGTCAATCTCGAATTTGAAGCGAGACCCCTACATGCGTCCATGTCGGTGGTTCCAAGGAGTGAACACATGCGTAAATCACTTGGTAAATTCGTCCTCGCGGCGGGCATCGCTCTGGCAACGGTGACGAGCTTAGCGGCCCAGTCGTCGAACTTCGACTCGAGACGGTTCTGGGATCAGCTGCAGAAGACGGGCGCTTCGATGCCTGCGGCGTTCGACGGGCAGAAGTTCTTCGACGATCTGCAGAAGACGGGCGCAAGTGCCTCTTTTAGCCCGAGGCAATTCTTCGACGAGCTCCAGAAGACGGGCGCCAAGCTGCCGGCGACGTTCGATCCGCAGAAATTCTTCGAGGACCTCGAGAAGGAAAATGCCGCGCAAGTGCCGCCTATGGTCAAGGTGAAGTGATCAGCGTCGCTTTGTGATGCATTAGATCGAAGGGTCCGATTGGGGGCGAGCCAACCGGACCCTGCTCGCGACGTGACGAACTCTGCACTCGGAAGCCGTGAGATGCACCTGCTCTCGGAGTGCATTCTGTCATTGAAAGAGTAATTGCAGCGGGTACGAACTCGCGCCGCTCGGCGAACCGAGCGGCGCGAGCTGTTGTCGTCACCAATAGTCGGGGCAGATCCAGCCGCCATAGCGGCCGCTGTAGTAGCAGTCCCAATATCCGGGATTGTAACCCCAGACGAAGAAGTTCACGCCGCGACTGCGGAAGCGACCACCGTCGTGGAAGCGACCGTTGTTCACGCGGGCGAAGCTCGGACCGCCGCGGCCTCTGGGGCCGCCATTGAAGCCCATTGAGCCTCTCGGGCCACCGCCGAACGTGCCGCCGCTCATGCGGCCTCCGCCGCTGCTGAACCCGCCGCCGCCCATGCGGCCTCCGCCGCCGCTGAACCCGCCGCCACCCATGTGGCCTCCGCCTCCGCCTCCTCCTCCGCTGAATCCACCACCACCGCCGTGGCCACCGCCTCCGCCGCCCCCGCCACCGCCACCCCCGCCGCGGACGAGCGTCAGGTAGCCGTCAGTACTGAGTGACGACTGGGCGGGGGAGAAGGCATAGGCAGCGGATGCGCCGACACACATGAGGGATGCGAAACCTAAAACCGATAAGCGACGCAGCATATAAGCTCTCCTTTCCTACTCGGAGGCAGGCCGCGCATCGTGCGTGTGGAGGTGCAGGAGGCTCATCGAGCACTGCAGGCCAACGGACTGTGCGCGAAGCCTGCTCCTATTGCTGAATCAATGGTGCGCGGGTCGGGCAAGTTCCATGCCTTCGACCAAGCTTCACGCACCATTGATGGGGGCCCATGGTGCCGAGGGTAGCGTGATCGCAGCGGCACGGCGCACGGCCCCTATCAGGCGTACTCACCACCAATGTCCTTGCCGGTGTAGTCCTGCATCATCGCGGTGGCGGCGACGCTCAGGATCGAGCAGAAGAGAATGTAGGCAGCAATCGCCATGCCCGAATGGTGGCGACTGTAGAGCCAAGTCGCGATGAGAGGTGCCGGCCCTCCCGCAATCACGGAGGCAAGTTGATAGCCAAGCGAAGCGCCGCTGTAGCGCAGGCGGCCGGTGAAGGCCTCCGCGATCAGGGCGGCCTGCGGGCCGTACATCATGTCGTGCGGTATGAGCGACAGCACGATCGCGAGGAAGATGAGCGCCGGCGAGCCGGTATCGAGCAGCTTGAAGTAGACGAAGCCGAAGATGCCCGTGACGATCGCCCCTATCAGGTACATGTTCCTGCGGCCGATGCGGTCAGACAGGTGACCGAAGAAGGGGATGGAGAAGAGGGACAGGAGCGCTGCTGTCATCACGGCAATGAGCAGGAAGTCACGCGAGACGCTCAGCGCCGCGGTGCCATAGGCGAAGATGAAAGCCGTGAAAATGTAGAACGGCGCCTGCTCGGCCATGCGAAGGAGCGCGCTCAGGATGATCTCCTTGGGCTGGCGCTTGATCACTTCCAGGATGGGCGTTCGCTCGATTTTCTGTTCTTGGACGAGGCGACGGAATGTCGGCGTCTCGAGCACGCCGAGCCGGATATAGAGCCCCACGCCGACCAGCACTATGCTGAGGGCGAACGGAATCCGCCAGCCCCAGGACAGGAACTGGTCGCCCGACATCTGGCTGAAGGCCAGAACGGCGAGGTTCGCGAGGAACAGACCGCACGGCACGCCGAACTGCGGCCACGACGAGATGAAGCCTCGGCTCTCGTTGGTGCGTGCCCATTCCATGGACATCAGCACCGAGCCGCCCCATTCACCACCGACGCCGATACCCTGCAGGAAGCGCAGTACGGTCAGAATGACCGCGCCCCAGATGCCAGCTGTCTCGTAGGTGGGCACCAGCGCGACGGCGAAGGTGGCGAGACCCATGAGCATCAACGTGGCGATGAGCGTCGCCTTGCGGCCGATGCGATCGCCGTAGTGGCCGAAGATCGCAGCACCGACCGGGCGCGCGGCGAAGCCCACCGCGTAGATGGCGAAGGCTTCGAGCGTTCCAACAAGTGGATCAGAGTGCGGGAAGAACAGCTTCGCAAAGACGAGGCCGGTGACGGTGCTGTAGAGGAAAAAGTCATACCACTCGATGGTGGTCCCGACCGTGCTGGCAATCACGGCCCGCCTTAGCTGGATGCTGTGCTCGCGTTCGCTGAGGTTCAAGTCTGCGACGTCGATCGCGGCCATGGCACGTTTCCTCGGTGCCGGGCCGACGGCGCCTTGAGCGGCAGCGGCCGGCCCGATTGACGCGTTTCCTGCGTTAGAGGGTCTGGAAGGACTTATCGACCGGCAGGCCCTTCTGCATGAACGGCTGGCCGATGTTGCCCCTGCCGCCCGCGCCAATCAGCCGACGGGCCCTTGGCTCGTGCACGACCACCCAGAGTGTTTCACCGGCCTTGTGCTCACCCCTCAGGCGCACTTTCACGCCCTTGTGGTCGCCGGCCCTGAGCGGGGCGTAACCGAGGATGCGATTAGTCATCTCCCCGTTGGCATCGGCCGTGTGAATGGCAACGAAGCCGCGAGTTGGGAGGTTAACGTCGTTGATGGTGACAGTGTTTCGGCTGAGCTTCTGATTTGCGACGTCAATTGTGGGAGCTTGTGCCGGCGCAGGAGCCTGAGCTTGCGCCAGCGCGGCGCCCGCGTAGGCGGCTCCAGCCGTGAGAGCGACGGCTAGCGACATAATGGATTTCGCACGTTTGGGCATGGTCCAGGTCCTTGTGCAAGCGATGGTTTGAAACCACCTCATCGAGAGACGGAGCGGTCCGTGCGAGCGTTTTGGAGCTCCGGCCGTTTGCGCCTTGACTGGTCTCTCAGCACATCCTTCAGCACCACTTGTGCCAGACGATCTAAGGGCTTGAACTGCAGTAGATTTAGACCATTTGAAATAAGCGCATTGGTGGCTTTCCACCACCGTTGCCGCCAGCGAGTGGTCGAGGACAACCTCCTTGAGGCCGCCCCCAGACCACCCGAGAGACCGGTCCGGAGACCGCGATGTCGGATGACGCAATCCCCGGCGCCCATGTGGCGACGCCCGTGCCTCGCCCGGCAGGCTCGGCAGGCATCGGTTCGGCCTCACCTCAGCGCTCTGTTCTGGACGAGGTGCTATCGGGACCTATCCAGCTTCTCGCAGTCGTGGGAGGGCTGGCCCTGCTCGTGGCGCTCGGTCTTCTCTTCACGGTGTCGTGGCGCGGTGTGCAGCGCCTCGAGCCCTTCTATGCGCATCTCGAGCAGCAGGAGCGCCTGCAGCAGATCGAGCGCCAGGTTGACAACCTGCTCGCGCTTCACGCGTCCCAGGGTCGCGAACCGGGGCCGACGGACATAGCGCCGCTGAAGGATCAGCTCTCGCAGCTCATTGCCGCTCACATTTTCTCGGATGCGGCTAGTCCCGAGCGTCTGAGAGGCGCGCTGAAGTCACTCGAAGATGCGCGCAATGCGCCGGAAAGCGTCGCGGACGCCCGTGCGCGCATCGGTGAGGTGCTGGATCGCGAAAAGAACGCAGGTCGCAGCGAGCTGAGCAGTATCCGGCATGGTGCCCGCGCCGAGCTCATGCTGGCGGCCGTCGCGCTTCTCGTCCTGCCGTGCACCGCGCTTCTCGTGCTGCTCATCCTGCGGGACCACATCACGCGACCGCTGCGTGATCTGAGCGGGCTGCTGAACCTGATCGGAGAGGCGCAGTACCGCCCAGCCCCGGCTGGCGACGTCGCGGTGCCGATCAGGCCCATCATGGAGGGCTACAATCGCCTGGTTGAGCGGCTCACCATGGCTCTGCAGACGAACAAGCGCTACCAGGACCAGCTCCAGGCCCAGGTGCAGGCAGCAGCCGAAACCCTCGTCCGGCAGCGCGTCGAGCTTGCCGAGGCGGATCGGCTGTCGGCTGTCGGCGAGATGTCGGCGCGCGTGGCGCATGAGCTGCGCAATCCGCTCGCCGGCATAAAGATGGCGCTCGCCAATCTCACGCACGACAGCGCCGATGTGGATCAGCGCGAACGTCTGCAGCTCATCTCGGCCGAAGTCGATCGCATGGCGCGTCTCCTGGACCAACTGCTGGTCAGGGCGCGGCGGCAGCCCGAGGTGCCAACCGAGCTTGAGCTGCGCACGCTGGTCGCCGATCTCCTTGCGCTTGCCCGCTATCAGGTTCCCGATCGCATCACGCTGAGCAACACCACGCCAGCAGGCGTCATGTGCCGTTTGCAGAGGGATGGCGTCCGGCAGATGCTCCTCAACCTCGTGCTCAATGCCAGTCAGGCCATCGGCGAGGAGGCAGGTACCATCAGTGTGGCCGCGTGGCGCGAGAACCAGATGTTGCGTCTGTCGGTCATCGACGACGGTCCCGGCTTCTCCAAGGATCAGATCGACAGCGGCATCCGCCCGTTCCTCACGCGTCGAGAAGGCGGATCGGGCCTCGGGTTGTCGACCGTGCAGCGCATGGCGCAGGCGATGGGTGGAAAGCTGGAGCTCGCTAATCGAGAGCCTCACGGCGCCATCGTAACGATCAGTCTCGGCAGCAGCGAGGCGCATTGATGGATACTTTGCTCATCATCGAGGACGAGGCTCTGTTCGGCGGCGAGCTCAAACGCCACTATCAGCGCGCGGGATGGCATGTCCTGCTCGCTCCTACGCTCAGGGAGGCGGAGCACCTGCTGCTGCGCACGCGCGTTGCGCCCGCGGTGGTGCTCTCCGATATGAACCTTGCCGATGGCAATGGCCTCGACCTCCTGGAGAAGGCGCGGGGCCTCGGCGAGGCGAGCGAGTGGGTATTCCTCACGGGCTACGGCGAGCCGACAGATGCGGAGCGCGCGCAGAAGCTCGGGGCATTCGATTTTCTGCAGAAGCCGACGGAGTTCAAGAACCTCGATCTCGTCATCGCTGGTGCGGTGCGCAGCGCCCGCGCACAGCGACGCCTCAGGGACCAAGCATCCGCGGAGCGCCTGCGGTACGCGGTCGGGGCGTTCATCGGATCGAGCCCGGCGGCCGAGCGCGTGCGCGAGCTGGTCGGGCGACTGCAGGATCTGCCGCTTTCCAGCATCATGATCGCCGGCGAGACCGGGACGGGAAAAGGCCTCATCGCCCGCATTCTTCACTACTCGGGTGTTCGAGCGGATGGCCCGTTCGTCGAAGTGAATTGTGTCGCTCTGCCGAGAGATCTCCTGGAGTCGGAGCTTTTTGGGCATGAGCAGGGCGCGTTCACCGGGGCGAAGGGGCCACATCGCGGCCTCATGGAACAGGCCGATGGCGGCTCTCTCTTCCTCGACGAGATCAGCGAGATGGACCCCGCCCTGCAGGCCAAGCTGCTCACCGCTATAGAGAGCCACAGGGTCCGTCACCTCGGTGGGGAGCGCGAAATCACGGTCGACATCCAGGTCATTGCAGCGACCAACCGGGATCTGGGCAAGGCCGTGAGCGAGGGGCAATTCCGCGCGGACCTCTACCACCGTCTCAGTGTCTTCGAGCTGACGCTCCCGGCCCTTCGCGATCGCAAGGAGGACATCGAGGAGCTGGTGATGGCGTTCGTCGCCGAGTTCAACACCAAGGCGAACAAGCGCGTGAGCCGTGTGCCGCCAGAAGTCATGGCGCGCCTCAGGGCCCATGACTGGCCGGGCAATGTCCGCCAGCTCCGCAATGTGATCGAGAGATGCATCCTGCTCTCGAGTGGCGAAGACTTGCCGGTCGAATGGCTGCAGCTCGCGCCCGTATCCGAGTCGCACGCGCCGCATACGCAAGCTGTGCCGGATGGTGGCGATTGGATCCATCTCCCGCTCGATGGCTCCATGGCGCTCGACGACATGGACCGGCACATCATCCACACGGCGCTCGAGCGGCATGGCCACAATGTCATGGCCACGGCGCGTGCGCTCGGCACGACGCGCGAGACGCTCCGCTACCGCATCCAGAAGTACGGTCTCATGAAGAACTGACTTCTCAGGGCAACGTTGGTGGCTTTCCACCGGCAGAACTCGCGCGCGATGGTGCGAAGCCACCATCGACAAGTCTGCTGCCGATAATAGTCTCGCAAAATCAATGTGATGAGAGATGGCACGGGTGATGCTCCACGCCCATTGCCTTGCCGGCTTGCCGGCGAGGCGGGCGCGCGTCAGGGAGTCCACCACCCATGCTCGAGATCGTCGGGAGCAACGAGGTCAGTAGCCGGATTGCACCGACGTCGAGCGCGCGCGCTTCACAATTCATTCGGAGCGCGTCGCCATGAGAGAGCGCGCGAGCAATGGCCGGGCTGGAACCGAGCTTCAGGATTTCTGGAGGCTTGTCATCCTCGAGGGGAGCGGGCTTGTCGTCCTCGGCATGGTCGCGGTCGTTCTGCCCAAGATCGCCGCGCTCGCCGCCGAGCTGCTCACAGGCTGGCTTCTCCTGATCACAGGCCTCTTTCGCTTCGCGTCGATCTTCAGCGCGCAGGGTGCGCCCGGCTACTGGGGTTCGATTCTGCTTGCGGCAATCACCAGCGTGCTCGGTGCCCTCCTCGTGCTGTCGCCGGCTGACGGCATTCTCACGCTGACTCTGGCGCTCGTCATCTACCTGTGCGCTCACGGGGTTGCCAGCCTGGCGGTCGCCGGCGCGCTGCGTGGCGCCACCGGCAACTGGTTCTGGATCGCACTCGGCGCCGCAGTCGACTTCCTGCTGGCGGCGCTCATCGTCGCCGGATGGCCGAGCGCGGCCGCGTGGATGCTCGGCCTCTACATGGGCATCAATCTCACTGTCGCGGGCCTCGGGCTGATCCTCGCGGCCGTAGGTGCGCACACCGCAGAAAGCTGAACTTCAACAAACCGATCATCGAAGGAGAGAAACATGAGCGATGAAGTCGAGCAGACGAAGGAGCCATCCCGCGCAAGCGCAGTCCGGCGCGGCGGCTGGCCGATGGTGGGTATTGCCGGTGTTGCGGCAGCCGCCATTATTGCCGGCGCAGTCCGCGCGGCCGAGCAAAGCCCAAGTGCGGCAACAAATCCGGCGACGAGCCCGAGCATGGCCGCCGCACCCGGCGCGATTGCGCAAATGCCGAGCTTTGCGGATCTCGCGGATCACGTGAAGCCGTCGGTCGTGTCCGTGTATGTCAGCGCGGAGCAGACGGGCGAAACCTCCCCCTTTGGCGAGGAGGGGCAAGGGAACAACGCAATCCCGCCAGGCTCGCCCTTCGAGTTCTTCTTCCGCCAGTTCGGGCAGCCGGGCCTCAGGACACAGCCGCAGATCGTCCAGGCCCAGGGCTCCGGCTTCTTTATTTCCGGCGACGGCTACATCCTGACCAACAACCATGTCGTCGATCACGCCAAGACGGTGAATGTGAAGACCATCGACGGGCAGTCGTACCCCGCGAAAGTGGTCGGCACCGACGCCAAGACCGATCTCGCGGTTCTCAAGGTCGAAGGTAAAAGCGGCTTCCCGGCCGTGGCGTTCGCAGAGACTACGCCGCGCATTGGCGACTGGGTGCTGGCCGTAGGCAATCCTTTCGGACTCGGCGGTACGGTCACGGCAGGCATCGTCTCGGCTCATGGGCGCGATATCGGCTCGGGTCCTTACAACGACTTCCTGCAGATCGATGCACCGGTGAACAAGGGCAACTCCGGCGGGCCGACCTTCAATCTCAAGGGACAGGTGGTCGGCGTGAATACCGCCATCTTCTCGCCGTCCGGCGGATCGGTCGGCATTGCGTTCGACATCCCCGCCGATACGGCCAAGGCCGTTGCGGCTCAACTCGAGGCCAAGGGAGCTGTCACGCGCGGCTGGATGGGTGTCGCCGTCCAGAGCGTGACAACGGATGTGGCTGACAGCCTGCGCCTCACGCAGGCCACGGGCGCCCTGATCGATCAGGTCCAGGCCGGTGGACCGGCGTCCAAGGCCGGCCTCAAGCCCGGCGATGTCATCCTGTCGATCGACGGCAAGGCCATCGTCGATGCGCGCGATCTCGCTCGCACGGTTGCGGCGCAGGATCCCGGCAAGACGGTCGCATTCAAAATCTGGCAGGGCGGCAAGGAGCAGACACTCCGCGTGACCGTCGCCGCGCTGCCGAACGAGCCAACGGCACCACCCACTCAGGCGCACCAGAGCCAGCCCAAGCTCGGGCTCTGGCTCGCGCCGGCTGGCGAAGTGGAGGGCGCGGGTTCGCAGGGCGTCGTCGTGGTGAATGTGGATCCGCAAGGTACGGCTGCCGACAAAGGCATTCGCGTGGGCGACGTGATCCTAGAGGTCGGCGGCAAGCAAGTCGCGACGCCACACGACGTTGCAGGCGATCTCGAAACCGCCGCGAAGAACGGCCAGCGCGCCGTGCTCCTTCGGATCAAGTCCGCAAGCGAAACGCACTTCGTGGCCGTGCCGATCGGCCAAGGCTGAAAGGGCAACGAAAACCCACGCGGCGCTGCCGGACAAGCGCTCGGCACGTCGCGTGGATTGCTTGCGCGGATCCAATGCCAACGTCCGGCCGACAGCACTCGCGCCTAAAAGGAAGACGGCCTTGCAAAGGCAGACACAAGAACCAGACCGCAAGGTGAGGAAGTCCACGTGGCGATGGGCGTTCGCAGCGGCTGTCATCGCCATCGCAGGATTTGCGGCCTGGCAATACATCTGGCTGCCGGAAAGAGCGTCTACTCGGCGACAGCCGGTCGCGATTGCTGCGCCGGTGCATCTGGCGACAGTCGAGACGCGCGATGTCCCGCTCTACCTCAGCGGGCTAGGGACCGTGCAGCCGACCAACGCGGTCACCGTGAAATCGCGCGTCGACGGCCAGATCGAGAAGGTCGCCTTCGAGGAAGGCCAGATCGTGCAGAAGGGCGATCTGCTTGTGCAGATCGATGCGGCGCCATTCAAGGCCGCCGTCGATCAGGCGATCGCGAAGCTCGCGCAGGATCAGGCTTCGCTGCTCAATTCTCAGCAGGATTTGGAGCGCACCTCAAAGCTGGCGAAGCAGGGCGATGCCACGCAGCAGCTCTTCGACCAGCGCACGGCCTCCGTCGCGC
>VFQP010001943.1_pt1 | contig 24856 bp, 14 predicted proteins | sample 3512351 | NCBI WGS metagenome assembly VFQP01 (sample SAMN10412372, study PRJNA504923) | tailings metagenome | isolation source: Relicate 1 Philex TSF1 revegetated site | place: Philippines: Tuba, Benguet | collected 2017-08-29
CGGTCAACGGTCAACGGTCAACGGTCAACGGTCAACGGTCAACGGTCAACGGTCAACTATTTATACATTTCCTCTTTCAACCCCTTCACCCTTTCATCCGACAGATATTCATCGAACGTCATCAAACGATCAATGATACCGCGCGGTGTAAGTTCGATGACACGGTTAGCTACTGTTTGCATGAATGTATGGTCATGGCTCGTTAGTAATACGATGCCTTTGTAGTCTGTACACTGTTCGTTGAAGCTTTGGATGCTTTCAAGATCGAGGTGGTTGGTTGGCTGATCGAGCAGGATGACGTTTGGATTCTGCAGCATCATCCGGCTGAGCATACAACGTACTTTTTCACCACCACTGAGAACGTTCGTCTTCTTCAGTACGTCATCGCCGCTAAACAACATTTTGCCAAGGAAACCACGGAGGAATGGTTCGTCCACATCTGTTACATGTGGGGGAACGAACTGGCGCAACCAATCCATCAAATTCATATCACCACCAAAGAACTGGCTGTTCTCCTGCGGAAGATATGCGTGTGTTACAGTGCTGCCCCATTCGTAAGAGCCGCTGTCTGCCGTCATCTCGGCATTGATGATATTGAAGAAGTTTGTAACAGCGAGCGGGTCACGGCTCAGCAAAGCGATCTTATCGCCCTTGTTAACAGTGAATGTAACGTCTTTGAAAAGCATACGGCCATCAACCGAAGACGTCAACTTTTCAATATTCAGGATCTGGTTACCCACTTCTCTCAACTGCTGGAAGATGATACCAGGGTATTTGCGATAGCTTGGCTCGATCTCTTCGAGAGTAAGTTTTTCCAGGGCTTTCTTACGTGAAGTTGCCTGTTTACTTTTCGATGCGTTCGCACTGAATCGCGCGATGAAGTCGAGCAGGGCCTGACGCTTCTCTTCTACTTTCTTATTCTTATCATTTACCTGGCGGGCCATCAACTGGGATGACTGATACCAGAAGGTATAGTTACCGGTGAAAATCTTCACTTTTTGACGGTCAACGTCTGCGACGTGTGTACACACAGCGTCAAGGAAGTGACGGTCGTGGCTCACTACCAGTACGATGTTCTCGTAATCAGCAAGGAAGTTTTCCAGCCAGCCAATGGTTTCGATATCCAGACCGTTGGTGGGCTCATCAAGCAGCAGGATATCCGGATTGCCGAACAATGCCTGTGCAAGCAACACCCGCACTTTAAATGTTGACGGGATATCTTTCATCAGCATCTGGTGAAACTCTTCTTTCACACCGAGTTCACTGAGCAGCATGGCAGCATCGCTTTCTGCGGTGTATCCGCCCATTTCTCCAAATTCGCCTTCCAGCTCGCCGGCACGGATGCCATCTTCTTCTGTAAAATCAGCCAGCGCATAGATCGCCTCGCGCTCCTGTGCCACTTTCCACATGCGGCTATGGCCCATCATCACGGTATTCAACACAGTTTGCTCGTCAAACTCAAACTGGTTCTGTTTCAGGATAGCCATACGCTCTCCCGGAGTGATATCGATCGAACCTTTATTTGGTTCAATTTCACCACTCAAAATTTTCAGGAACGTACTCTTTCCGGCGCCATTGGCCCCAATCACTCCATAACAGTTCCCTTTTGTGAAATTAAGATTCACATCTTCAAACAAAACCCTTTTACCATAGGCCAGTTTGAGATCTCTTACGCTGATCATTATTGTTACTGATTTTGAAGCCGCAAAGGTACGGCATAAATGTGAGAATTGATGTCCGATGTTAGATGCCCGATGGTCGATGATGGATGTCGGATAACGGATACTTACATCGGGAAAACAGGATGTCCTGTGAGCTTGTATTTCAGTTAAGTAAGATGGTTGTCGGGCACCGGACATCGATCATCGGCCATCAAAAAAATGCCGCCCCAAAAGGAGCGGCATGATATAGCAGGTTGGTATGTTGGGACTTAGTAGATCATCACCTTGCTTTCGGTGATTTTTTTGCCCGAGCCATCACCGATTACAACGTAATAAATGCCTCTTGCCTTTCCGTTCAGATTGATGGTGTGCAGAGTGTAAGGCCCATTTACGTTTAGCTGTGCATTATAGACTTGCTGCCCGCGGGTGTCGTAGATCGCAAGGGTCTGGCGGCCGGCAGCGCCGGTGCTGTTGTAGAACGAAACGGTGAAAGTTCCATTATTTGGCGTCGGATAGATGAACAGGTTTGAGCTGGCTGTTGCGCCGATCGTTAATACGTTTGATTCATTGCTGCAGCCGGTTGTTGGGTTGGCAATACTCACTTTGTAGTTACCGACTTCTACAGAATCCACCAGGTAGCTGGTGCCGTTGATGCCAGGCAAAACCTGGTCATTTCTGGTCCAGGTGATATTAAAGCCCGCAGGTGCAGGATTGATGGCCGCGTTGATCGTCGTGGTCTGTCCTGGCTGGAGGTTGGTCAGCGGTGTTGCTGCTAGCTGTATTGTCGGACGGATGTTCACGGTAAGGGTTGCTATAGCGGAAGTGGCCGGTGCAGTACAGGTAGCATTCGATAACAGCGCGCGGTAGCGGTTATTGTTCATGGCAAAGGTCACACTACGAACGGCTAATGTAGCAGTAGTAGCGCCACTGTAAGTTCCGCCATTGGTGATATTGGAGAAGTTGTTGCCTCCATCCGTACTTACCTGCCACTGATAGATCACCGGAACAGAACTGGTACCTGCGGTTGTAAAGGTCACGTCGCCAGTTTCGCAGACAGTAACAGCCGCTGGTTGTGTGGATACCACAACAGGGGCAATCACTGTCAGGATCGCAGCGTTGGAATTGATGGTTTGTGAGCAGGTTCCATTTACCTGCACGCGATAGCGGTTATTGGTCTGAGCAAGTTGTGCTGATGTAACCGTATAACTTGTTCCTGTGTTGGCGCCCGGAGCGGCCGTATAGGTACTGCCCCCGTCTGTACTCACCTGCCACAGATAGCTCACCGCATTGGTTGCAGTTACAGAGAACGTTGGGTTGCTGTTCAGACAGGCTGATACAGACTGAGGTTGCGCCGTTACCGCTGGTGGAGTCTGAGATTCTACATTGAATGTCAGCACACGCGTTTTCTGAATAGCACCTGCGGTACCAGTGACCGTTACTGTATAGCTTTGGCCTGCAGTAAGAAGATTTGTGTTATTCAATGTAACAACTGATGAGTTGCCGGGCGTCACCGGGTTTGTGCCGAATGAGACGGTCACACCTGCAGGCAGATTGTTCTGCCCTACCGTCAGATTAACGGGTGTATTGAATCCGAGCGTTGATGTTGTTCCCAGCGTGATATTTGAACTGGTCTGCTGGCAGGTAACCGTTACAGCAGCAGGTGTATTGAAATTGAATTCCGGTCCGGTGATCGAAAAGTTCACATCGGAGATATCAAAGAAGATATTGCCGACCGCTTCAACTTTAATACGTGCCGTAGTGCTCGTTTGTGCAGGAATATTAACTACTTCGGAGCCATCATTTGGCGTGCTGGCTGCCAGCACCACAGGGAATGTCAGACCACCATCATACGATAAAGAAATTTTTACATTGGCACAATTGATCGTTCCGGTATTGGTGCCGTTAACGGACCATGTGACAGTTTGATCAACCCCGGCTCCCCAACTTACTGCAGTGTTTGGTGCAGTAACAGCAAAGGGGCCTGTATTAGGAATTACTGCCACCGTCATATCATCATCGGATGTGTTGCCGGCCAATGGATGATTATCGCGCACGGTAAGTCTGAAGATCAGTGTTCTGGGAACATTGGGAAGTCTTTCCCAGCGGTTTCCGTTAGTGCCATCAAGGATACTTGAAAGTATCGGGAATACGCGGCTTGGTGAAGTGCTGTAGGGTCTTGAGCGGAACACGGGGCCAGATCCGTCATTTTCACTTGGGATCGGGTTGGATGCATTACCCGGGTTGTATTGTTCCCAGGTATAAGTCAGCACATCGGATACGTCTGCGTCGGTAGCGCTTCCTGTAAGCATGAACGGTGTTGCGCGGGGAATGGAATAATCTGCGCCTGCATTGGCGACCGGCGTTGCATTTCCTGTATTGGTCACAACGGCACATCCGCCACCGACAATTCCTTTAATATAATCGGTGATCTGTTCGATGCTTTTTGCGTGGAAATAATCATCAGAGTGTGCCTGCACATCCGTAGACCCGGTGATACCTGCATAACCCATAATCGTTGAGCCGCTTCCCGGTTCCATGAGCGCTCCAAATTGCTCGCTGTCGATATTGTAAGTATGGTTACCTCCGAACTGATGCCCCATTTCGTGGGTAGTGAAATCCACCACGAAAGGATCTCCTTCAGGCATGAAGTGCGAAGTAAAAGCTCTTCCTTTCATTCCGTCTTTGCACACACAGGCAATACAGCCGGCATTTCCATTGTTATTGGCCGGACTTGATTCGCGGTGTACGAGGTGGCCGATATCATAGCTATTGGTACCTATCACGGCATCAAAGGTAGCCTGACCAACAAGATTAGCTGGCCACGGATCAGTTGCCGGATCAAGATATATCACGAGATCATTGTTTGCGACCAGGTTCATATGAATGCCAAAGTCACGCTCATAGATACCGTTTGTTCGGACCATCAGCGTTACCATTGCTGCCAGCACTTTTGCCCTGCGGGCAGCGTCGTTTGCTTCCGATCCTGTGAGGAAGTAGCGGGCATATTCCCCCGTACAGCCCAGGGCAAGACGGTAGGTCCGTAGTTTGGCATCATCCGCACCACGTGCTGTTGTTCCCACGGGGGGAGCTGGTACATCAAGAGTGGAATTGTCTGCCGATTCTTCAGTCAGACAGCGAAATTCTTTTTTATAGTTAACGATATCCTTACGGGAAAATACCACATAGTATTTGCCATCACGGTCAACAGGATCAATATACATCGTCTTCCTGTCCGCGCTAAGTATCATCGCGTGAAATCCACGCGGAGAAAAATCAAAGTGAACGACAGAGGAAGGGTCGTCGATACCCTGGCCAACATAGGTTTTTATCTCCGGATATTTTGCAGCGAGCGCAGGATCCATTACCGTAGATTCTACAGCCCGGAACCTTTCCGGAATACCATCGGAATTGGGAATGGAAATGATGAAAGATGATTTATTGGTAGCTACCATTTCACGCTTTGGAGCATGTTTCAAAGCGTCTTGTAACAAAGGCTCATTCAACTGGAAGATCTTGTATGCATCAGGTCTGTAGCGGCCACCAGAAAAAAGGTTTTTTCCCAGCGCACTTTCATTTACTTCTTTCCATTCACGTTGTGCGAACAACATGGATGAGCAGCACAATAAACCAAGGAATAGAAATGCTTTCAGGTAGAACTTCCTCATAAACGTCAGAAATTGGTTAGGGATTATCTTTAAAAATATCGATATTTCCCTGTCCGCGCAAAAAAAGAAAATGGGCAAAAATGTTTAAAAGTTTTAAGGTTTTAAGGTTTAATTGTTGACTCGACGCTCCGCAGGCTCTAAAAAATTAAGGGTTTTGAAGTATTACAGGCAGGTAGCGTTCAGCGGCCTAAATGATCTTAGACCTTTAAGCTCTTAAACTTTTAAATGTTACACAAAAACAAAAACCGCTCCCTTGGGAGCGGTTTTATAGCGAGGATAAGGATATCTAAACGTTTTAACGTGAGGTTCAACTGTTCTAAAAACTTTTAAACCGTTAAACATTAAAACTTTAAAACCCTGATCCAAATACGCTGAATGGTTTAAAGGATTAATATCCCATTCCACCCATATCAGGAGCGCCGTGAGAATGCGGAGCTTCTTCTTTTTTTGGTTTGTCAGCGATCACACACTCAGTGGTGAGCAACATACCTGCGATAGAAGCGGCATTTTCAAGAGCGATACGTGTTACTTTAGTAGGGTCGATAACACCCGCTTTCAGCAGGTTCTCGTATACTTCAGTACGGGCGTTAAATCCGAAATCACCTTTACCGTCTTTTACTTTCTGAACGATGATTGAACCTTCGAGACCTGCGTTGCCAACGATCTGGCGCAGTGGCTCTTCGAGTGCTCTTCTTACGATCGCCATACCAGTTTGTTCGTCTTCGATCTGGCCGCGAACTTTCGCGTCCAGGGCTTCAACGGCACGGATATAAGCGATACCGCCACCTGGAACGATACCTTCTTCAACCGCAGCGCGAGTTGCGTGCAGCGCATCATCCACACGGTCTTTCTTTTCTTTCATTTCAACTTCTGTAGCAGCACCTACGTACAGTACCGCAACACCACCAGCCAGCTTAGCCAGGCGCTCCTGCAGTTTTTCCTTATCATAGTCAGATGTTGTATTCTCGATCTGAGCTTTGATCTGGTTAACGCGTGCAGTGATATCAGCTTTTTTACCTTTACCACCAACCACAGTTGTATTGTCTTTATCGATCGTTACTGAAGAAGCCTGACCAAGAGAAGACAGATCAGCACCTTCCAGTTTGTGACCAAGTTCTTCGCTGATCACTGTACCTGCAGTCAGTGTAGCGATATCAGTCAGCATTTCTTTACGACGGTCACCAAAGCCCGGAGCTTTAACAGCTGCAACTTTGATAGTACCACGCAATTTGTTTACTACGAGAGTAGCCAGTGCTTCACCTTCGAGGTCTTCAGAGATGATCAGCAAAGGACGACCGCTTTGAGCAACTTTCTCCAGGATATGGAGAATGTCTTTCATGGAAGAGATCTTTTTGTCGTAGATCAGGATGTATGGGTTCTGCAGTTCAGCTTCCATTTTTTCGCTGTTTGTAACGAAGTACGGAGAGATATAACCGCGGTCGAATTGCATACCTTCTACTACGTCAACGGTAGTATCAGTACCTTTTGCTTCTTCTACAGTGATCACGCCTTCTTTACCAACTTTACCAAACGCTTCAGCGATCAGTTTACCGATAGTCTCATCGTTGTTGGCAGAGATAGTAGCCACCTGCTGGATCTTTTTGCTGTCGCTTCCAACAGTCTGGCTTTGACCACGGAGGTTCTCCACAACCAGGCTAACTGCTTTGTCGATACCTCTTTTCAGGTCCATTGGGTTAGAACCTGCAGCTACCATTTTCAGACCTTCACTGATGATAGCCTGTGCGAGCACAGTTGCAGTGGTAGTACCGTCACCTGCAATATCCGCAGTTTTAGAGGCTACTTCTTTCACCATCTGCGCACCCATATTTTCGATTGGGTCTTCCAGTTCGATTTCTTTTGCTACGGAAACACCATCTTTAGTAACGCCTGGTGCACCGAATTTTTTCTCGATTACCACGTTACGGCCTTTAGGACCGAGGGTAACTTTTACAGCGTTGGCCAACACATCCACGCCTTTTTTCATCTTATTTCTTGCTTCAATATCGAAGAAGAGCTGCTTTGCCATGTTATAAGTTTTTGTATTTGTGTTTTAGATCGTATCACGGAAGCGGAGATGCTTCCTCTGAATGTTTGGATAAATGTCCTGATTAAACTATAGCCAGGATGTCAGATTCTCTCATGATGAGATACTCCTGACCTTCGATCTGGATCTCGGTTCCGGCGTATTTGCCATAAAGAACAGTATCACCTGTTTTTACGGTTACAGGCTCATCTTTTTTGCCTGGGCCTGCAGCAACAACCACACCGCGCTGGGGTTTCTCTTTAGCTGTATCTGGGATGATGATACCGCCGGCAGTTTTCTCTTCAGCCGCCGCAGCTTTCACAATTACCCGGTCATGCAATGGGGTAATGTTTACTTTCTTAGCCATAATTGTATTGATTTTTGATGTTTTGTTTTTTATCAAAAAATGGATGGCGAAGGTACGCGAATAATATGCCACTTGGCGGAAAAGCGACATTTTTTCATTTTTGGCCTACTAATCTGGCAGGAACAGGGGGAAGTTCGTGACGAAGTTTACAGGAATAGATGATTGATTGTGGACAGATTGGCGTGATCTTTCCCGCAGATGTACGCAGATTAAATAGCGCAGATACGCAGATAGCTTTCTTTCAATCGGAGGCTGATCTGCGCATCTGCGCTATTTAATCTGCGTACCTCTGCGGGAACCTAACGTCCGCCGGATTTAGAAACTGCTTGCGTCACGATCGTTTCCAACTCGCTGATATCAAACGGTTTTTGTAAAGAATAATCCGCGCCGGCCTCTGTCGCCAGTTCGGTTACATTATTGTTTGCCGTAAAAAAGATCACCGGTATATGGTTGAACTCGGGTGAGTTCTTTACCAGCCTGGTAGCTTTAACGCCCCCGATATCTGGTATCCAGTTATCCATCAGGATAACATCAGGCTTATGTGTTGCTATATCGTCTATGATCTCTGTACACTTATCCCTTATCACCACTTCAAAATTTTTGGCTGTAAGAATCAGGGCACAAACTTCCAGGAGATCCATGTCGTCGTCGTAGATAATAATCTTTTTGCTCATCAGTCTAACCTATTGGGGGGATAAATGTATACTATTTTTCAGCAACCGGTAAACGGAAATAGAAGCAGGATCCTTTTTCTTTATTGCCCTTCACACCTATCTGCCCGTCGTGACGCCGGATGATCTCGGCAGATATATATAATCCTATGCCAAATCCTGAAACACGGATATTGTTCGGGTCGGCACGATAAAACCGCTCGAAGATCTTTTCGTATTCCGCAGGTTTGATCCCGATGCCACGATCTTCGATCGTTACAACCGCATCATTACCCTCACGGAAGATATGAACCATTACATCTTTTTCATCCGGAGAATATTTCACCGCATTGTTCAGCATGTTCGTCAGCACCTGCATGATCTTCTCCCTGTCTGCATTTACCAGCAACGGGTCTCCGGAAGCATGCATGGAAATGGCATAGCCTGGCGCAACAAGCTGAATATCTGCTACTGCTTCCGCCACAAGCTCCGGCAGTGAAAGAAGTTCCTTTTGCAACACCACTTTATCCGTTTCGATCTTTGAAAGATTCAGGAAGTCGCCCACCAGTTTACCCATCTTGTTTACCTGGTTTTCCACTTTGGCCAACGCATTTTTAAGAAAAGCGTCGTCCGTTTTCTGATAAGTGCTTGCCAGCAGTTGTGTATACGCTTTGATAGAGGTGATAGGCGTTTTGAGTTCATGGCTTGCGACTGCAAGAAATTCATTCTTACGGATCTCATCCTGTTTACGCTCCGTAATATCCATGATAGAACCTGCATAACCTGCAAAGTTGCCTGACTGGTCATAATAGGGATAACCTTCGGAATAGGCCCAGTGAACAGACCCATCAGCCTTTTTGAAACGATACTCTGCTGCAAACTTATCGCGGTGTTCCAGCTTGCGCCGGAATACATGCATGACCGTTTCCCGGTCTGCTTCCAGTAATGTCTGGAACCAGCCATGGTCGTGTAGCTCTGCATGCGTAATACCTGTCCAGTTGATCCAGGTATCATTGACAAATGTATTTGCACCGGTCTCGTCTGTCATCCACAAACCAACCGGTGATACGTTGGAAATAGTTTTGAATAATAACTCACTTTGCTGCAGGCGTTCATTGAATTTCTTTTCATCATCTATGTCCATGCAGGCACTGATAAATCCTATGAATTTTCCGCTGATATAGCGCGGCACGGCATTGTCTGAGATCCAGCGATACACGCCATCATGTCTCAACAACCGGTATTCCGCATAGAATGCAGCCTGGTCGAGATAGGCCTTGTTATAAGCTGCGACCGTTCTTTCCAGATCGTCCGGGTGAACACGTTTCTGCCAGCCATCGCGTCTTTCTTCGTCCAGCGTACTACCGGTAAAGTTGAGCCAGGTAGCATTAAAGAAATCGAGGAATTTATCGGAGCCGGACATCCAGATCATTACCGGCGCACTGTCTGCCACCAATTTGAAACGTTCCTCACTTTCCTGGAGGGAGATGAAAGCCATTTTCGATTCGGTAATATCCTGCAATGTCCCCATCATCCTTTCCGCAACCCCTTTCTTATTATAGAACAGCTTGCCCCTGGCTCTGATCCAGCGGGTTTCTTTCGCTACGGTAATGATACGCATTTCCAGGTCAAGCCGCCCTGTTTTCAATGCTTCGGCCATGGCATGATCGCGTTTGGAGCGGTCTTCAGGATGTATGCGCTGCAATAACTCCGAATGAACGGGATGTTCCCCCGGAACAAATCCCATGATCTGCAGATAACGCTGCGAATACGTCGGGTGTTTTGTCAAAAGGTTCAGTTCCCAGGTACCAAGTTCGGTTGCTTCGAGTGCGATATTGAGTCGCTGTTCACTCTCCTCGAGGACCTTTGATGCGTTTTTTTCTTCGGTCACATCCTGGACGGTTCCCAGCATGCGCAATGGTTTTTTCTGCTGATCCAAAATAACGGTGCCATGCGTTTTGATCCAGCGGATGGCCCCATCCGGCCGCATGATCCTTGCTTCGTAAAAGTAGATCCCCGTCTGAAGGGCAACGGTAAATGCCGGTTCAACGATCTCTGTTACATCATCTGATAAGACTCTTGAACGCAGAGCCGCAAAGGAGACCTGCTCCGTCTTATCAAAACCAAAGATCTCAGCCAGGCGTGGTGTATGTATGATCTCCAGTGTAACAAGATTAAGATCCCATGTTGCCAGGCCTGTTCCTTCAGCTGCAAGCCGTAGCCGTGCTTCTGCATCTTCCACTTTATGCCGCGCTTCCACTTTTTCGGTCACATCATTTACCGTGACCATGATCCCGGATATGGAACCATCTGTTTCAAATAATGGAGCGTATTCAAAGTCCAGATAGAATTTTTTCATTCCATCAGAGCCATGAACGAAAGCGAGGGATTCATTTTCGCGATGAACTTTTCCCGTTCTCATCACGCCTCGCAGAAGTTCCGGGTATTTCTGATCATTTAATTCAGGGAAAACGTCCAGCACTTTCCGGCCGATCACCTCCTCTTCTGAGAGGCGCCAGATCTTTTCGAAGAGAACCGTATTGGCCATTTCGATGACGAACTCCGGCCCGCGGAAAATGGTCATGGCAATCGGAGATTGCATCACCATTCGTCTGAATTCCTTTGCAGACTCCGCTACATAGTGCTTGGCTTCTACCTGTTCTGTTACCTCGTTTGCCAAGACGATAATGCCAATGATGGTTCCATCCATTTCCTTCAATGGCTGATATACGAAATTGAAGTAAGTAGTATCAACGCGGCCATGCCGTTTGAGATTTACTTTGAATTCATTGCCATAATACGGAATACCTGTTTGGAGGATACCGGTGAGCAGAGGTTCAACGGCTGGTTTTACTTCGGGCAAGGATTCATAAAGGCTTTTGCCGATGAATTCATCCCTTGTTTTATCAACGATCTGCAGATAGGTATCATTTGCCAGGTCGGCGATCATATCCGGGCCTTTGAGAATAGTGATGCCAACGGGAGCCTGCATCACCAGTTCGCGGAATTTCTGTTCGCTTTCCTTCAATGCTTTGAATAATACTTTTTGTGCGGTGATCTCGCGGCCGATCTTGCTGGCGCCTATGATCCTGCCTGAAGAATCTTTTATCGGGGAAATGGTCAGCGATACGTCAATCGGTTCACCGCTTTTTTTGACCCTGACCGTATCAAAATGTTCGATCCTTTCTCCCCTTTTTATTCTTTCCAGGATATGCGGTTCTTCGTCCATCCTGTTTGCCGGAAAAAGTCGGGTAACAGGCGTTCCGATAACTTCTGCTTCCTTGTAGCCGAAAAGCTTTTCTGCTGCCGGATTCCAGCTGGTGATGATGCCGTCGAGATTTTTGCTGATGATGGCATCATCGGTTGAATGAATGATAGCGGCGAGACTGGCGGCATTCTTTTCTGAAAGTTTACGTTCTGTAATATTAATGACCGCGTTCAGTCCTCCTGAGATCTTTCCTTCGTCATTGAAGAAAAGCTGTGGATGGTCCAGTATTACATGGAGTGTGCCATCTGCGTTTTGCAGGGTGATCTCTCTTTCTTCCGGGATCTTGCCTGTTTTTAATGCGATTGCCATAGGAGAATCCTCCGGAGCAATATATTCTCCGGTTTCTCCGGCCATTTTCCAGGCTGGTGTCCAGCGGTCAGTGCCGGGATGTAATTCCCGTCCGAAAAGCTGCACGGCGGCTTTATTGAATTGTGTGATATAACCGTCCCGGTTGCAGGCGTACATGGCTACAGGAGAATTTTCGATAAGCCTCCTGTAATGTGCTTCGCTTTCTGCAACCCGCTGGTTGAGAACGGCTCTTGGTGTTACCTCAACAGCCGTGATGATCACACCGGCCGTTTGGCCATCCTGACCGTGATAAGGATTATAGTTGAAGGTATAATATGCTTCATACAGCGTACCATTCCTTTGCTGGTTCTGCTTGTATTCGTAATCACTGTAGAGGATGCCTGTCTGGTAAACGCTTTTTACAATTTCTGCAAAGCTTTCGCTGACAAGAGACGGTAATGCGTCAGCCAGTTTTCCGCCAATGGCATCTGCGGAGATGCCAAGAACGGTCAGCATTGCATTGTTGACAGCTGCAATGATCATATCGGGCCCTTTCAACAGACCGATAGCGACGGGTGATTGAGCGAAAAGCCGTGTAATATCTTCCGGGGAGATGGCAGTATTATCCGGCAAAGGTATTTGAGAAGGTGAAATATTATGCGGTGACTGTTGCATGAACGAAAAATCGAATAGCTTGTAAATGAAACGGGTACAAAAGCGGTCATAAGATCAAACAGATCGGGCGTAATTCCAAATCAGAAGGCGTTTACCACCGACGTTCTTTCCGCCGGTAAAAAATAAACCGGTAAGGCAGAAAGAACGGGAGGAAAAAGGTTTATTTGATACAATTCCCTTTATTCTTCAGGTTGGTGAGTTACGTGCCTTCTGAAAGATGCAGATGCCTGTATCTGTCCAGCTTGTTTGAAACTTTTCAGCTTTGGTCAACTGGTTCTAAAGTTACAAACTGCTAATGGTATCTGATTAGTAAAATAGCAATTATCTCCCGGAAAATCAGCTGTAAAGGCCAAACCTTGTAAATGTTGGTTTAAACGGATGCAGGAAACTCCTATCTTTGCGGCTTCAACAGTTCTTAAGCAATGATCAGTAGAAGAAATATCCGGGTAAAAGTGATGCAGACCCTCTACACACTGGAGACAGTGGAAACACTCCTGAAACCCGGGGAGCCACAGAAAATGCTGCAACAGCATTTTGACCAGACCCGTTCGTTACTCATCTATCTCACCTGGTTCCTTACCGATGTAGCGCGCTATGCAGAAACGGAAGCGCACAAAAGAGCCAGCAAACATTTACCATCAGCAGAAGATCTTAATGTCAATACCAAGATCGCCGGTAATGAGGTGCTGTGGAAGATGCTCGAAGATCCGGCATTAAAGGATCAGTTCGCCAAAGAAAAACCTGAACTCACCCATCGCCCGAAACCGGGTGAAAACAATGATATGGTCCGTCAGACCTATCTGAATATGGTAACAACCCCTACCTACAAGGCCTATATCGTTACACAAGCCAGGGAAAAAAGTGAAGAGAAAAAGATCATGGAATTCATCCTGAATGATCTGATGCTTGCCAGCGAATCATTCATCTCACATATTGAAGAAAATTTTTCTAACTGGAGTGATGATGGAGAGATGGTGGTGCAACTGCTGGCTGCTTACATCCAAAAGCCGGGTGTCCATAATTTCAACGAACTCGTTAGCCCTGATAAACTCGAATTTGCCAGAACCCTTCTCCGTACGGTGCTGGATAAAGCGGAGCATCTGCAGGAGATCATTGTTCCAAAACTAAAGAACTGGGATCCTGAAAGGATCGCCTTGCTGGACATGATCCTGATGAAAATGGGTGTTTCCGAGTTCCTTTATTTTGAAACCATTCCACCAAAAGTTACCATCAACGAATACATTGACCTGGCGAAAGATTACAGCACACAGCAAAGCGGCCAGTTTGTGAATGGTATCCTGGATAATATACATAAAGAACTCGTGCAGGAAGGAAAAATGCACAAGATCGACTATAAAAAAGCTTAGGGAAGATACTGCACGGCTTTAGTCTGATCCACTTACCTTTGCCACCTTATAATATCTACAAGAATGAAAAAAATAGCGATTCTACTGGTTGTTGCGGCAGGATTGTTTGCCTGCCAGAGCTCTGACCAAAAAGCTGCTCCGGCTTTGAGCACCGAAGAAAAAGATGCAGCAAAAAAAGATACGGCTAATTATACCAGCATCGAATGGCTTGATTCCACTTTTAAAGATCTTGGAAAGATCAAGGAAGGTGAAACGGTAGAAGTTAGTTTCCGCTTCAGAAATTCAGGTACTAAAAACCTGGTGATCACGAATGTATACGCAAGCTGCGGATGCACCGTACCGGAAAAACCTGAGAAGCCTTTTGCTCCGGGTGAAGAAGGTGTGATCAAAGCGAAATTTGACAGCCGCGGCCGTCCCAAAGGCGAACAGCGCAAAACAGTTTTTGTTGATGCCACCACTGCACCAACGCAGCAGCATCAGCTCAATTTTAAAGTAGAAATAGAATAAATCTAAACTAGAACAGAATGAATCAGATCTTTTTCTTGCAAGCGACTCCTGCCGCTCCCGGTGGTTTCCCCGTTCAGTACATCTTCCTTGGAGGTATGATACTTGTATTCTGGCTTTTCTTTATCCGCCCTCAGGCAAAACGTGCAAAGAACCAGAAGAAATTTATCGAAGACCTTCAGCCAGGCGATAAAATTGTAACTATTGCAGGGATCCACGGAAAGATCAACCGTGTTAACACTGAAGACAACACCCTGAATATCGAAGTAAGCCCGGGCAGCTATATCAAGATCGAAAAATCTGCAATCAGCATGGATTGGACAGCAGCGTTGAATAAGCCGGCTGTTGCTGAGAAGAAATAAGTTTCTAAGTAAAAAGTCAAAAGTAAAAATTACCCCGCTTAACGCCTGAAGAGTCTTCAACAGTCAAGCGGGGTTACTTTTTACTTTTGACTTTTTAATTGGCTCCAATATGATGAAAATCGGTTTAACAGGCGGCATTGGCAGTGGGAAAAGTACCGTTGCCCGCATTTTTGAAGTGCTGGGTGTGCCTGTATATTATGCAGATGATGCAGCCAAACGCGTCATGAACGAGGATCCAGCCGTCAGGTTGAATGTGGTGAAGCTTTTTGGTGAAGAAAGTTATACGGCGGAAGGATTGCTGAACCGTCCTTATATCTCTTCGCTGGTGTTTGGAAATCCTGAAAAGCTTGCACTGCTGAATTCGATCTCCCACCCTGCCACGATCGCGGATTCAAAACGATGGATGGCCAGGCAAACAGGGCCTTACGCGATCAAAGAAGCGGCATTGTTGTTTGAAAGCGGTTCCGCCGGTAATCTTGACTATATCATCGGCGTCTACTCTCCCACCCCTCTGCGGATCCTCCGCACAATGAACCGCGATAATATCACGCGTGAAGATGTATTGCAACGAATGAAACGCCAGATCAATGAAACAGTGAAGATGAAGCTGTGCGATTTTGTAGTGAAGAATGATGAGCAGGAATTGGTGATACCACAGGTGGTGCAACTGGATGAGACGATCAGGCGTTTGAAGATCAAATAACCTTCGTATATATTTTGAACCGATCTTCATTCAGGGGGTATGCGTATGTCTCCTACTACGCATCCGTTTCACAGAAACCGTCAGCTATCTGATCCTGAACCGTGGCAGACAAGAAGTATACGGCAAGACTCTGCCAGAATCTAAAGCCTTGCATCCTGCCCGGTAAAAGTTGTAAAACCTTGGTAACTTACCATAGCGTTATTTGATGGACGCTGATCGGTGACAGCAATTATGCATAACTATATTCTCAATAACTTATGAATGATACTTCGAAGGATAAAACCCCTGCGAACACAGCCCTTCACTATGATCAGTTCTTTGGTCCTTTCTATTTTGAACCCTATGCTATAGAGATTGCCAAACGGATCAATCCAGAAAATGTTTTGACTGTACTGGAAATTGCTGCGGGTACGGGTCGCGTTACCAACCATATCCGAAAGCGGATACCCGCTCATGCAACACTGATCGCTTCCGATATCAGTGAAGATATGCTGGCGGTTGGAAAACAGAAACTAAGCGATCTTGAAATTGACTGGCAGATCATAGATGCGCAACAGCTTCCTTTTCCCGATAAAAGCATAGATGTAGTTGTTTGCTGTTTTGGCTACATGTTTGTTCCGGACAAGCCGAAAGCCTTTGCGGAAGCATATCGTGTGCTAAAGCCCGGCGGCCGGTTTTTGTTAACTACCTGGGATAAGCTGGAGAATAACACGGCATCATGGGCTGCAAGATCTATCGCAGCGAAATATCTTGTACAACCGTTGCCCGGGAAATATGACCTCCCTACTTCTATGCATGATGAATCTGTTATAACATCGTTACTGAATGGTGCTGGCTTTTCTAAAATATTAATCGAAAAGAAGAAGCTTTTTTCATTTTGCGCGACAGCAAAAGCCGCGGCGGAGGGACTTTTAAAAGGCGGAGTGTATGATGAGATCAGCAAACATGATCCTGCAGCCATTCATAAGATAAAAACAGAATTAGAAAAAATGCTGGCTGAAAAATTTGGAAACGCACCGATGATTTCTTCAATGAGCGCTGTGATCGGTGAAGCGTGGAAGTAGGTGTTGGGTTCAGATTATTGCTTTTAAGGTTTCCTGTCAGAGGACTATTCTGAATCTGCAAGACTGGGTTTAGTCAATTCTTCTTTTATTACTTTGCGGGCATATTTTCTGCATAACAATTCAAGATGGACTGTGTCACGAAGCTGGTCTGCCATCGTTTTAAAGTTAATGGGAATATATCCTGCATGTGCGATTTGCAAGTTAAGTAAGTCTCTGGACGTTTGTAATTGGTAGCCGTTAATATCCGGGTATATGACAGATCAGTTAATACACCTGATTCATAATAGATGATATCACTTTAATGCAAATGAATCTTCGATGAAAAGCCTGGCGTTAGGATTTATTTCCAGAAAAATATGTACGTCAACGTGATTGGATACAACTGAAATTTTCTGGTTAATTGTGAACTTTCTTAGTGCTTCTTTACAAGATCTTTTTTAGTAGATATCTTTATTCAAATACCAGCGCTTGTAGCTCATTTCTATTTCCTCTTCTGGATCAACATTCTTTTTCCATTTTACATTGATAGCGACATTCTTTTTTTGCAATCGGGCACTTTGTAGAATAGCTTCGTCGGCTCTTTTTAATTTCTGATTGTCTGCAGAAGTTTGTCCATGCGTATTGCCTTTCTCCGATACTGGCTGATAACCCCTCCCTTTTTTGCTGAAAGTTTTAAAAAGACTATTCCCTTTCGTAAACCGCAGCTTTTTTATCCGGAATACTGTTGTAGTTTGTTTTGATACCAACGATGTTGGGTTGTTTCTCTGCGTTGGCCCTGCCGGTTCTGATGAAGCCCTTACAACAGTTACAGCTGGCTCGCAAACAGGCTCAATATATTTCTTCCACAATGTATCCAACACTTCCTCACCCGTCATAGGCGTTTCCTTAAACAACTTCATCGCTTCACTAACGATCGATCTATAAAATTTGTCATCTTTGATGCCCAGTTCTCGATAAACCAACGAAGCGATCTTTGATGATTGCCTGAATAATCCAGAGTACACGCGGAACAATGCATAGCGTTCTTCCTTCATCACGCGCTTACGCTGATTGGGAAAAATAGTTCTGCACCAGATCTCATTACCGACATAGTAGTAAACAACATCTCCCACCCTGCCGGTAAATGGAATATGCCCTTGTAAAATTGCCATAGTATAAAGTTTAATTGAAAAATTGACTGCACCTATCTGCGCAGTACACAAAACTACAACCGCCAAAGCCCTCTTCGTTTGGAAATGGGACGGCAAGTATCAGATGTTGGGACGGCAAGTATTATTCGGTGTGACGAATGGTTGTTTTTTGACACCGAGCCACAGATTTTACCGCAGATGTAAAGACGTTGTAACTGGACAAATCTCTTTAACAGCCGGGCGCAGATTCCCGCTGATTACGCAGATGTTACACTTACAACGTATGAAATTTCATCCCATTAATGAGTATTCTTTAAATCTTTAATCCGAAGATCCCGCAGATCAGTTCGTTTCAGCAGAGAGCCATCTGCGGAATCTGCCTAGTCAATTACAGACCTTGCATTTACAAAAGGGAAGTGCTTAAAGAAGAATGACAGACTCTGCGTAATCAGCGGGAATTTACGCCAATCAGTTAAAAGATGCGTCCACACAATAGGTTGCGAAGCCGGAACGTCCATGCCTTTGAATATTGTATTAACCATAACCTACCGCATATCTATGGTATATCTACCGCATCTACACGGTATACATAGGGTTGTCGCGTCCTGTCTCTATAGTTGTCGCGTGGGGTATCTATGGTTGTCGCGTTCTACCCATCTGATAACTTGATCAAATAGTAGCAACCGTCAACCTGCTTCTCAGATTCCGGCAATAACAACTCCTGCTGTTCTGTCTGCAGGATCACAGTACGACTATATTCATCGCTACCAAAATCAGCTTTCGCATATCCCTGAATTACAAAAGCCTCAATAAGCCTGAAATCCCAACCGATAAGATCTTTCCGACGAACTTGTCTTATGATATCATCTGATTAAATGGAAAAGGGTCTAAAAATTCAGGTCCAATCGACCCAAATTTTTAAACCCCAAACTGTTATTAGTAGTCTTTGACTACTAATACTTAAAAATATTAAACGTTAATCTATTTCAACTCCCCCAGTGCCTTCGCAATCCTCGCCCATGCTTCTTCAATTTTCTCCATGCTGTTCGCAAAAGAGAATCTTACGCAATCAGGATCTCCAAACGCTTCACCCATTACAGAAGAAACGTGTGCGGTATTCAGCAGGTACATACAAAGATCGCCTGAAGTATGGATCGTTGTTTTACCATCTGTTTTACCAAAATAATAGCTGATATCAGGAAAGATATAAAATGCCCCTTCCGGTGCAGAGCAAACAACGCCCGGGATGTTTTTGATCAGTTCCATTACGCGTTCGCGACGGCGGGTGAATTCTTTAACCATGTCCATAGATGGACGAAGATCAGTCGTCAATGCCACAACAGCCGCTTTCTGTGTAATAGAAGATGTACCGCTGGTGAACTGTCCCTGCAGTTTTTCGCAAGCTTTTGCAATAGTAGCGTCAGCAGCGATATAACCCAATCTCCAGCCGGTCATGGCAAAACCTTTACTCAAGCCATTAACAATGATCACGCGGTCTTTGATGTCTTCAAACTGCGCGATGCTTTCGTGTGTACCAACGAAGTTGATATATTCATAGATCTCGTCAGAGATGATCTGAATGTTTGGATGTTTACGGAAAACATTTACCAGTCCTTCCAGTTCTTCCTTGCTGTAAACCGCACCACTTGGGTTACAGGGTGAAGAGAACAGGAAAACTTTTGTATGCGGAGTGATGGCTGCTTCGAGTTGTTCCGGAGTGATCTTGAAGCCGGCTTTTGCCGTTGATTTGATCTCCACAACACGGCCACGTGCAATCTTCACGAGTTCGCTGTAAGTAACCCAGTAAGGAGTTGGGATCAGTACTTCATCGTTATCATCAACGAGAGCAAGGATCACGTTAGCCAGGCTTTGTTTGGCTCCGGTAGAAACAACGATGTTCTCTGGTTTGTAATCAAGATTATTATCCCGCTTGAACTTAGTGCAGATTGCTTCACGGAGATCAAGATATCCGGGAACAGGTGTATAATGGCTCCAGTTATCATGAATCGCTTTTACTGCGGCTTCCTTGATATGTTCTGGAGTATCAAAATCAGGTTCACCTAAGCTAAGATCGATCACATCGATCCCTTGTGCCCTTAGTTCACGGCCGAGTTTTGCCATTTTCAGGGTCTCTGGTTCATTGAAGCGCTGCAACAGCGATGATAATTGCATGTCTGAGTTTATTATGACGGTAAATGAATAACGTGTTTGCTCTGCCGTTGGACGGGTGAAGTTCAGTAGTTGTAAAGTTTAAAGGTTTGAATGTTTAAAAGTTGCATTTGCAGAACGGTGCGGGATAAAACTTCTAAACCTTAAACTTTTAAACGATTAAACTTATTCTCCCTTGCGGCTTGTCACTATCTATCGATTACGCGGACGCAAATGTAGGAATTTGAACGAATCGAACGTTTATTTAAAAACTGTTTAACGAATTTGTGATATAAGGGGTCGTATATGTGGATAACGGCCAGGTTGAGCGGCCTTGTATCCATAAGTTTGAATGGCGTAGGTTTCCCGCGGATATCGCAGATTTTACACCCACTATTGCCCGAAAATCCGAAAAAAATGGAAAATCTCATTATCCGGAACGTGCAGATTAAGCAGAGAAGCTGCTCCTTACAGCGTCCCACCTGCTCGATCTGTGCTTTCTGATAACAATCTACTCGATTACAGAGGCATTTTCCTTTATAGAGTTACAAAGATCTGCGAGATTCCATCTAACAAACCTATTGCCCGGCTTATGGCCCCCTCTAAATCTCCCCCTTCAGGGGAGACTTCAGACTCCGAAATCAGTAGTTGACTATCTGTTTTGAGGTAAAATGAAATTGCATCCACAAGCGACCTAAAGTCTCCCCTGAAGGGGGAGATTTAGAGGGGGCCCTACGCCAGACAGATGAAATACCGCTGTTAGCAACCTTGTTCTACATCGACCAATGTCTTATAATCTCCGGGAACATACGCAAAGCAGATAGTCGGAAAGATGAGGTACACGTTAGCTGGATGTGAACATCAGAGAGTAGGCTTGCGTAAGCCGAACAAAAGCGTTAGCCTCAACATCCATCGTGCTGCTATCATTACAGCCAGAATCTGACTTTTTTACAGTCAAGTTGTACACGCATGTGAATTGCATAATTGTAAAACGCTGGTAGTTAGCGAGATATAGCCTTTTTGTGGCTCAATAAATGCGCTAACACTGTATACCTTAAAACATTATCTTTGCCCTCCTTAAAAATCCCTGACTGCTTTACCCGCCTGCCATAGCGGAGTAAAGAACCGAAAAAACGTAAATGAACAAAGTATGCAACTGAAAGGTTTGGTTCGATTTTTTACGATCCTGCTTATTATCTATTCCGTCTACCAGTTATCCTTTACCTGGTTTGTACGTAATCACGAGAAAAAATTAGAGGCCAGTGCGGACAGCTACATTAAAGTCAACTATCCTGAAGCAAAAGATGAAGAAAGGGACAGGCTGTTTAATGAAAGGCTCAACCGTCTGAAAGACAGTACAAAAGATGAAACAGTCACTTATGGCATTACCGGCGCGATCAGCTATCAGAAAGCAAAAGCTGAAGAACTGAACCTTGGTCTCGACCTTCAGGGCGGTATCAACGTAACGCTGGAAGTGGAAATGACTGGTTTGCTGAAAACGCTAGCGAACAACTCGAAAGATCCCAACTTCCTGAAAGCGGTAGATAATGCAAACGTAAGAAAAGGTAACAGCGACGCGAACTTCATTACCCTGTTTACCCAGGAGTATCAGAAACTCGCCGGTGCAAATCAAATGTCAGGTTTGTTTGCTGCTGCAAATAAAGAAACAATCAAGGTTGGTGACAGTGACGCCAAAGTCGCTGCTGCTCTTCAGGAGCAGGCAAAACTTGCCTTCGATAATACCTTCCGGATCATCAGCACACGTATCGACCAGTTTGGTGTTGCACAACCAAGTGTTAACCCAGACCGTGACCGTGGCATCATCTCTGTGGAGCTGCCTGGTATCCAGGATAAAGAGCGTGTAAGAAGAATCCTGCAATCAACTGCTAACCTCCAGTTCTGGGAAGTGTATAACATCATGGAGCTTGACGCGAGCATCGTTAAAGCAGATGGTATTTTCTTTAAGATGATGGGCGGAAAAACAGTTGATACTACTGCTAAAGCAGGCGTTGATACACTTACTAAAGTTGATACAAATGCTGTTGCAAAAACAGCTGATACCAGCCTTGAATTCGATAAGGGCGCTGATACATCCAAAGGAGCTATTTCTCCTGCAGATGAGCAGGATGCTACAAAGAGACTCGGAAACTATATCCAGTTCATCCCTCCTTCCCAGGGTCCGAACGGGCGCCCGATATTCTCTTCTGCTATCGCTTATGTAGCGATCAGAGATACTACGCTGGTTCGTTCTTACCTGAACATTCCGGCTATCAAAGCCAGCTTCCCTGCTCAGTTGAGCTGGATGTTTGGTATTCCTGAGCGCGACAGAAAGAATAACACGCAGAAATTCGTTCCATTATACGCAATCAAAACATTTGGCCGTGATCGTGCGAAGATCGAAGGTGATGCGGTCAACTCTGCTGCAATGGATTTCGATCAGAGCGGGAAACCCGAAGTTCGTATGACCATGACGGCTTCAGGTGCGCGCGACTGGGCGAAAATGACCACTGAAAATAAAGGCAAACCGATCGCAATCGTTCTTGATAATATCGTATACTCCGCTCCGAATGTGAACGAGCCGATTGAAGGCGGTACTTCACAGATCAGCGGTGGATTCAGCGTGGAAGAAGCGCAGGATCTGGCGAACATGTTGAAGATCGGTAAACTGCCTGCTCCTGCGAAGATCGTACAGGAACAACAGGTTGGTCCAACCCTCGGTGCTGAAGCAGTTAATGGCGGTATGATCTCTTTCGCCGTTGCCTTCTTTGTGATCTTTGTCCTGATGCTGGTATATTATAACAGCAGCGGTTGGGTTACAAACATTGCACTGATCCTGAACCTCCTCTTTACTGTAGGTATCCTGGCTGGTTTGGGTGCTACGTTGACAGCTCCGGGTATCGCAGGTTTGATCCTGACGATCGGTCTGGCGGTAGATACCAACGTAATCACAAAAGAACGTATCAAGGAAGAGCTGACCAAAGGCAAAGCATATGTGCCGGCGGTATCTGAAGCCTTCAAGCGTTCTTTGGCTCCTATCTTTGACGGTCACATCACGATCCTCCTCACCTCACTGATCCTGTTCTATTTCGGTTTAGGTCCGGTGAAAGGCTTTGCAACAACGCAGATCCTGGGTATCCTGTTGTCGCTGTTCTCTGGTGTTCTTGTTACAAGATGGATCACTGAGATCTTCCATAAAAAGAATATTCACCTGAAATACTTTACTGGAGCTTCTAAAAAGATCTTCCAGCAGGCAAAATTCAACTTCATCGGATTCAGAAAGAAAGCCTTTACCATCTCGTTCATCGTGCTGGCTCTTGGTATCGCTTCTGTATTCCATGGATTTGACTACGGTGTGGAATTCAATGGTGGTCGTAGCTTTACCGTTCATTTCGATCAGAACATGGCAAAACAAGTGGAAACGCTCCGCGATGAACTGAAAGAAACCTTCGAAGGTGAAAACCCTGTTATCAAAACAGTAGGTGACGCAAGAACACTTGATATCACTACTTCTTACCTGATCAAAGACACAAGACCTAATGCAGATTCTCTCGTAGAATTTAAATTGTATGAAGGCTTGAAAAAATATCTGCCAGCCAACCTGACTTATGCTCAGTTCGACAAGGACTATAAGATGGGGTCGAAAACAGTATTGCCAACGATCTCTGACGACCTGAAAGCAGGTGCGATCAAAGCAACTGTGTTCGCGATCTTCGTGATCTTCCTGTACATCTTCATCCGTTTCCGCGACTGGAGATACTCAGTTGGTACGATCATCGCCTTGTTGCACGACGTATTGGTAACTTTGATCGTATTCTCATTTGCCCGCAGCTTTGTACCATTCCCGCTTGAGATCGACCAGCACTTTATCGCAGCGATCCTGACGGTGATCGGTTTCTCTATGAACGAAGCCGTGATCATCTTTGACCGTATCCGTGAAGACCGGAAGTTGTATCCTTCCGCTCCGCTCGCAGAAACGATCAACCGCGCGATCAATGAAACACTCAGCCGTACGATCATGACCTCACTGACCGTATTCCTGACGATCCTCACGATCTTCCTCGTTGGTGGTGAAGTAACCCGTGGTTTTGCGTTCGCGATGCTGATCGGTGTAATCACTGGTGTATACTCTTCTATGTTCGTGGCAGCTCCAATGCTGATCAACCTTGGAAGAAGTAAAAAGAAAGATGCTGCTCCAAAAGCAGAAGTGAAAAATGACAGTGCAAAGAGCTAATTGAAGAGTTCTCTATAGAAAAAGCCCCGGCGTTTAGAACGTCGGGGCTTTTTGTTTGAAGAGTGTTGTGGTTAATGATAGTAGACGAATTCAATCCAATGTCGTTTAGTTAAAGATTTGTCCTTTAACAGTTCGATGGCCAACGGTCATCGGTCATCTGATTACAGAAGGTTCGCCTTAAACGACATTGGATTTAAATCGTACACCAAAAATCACGGATCAGGATCAAAAGTTGGGGGAATTGACTGAACGGTCGGCCTCCCATAATTTTTTATGCAATAAATTCCCGCCAGCCGTTCACAAATCGCCTGGTGGTTTTGCTGCTTTAATCAATCGCCTTAGCGTAATCTAACGTTTGTAACAAGCTCGCCACTTCACCAACTTCTTCCTCAGATCGTTTATCGCTGATCCGCTACTGGTTCCGGTAAGTAAGGAGGACTGTTTTTGCAACACCTTTTCCTGATGTTTTTCGGGAATCTCCACTGCTATTTTCACCGGAGAAATGGTGATTATCCTTTGTTTTCAGCTGCTGTCCGGAGCGATCTTTACACAGAAGAATTCTTAATGTTCACCGTCGTTTTCAGGACTGGTGGAGGAGGTCAGTCCTGGAAAGGGCGGTGACATTTTTTATTATTGATTGACATATTAAAAAAGCAAGAAAATGAGATAGCAATAGTAAATAAACATAAAAATTACACGCAGTCGAAGAAGCGTACAGGATACGCAGGGGAAGCGTGTGCGCACTACCGG
>VFQP010001944.1_pt1 | contig 24854 bp, 23 predicted proteins | sample 3512351 | NCBI WGS metagenome assembly VFQP01 (sample SAMN10412372, study PRJNA504923) | tailings metagenome | isolation source: Relicate 1 Philex TSF1 revegetated site | place: Philippines: Tuba, Benguet | collected 2017-08-29
ACATTCGTTTTAATGTTTTAATACCCAAGACTGACAATCCTAAATTTAAAACTTTTGCTGTCATACGAGCTAACATTAACCGGCTAAATTTTAGTACATCATTTTCCTGCTTTAATATGGGACAAACTTCATAAAACGATGAAAATATTCCAGATAGTTCATAAAGATAGGTGCATAATAAATGTGGTTGAGCTTTGGTTGCAACGTTATCAATAACCTCTGGAAATAATATTAATTGCTTTGCTAATGCTCTATCATTTTCTTGTTCTAATATGATAGGCTCATGCAGTGTGTCAAATGATACGCCCGCTTTTTGAAATAAACTATTGATTCTTGTATAAGCGTATAGCAAATACGGTGCTGTGTTTCCCTCAAAGCTAATCATAGTATCCCAATCAAATACATAATCTCCTGTTCTGTTTTTTGATAGATCGGCATATTTGATTGAGGAAATCCCAACAACTTTAGCCATTTCTTCGATTTCTTCTTCAGAATAATCGTCATTCTGCTTATCTTTAATTAACGTTTTTGCTCGATTGACAGCTTCGTTGAGCAGGTCTACTAATTTGGTTACGCCCCCTTCTCTACTTTTAAATGGTTTACCTGATTTATCCAATACCATTCCAAAACTGATGTGTTCTAGTTGCATGTCGGGAGATGCAAACCCAGCTCGATATGACAAAGCAAAAATTTGTTGAAAATGTAAAGATTGCCGTGCATCAACCACATAAAGAACGCGCTCCGCATGTAATACTTGATGGCGATACTGAATCGCAGCCAAATCAGTGGTTGCATATAAAAAGCCACCATCTTTCTTTTGTACAATAACAGGTAGAGGCTCGTTGTCCTTTCCTTTGAACTCATCTAGAAAAACACATTGTGCCCCATCATGTTCGACCAGTAAGTTTTTATCTTTTAATGATTTAACAATGTCTGACAATATAGGATTGTATGCGCTTTCAGCCCTGACATCCTTTTCTTCTAAAGAGACACCCAACTGAGCATACACATCCTGACAGTGAGATAATGACAGTTGAATAAATCTCTTCCAAAGAGATAAGCATATCGCATCGCCTGATTGCAATAACACAACCTTTTGTCTCGATTTTTCTGCAAATTGCGCATCTGTATCAAATCGACTTTTTGCTGCTTTATAAAAGCTTTCTAAATCATTCAGCTTTACTTGATGCTGAACTTGCTCTTGCTCTTCCATGTGAGCAAGCAACATACCAAATTGTGTACCCCAATCTCCAACATGATTTTGACGGATGACTTGGTAACCTTTTAATTCTAATACTCGCGCAATAGAGTCACCAATGATGGTTGAGCGTAAATGGCCCACATGCATTTCTTTAGCTAAATTCGGAGAAGAATAATCAACGACAATTGTAGAGGGTGATTGAATCGTTTGAACGCCGCAAGAAGTGGAGTCACCCATGTTGTTGAGCTGGTGTTTTAAATAATTTTCGCTTAGTGTGAAATTGATAAAACCAGGGCCTGCGATTTGAATTTTTTCAATATAATCATGGGGCGAAATACTTGTGACCAAACGCTCAGCAAATACGCGTGGTGCCATGTTAAGATGCTTAGATAAAACCATGGCTATGTTACATGAATAGTCACCATGATTCAGATCTCTGGGCCGCTCCAGCGAAATGGTTAACAAACCTGGAAAATTGAACTGCTCTTTGATGGCCAGTTCATTTAAGGCTTGCTTGATGAGGGATTCTATTGTTTGTTTGATAAGTGACATGGGTGTTGCTCTTCCTAAAATTTTCTATATTCTATACAGCATCTGACGCCTAAGCCAGAATTAATTATTTTGACCTATACCTAACATTAAAATTTGAACGTTTAGTTGTATAAAATGACGTTCTATTTTAAGAGCATCTTCTTAAATAAGGTCCTATCAACGGCACGCAAAGGAGTGTTATATGTCTAAGTCTGAAATCATTCGACCCTTATTTATCATGTCGGATTCACTGCAGATGGGATCGTCTATCATCAAGTTTACACAAGATGATTACAATAAAGAGTCTGGTTTTGCATTGATTGACGCTCATAATGATGCTGAAGCCATATCCTCGTTTCTTAATGAGTACAGAGACTCACCCGAAACATTACGCTCGTATTCTAAAGAAATTGAACGATTGTTACTTTGGTGTATCCATATTGCAAAAATAAATATTTCTAGTTTAAGACGAGAACACTTTTTACAATATCAACAATTCCTAAAAAATCCAACACCCAAGGATTTGTGGTGTGGTCCAAGCACGGGTAGACAGCTAAAAGATGGTTCGTTAAATGATCAGTGGCGTCCTTTTGTTAAAGGTTTGAGTCATACGTCTGTGAACAAATCATTGACGATTTTAGATTCATTTTTTAATTATTTAGTCCAATCTAATTATTTAGTAGGTAACCCACTAGCAGTTGATAGAAGACGAAAAAAAAGAAACAAAGCTTCACCTAATATAATTGATCGATATTTAGAGCTGATTGAAATTCACGCTGTTTTAGACGCATTAGCCATGCATCGTATCAATGATGACAAACAACAATTTCAAGTCATTCGTGCTCGCTATATCATTCTTTTGTTGTTTTATACTGGATTGCGTATCGCGGAAGCCGCTAATCATACGATGGGCGATTTCACTCAGCGTGAAAATAACTGGTTTATTCGAGTCATTGGTAAAGGGCAAAAATTACGAGAAATACCGTTGCCAGATGAGCTTTTAAAAGCTTTAGGTCAATTTCGAATTAATATCGGCTTACCCTCTGCTTTACCTACATTTAAAGAAGCGACACCACTGATTCCCATGCAAAATTTACAACAATCCATCAGTACCAGAAGAATTGATCAAATTCTGCGATGGGCTTTCAATTTAGGCGCAGATCGTTTTGAGCCAGATGAGCCAAGACGCGCATCTAAATTACGTGCAGCATCAGCGCACTGGCTGAGACATAGTTATGTCACCTATTTATTACAAGCTGGTGCGCCTATTAAGGTCGCCCAAGAAAATGCTGGGCATAGCGATGTAGGAACAACCATGCATTACACCCATATTGCTCAAACAGATAGGCATGAAGCGACTCGCCAACTATCGTTGTCAAAATTAAACATGCCGTTTAAAGATACGAAATGAAAAAAATTCTAATCCGTATTTATAAATAATTTTTTAAGACCTTCATCCGGTAATCATTGGGTTGAACACGTAAATTATAACCACCCCAGCCGTGTCCTGATGACCAAATCGTCCACCCTACAAAGCCATAATTGCTATTTTGCGCTGTATTTGATTTTAAATAATCCATGAATTGCGTTAATGCGGGTGTGCAACTTGTAGCATTTTGACCAACCCCAAATTCAGTTACAATAGCTTGTAATTGGTTTTCTTTTAAATAGTCTACAAACGCATCCAAATTAAAACCATTTTCACCTTTGGTTTTTAAATCCTGCAAGCAATCTGCATGTGTGCCACTATAATCACTGTCTAGATATTGGTGAACATTGATAAGTACTTTTGATAAGTCAGTAATTCCGGCGGCATTAAAGTTTTTGCGTGAAAAAAGTGTCGCGTTGCTGTATGCAACACCTCCTGCACTTGTCCAATGATTGGTTGTCCAAGCGTGCAAACCGGACCAGGCATTTCCCTCGACCAAGATATAGCCATCAAAGTGGTTACTGCGGAGCATTTTTATTAAATCAGCCTGAATGGTAAAAACACTATCATCAGGCACATCAACCGGCTCATTCATTAAATCAAGCATGATATATGCCGTATCAATTTTAGGATCCTGACGCATCAGCTCCCATAATTGACTCCAGACTGAGCGGTATAAGTTAGGATCAAGCACGAGTGTTCCATCTGGGCATGGACCATCTTGACCACATCCTGAGTATTGTTGGCCATAGGTTGAATAACGCATGTATGCATGTAAATCGATGATGGTATAGATTTTAGCCGAGGTTAAGGTTTCTAGAAGTGGTTTTACATAATTGTCATAATAAACTGGATTGATACTTGGTTGACCGGGTGAGTTCCATTGTAGATAACTCCAACTTAGAGGAACTCTAATCGTATTCATACCCGCATTCACAAATTCCTGTGTTTCGTACAAATCAGAAGTTGCCTGATTCGCATCTTCTTTAGATAAATTGGGGATAGCAAAAGGTGAAATTAATTTACCAAATTCTAGCCCCGATAGATTAACACCAGCAAATAACCAATTTTTTAAAGGACCGCTTGGTGACTTAAATTCAAAGTTAGGTTGTATCGGCGTATAAGCAATATTACCTGTTAAAAGACCAGTTGAATCAATTTTTTGATTTTCATAAACGATATGTACGCCCTGAGGCGGGGTGTAACTGGCAATCGATGGTTTGGGATTTTGATCGCCAATTGATAGACCCAAATAGCCTAAATAATCGTTGTCTGTAGAACAACCATTTAATCGCACACTGCCACCAGCATAATAAAGATTACCGGAAGCTTGATTGGCGTCTCCAGATTGATTAGGACTTAAAGTAAGTGTCACAGAACCTGAAGCGTTTTGAATACACACATATACAGGGGATTTATATGCTTCCGGACCAACGCCTTGAATGTTATTGGTGAGTATTGCTGCATAACTATGATTAATTAATAATAAAATAAACGGGGATAAAAAAAAAGATTGTTTATTCATGATGACATTTTCCTTGTCTGTCTCTTAATTGTCGCTTCCATTTCACACAATTCATTAAGATTTAACAAAACACACGGCGAACAGCTATCAAAGCTGTTGCCACGTTGCTTTCGTTCGATACAAATTTTCCAAATCTTGGATGTTTTTATTTCCTTGTCCCGATAACTTAAAAATATCTCGCTCAATTTTAAAATAGACACCAACAGGAACAGGATACTCTGGAAAATCTAATTGCATTAAACGCATGGCTGAGATGGGATCAGTCGGATCATGCAACGTATGCGCTTTTTCTGCAGATACACGAACCAAATGGTTTTCGTCGTCTAAAGTTAAGGCTTTATCTGAGGCTTCTCCATATAATAGAGGTTTACCTGCTTGTAATTGAATGGTCTGTTGTGCTCGATTTGCTTTTACGGCAAAATCATCAAAAGCGCCCTCATTGAAGATGTGGCAATCTTGGTAAATTTCAATGAATGCAGTGCCAGGATGAGCATGAGCTTCTTTTAAAATTGAGCCTAGATAATTTGGATCTTTATCTACGGCACGCGCAATAAAGCTGGCTCCAGCGGCTAAAGCAAATTTCAGGGGATTAACTGCTTGAGTGTTGACACCATGTGGGGAGGTTTTGGTGACTTGACCAAGCTCTGAAGTGGGTGAAAATTGCCCTTTAGTCAAACCGTAAATTCTATTATTAATGAGTAAAACATTGATATTAACGTTACGCCGCAGGGCATGAAGCAAATGGTTTCCACCAATACTTAATGCATCACCATCGCCTGTGATCACCCATATAGATAAATCATCCCGAAGTGCTGCTAATCCGGTTGCCACAGCCAGCGGTCGACCATGGATGGTATGAAACCCATAGGTGTTCATGTAGTATGGCAGCCGTCCAGCGCAACCAATCCCAGAAATAAATACATGCTTTTCTGGCGGTAAGCCCAAATCAGGCAAAACTTTTTGTAATGCCGCTAAAATCGCGTAGTCACCGCACCCGGGACACCAACGTGTTTCGACTTGATTCGTAAAATCCTCACGCTTCAATAAAGGTTTGTCCATGGACCTTATCCTTAATCAGATTGACCAGTTTTTCAGTAGAAAAAGGTTGTCCGTTGCACTGGGTAAGTGCTTTGGCATCAACCAAATATTTGGCACGCAATATTTCACACAATTGGCCGCTGTTTAACTCTGCAACAAATACTTGTTTGTATTGTCGAATAATATGTCCCAAATCATCCGGCAGTGGATTTAGATATCTCAACTGCAATAGTGCGATGGGAATGTTCTCTGTTTGGCATTGAAGCACAGCCGCCTCCAAACTCCCATAGGTACTTCCCCACCCGATTAAAAGAATTGACGCATGAACATGACCCTCTATTTGAGTGGGCGCATATGTTTTGGCAATATTTTTAATTTTTGATGCGCGCAATTCAACCATGTGTTGATGATTATTAGCGTCATAGCTAACATGACCATCAATACCCTGTTTTTCTAATCCACCTAATTGATGAATAAAACCAGGGGTACCAGGAATATTCCAACTACGACTCAGTTGTTCGTCCCGTTGATAAGGTTTAGAAAATCGATTCACTTGAATGTTTGGTAAAGCAAGTGACGATATATCTGGAATTTTCCACGGCTGTGCTGCACTGGCTAAATAAGCATCCATTAATACAATGACTGGTGTCATGAAGGTCACTGCTATGTTGAATGCTTCAAGGATGATATCAAAGCAATCTGCGGGGGTTTTGGGCGCCAATACAGCCAAGGGTGCTTCACCATGGCGACCGTAAAGTGCTTGTCGTAAATCACTTTGGCCTGTTTTGGTTGGTAAACCAGTGGAAGCCCCCGCCCGCTGAACATCCAAAACCACCAGGGGTAACTCGCTAACCACACCTAAGCCTAAGGCTTCACTTTTTAAATCCAATCCGGGACCAGAGGTACATGTCAGCGCTAGGCCACCTCCAAACGATGCCCCTAAGCATGCACAAATAGCCGCAATCTCGTCTTCTGCTTGAAAAAGCTTTATGCCATATTCTTCTAATTTTGCACACTCATGTAAAACTGCAGAAGAAGGTGTAATGGGATATCCAGCAACTAATGTTGGCATTTTTGTTGCTGTAGCGAGGGTTGCCATAGCCAAAGACACAGCCTCAGTCCCCGTTATTTGTCGATATTCTCCTTTATCGCGGGATATCTGCCCCATCATATAAGGCCGACGAGATAACTCAAGTGTCATGGCATAATTATAACCAGCCATCAATGCTTGTTGATTCGCGTTAGCCATCAGCTGATTAGATTTAAATTTTTTATGGATAAAATCCATGCAATGATCAGGAGACAAATCAAATAACCATAAAACCAAACCCAATATATAAAAATTTTTGGCTTTTTTAGCTTCAGCATGGCTTAGATTTAATGATGAGACAGCTTGTATGGTTTGAGAGATCAATGGAAATGAAATCACTTGATAACATGAAGCAGCGTTATCCAAAACAGAAGGATCGCATTGTGCCTTTTCCCAATCTTTGGCTTGCATGCTATCTTCATTTAAAATCAACACACCATCTTGATTTAGGTATTGAAGAGAGTTTTTGAGGGCGGCCGGATTCAATGCCACCAATACATCTAGCGTTTCTCCTGCGGTAAAGAGCGCTTTTTCTGCCATAGCAAGCTGAAACCCGGATACACCCGCAACGGTTCCTGCTGGTGCCCGAATTTCAGCAGGAAAATCAGGCAAGGTCCTAACATCTCGTCCAGATAGTGCTGCTGAGATAGTCAGTTGTTCACCAACTAGTTGTATGCCGTCACCAGAATCTCCGGTGATACGAATAACGATTGAATCATCTGATGTTTGTTTCAACATAACGTGCTTCCTGCATCAATTGTTTCATGGTTTTTACCGCTTCTTTAAAACCACAGGAAAGCGCTCTAGCTACAATCGCATGACCAATATTTAATTCATGGATAATGGGAATTGCTGCTATTGGTTTAACATTGTGGTAATGAAGGCCATGTCCAGCATTTACAACCAATTTAAGCTTAGCAGCATATGCCGCTGCTTGTCTAATGCGATTTAATTCTAGCATTTGTTGTGCTGTTGTTTTCGCGTCAGCATAGCATCCTGTGTGCAATTCAACGGTTGTTGCGCCAGTTGCTAATGCCGCATCCAACTGTTTTGAGTCGGGATCAATAAATAAAGAAACATCACTACCCACAGCGCTTAGTTTTTTGACAGCCTCAGAGACAATATCAAAATGTTTGATGACATCTAGACCTCCTTCCGTTGTCACTTCTTCACGCTTTTCAGGAACCAAACACGCATGCTCGGGTTTGATATCTTCAGCAAATGCCAACATTTCATCGGTAACGGCAAGTTCAAGGTTCATTCGGGTTTGTAAAACGGCTTTAATCATTCGTACGTCACGCTCTTGAATGTGACGTCGATCTTCTCTCAGATGCAAGGTGATGCCATCAGCTCCAGCCTCCTCAGCATCGATCGCAGCCTGAACCGGATCTGGGTAGCGCGTTAAGCGAGCTTGTCGTAGCGTTGCAACGTGATCAATATTGACACCTAAAAAGATTGAGTGATTCATAGAAGGTCTGCCATGTTGTAAATCATGAAAAATTTACGTATAGTCTACCACCTCAAATTGACAACGTGAATCATATCTCATGCAAGTAACTCGCACACAAGCTCATGCAGCTGCTGAATTAATTTTAAATCAATATCCACAATTTAAACCACAAGTTGCTATTGTTTTGGGATCAGGTTTGGGTGGGTTGGCAGATCAACTTCAAGATTTAGTGGTGATTTCTTACAAAGACTTACCTGGATTCCCTTCCGGATCAATACATGGTCACGCTGGAAAGCTTGTACTTGGACGAATGGGTGGTGTTGATGTGGTCTGTCTTCAAGGCCGTGCACATCTATATGAAGGTAACCATGCTCATGATATCGTAAAAACGTATGTAAGAACCCTAAAGTTATTGGGGTGTGAGTATTTTATTGCGACCAATGCTGTTGGTTCGCTGCATGAAGAAATAAGTCCTGGTGAATTGGTTTTAATTCATGACCACATCAATCTTCAACCAACCAATCCTTTGGTTGGCCCAAATGATGATGCGTTTGGTCCACGATTTCTACCCCTAGATAAGGTTTATGATGCAACGCTACAAGAAACTTTTCATCAATTAGCCTCTGAGCATGACATCAGGCTACATCGAGGTGTATATTTGGCTTTACTTGGCCCAAACTATGAAACAGCTGCTGAGATTCGCGCATTTCGTATATTAGGTGCTGATGTGGTGGGTATGTCTACAGTACCAGAAGTCTTGGTTGCAGCTCATTGTGGATTAAAAATTGGTGTGATTTCAATTGTTACGAATTATGCTACTGGCTTGAATGCTACAGTACACGATCATGCTGAAGTTGTATCAGTTGCTGAAAAAGCGGGAGAAAAACTCAGCCAATTGATTCGAGCATTCACAAACTCATTAGGTTAAAGGAAATCATTAATTAACGGCCTTTTATTCTCCAATTTTAGCATCAAAATACAAGGCAGAGCGTTTTTCTCGCATTTTTTGCTCATCAGGAAAATAATCGGGTAAAGTTCCAATCAAATCTCGTGTACGGATGATTGATTGATAAAAATGTGCCCGATAATCACATAGTCTTTTCATCATGTGTTGAGATCGCTCAACATATGATGCCATTTGACTCACGACAAAATCTCTGTTTGTTTGATCGATTTCTCGCTGCTTTAATTCTTTTGCTATGGCAACCAATTGACGTTGACTTTCAGCCACTAATTTATTGTGTTCAAACTCTTCTATGTCGTATTGCTCACCAATTTCAATGAGCTTTAGTCGTTCCTGCTCCAATAAATCTTTTGTACTACCAGGTTGGATCTCTGGACCATCTGGTCCAGGCGCATTGCCTGAACCAGATAATAAAAACTCAACGAACATCTTCTGCGCAAACTCACGATAATCTCGGGCTTGGTTCAGTATGATACCATTTAAAATGTTTTTCACGGGTACTTGTAACAAGGCGTGATAAATGCTTGATTCGTCTTGTACGGCTGCTAGCATATCTTTTTGATCAAGTTGAATACCAATTAAGCTCAAAGTACGCTCAACTGTTATCAAGCCATAGGTGGAGAACCAGTGAGATAGCGATTCTTCCATTGAAGGTGATGGCGTTATGTCTTCCATATGTTTGACCTCATTACATACCCAAACGCGGCGTGTGCTGAAATCTTAAGTCAGCATACTCATTTTCCAGAAAGTGATTGAGAGATTTTGTTGGATCAGTTTCACTGTCCATCAAACGTTTGAGCTCTCTTTGTTCCAGCATTGGTATCGGCTCTTTCCCTGGTTTGGGACGCGCATAGGGCTTAGGCGCATAAACGCCCCCAAAGCAATTACAATCTGTTAGTTCGTATCGGTCTAAAACCATAGCCTGATCTAAAATCTTTCGACCATCTTGCGTTGCCTGATACGCTATTGGATATGCTCTGCACCCGTTACCTTCTTCATGGATAAAATATCCATTAGTGAGTAAGCCGGTTTCTACTTGCTCTAACCATTTTGTCACTGATTTTTGCAGCGCTTGTTGAAAAATAGCTTCTTTTTCTTCATCGATGACTTCGTTACCCTTGCTATCTAACTCAGGATTACCATACTCATCGCATTTAACAACAAAACGTCTGATAAAGTCATCACGTAATGCAACAGATATCTGGCCTTGTTCATCGACACCCACAGTATAATGAATATCAGGGACCTCATGATGTTTGTCATCGATTTTAAGTTGACTTCTACGTACTTTATCGTAATTAACGTTCACTCGCCAATCGGAAAAATTCTTAACAATGTATTTTTCAACGAATTGCATTTGTGCGTTTGTCATCAACTTACCAATTCTTGCGAATCTAGGCTCTAACTCCATGATATAGGATTGAAAATTATGTTGTTGCATCGAGTGCCGCATTTGACTTTTTCTTTGTTCTTCAGCTTCACGCACTAAGTCAGCACCCTCTTGTTCTAATTTTTCCCTTCTTTCTTTACGTTTTCCACGACTGAGTGCCGATTTCATTTCTTGTTGTATGATGCGAGCAGACTTGTCTCTACGCGCCTGCTCGTTAGCTAATTCTAATTCAAATTTTTTCTTCAAGTCCGCTTCTTTCAATGCATCTAATTCGGCGCGACGTTTATCGACCATAACAACTCCCAAGAAGTTCAAATTTAAAATTATTTGTTTTATTGTAACACAAAATCAGAGGATTTTCATCCCAATCGCTCAATACATATCGCTGATATTTGCGATACTTGTCTGTATGTTCAGATAAACCAGGTTGGTGAGTATGCCCGTGAATAAGGCAATCTACCTGATATGCATTTAAATGGCTGATCACTGCTGACGCTACAACGGCCATACGCTCTACAGGTTTATAGCGATTTGTTTGGCTGTGTTGACGTACTCGATTCACAATACAGTCTCGAAAATGATAAGGCAATTTTAAAAATAGGGTTTTAAAAACTCGATTTCTGGTTAATATACGCAAGTATTGATGCGATTTATCGCGGGTACAATATCGATCCCCATGTGTTAATAAGACAGACTGGTTGCCCAATTGAATCACGCTCGGTTCTGATAGTTCAATTAAATTGGCTTCTTGAAAAAATTTTTTGCCTAAAAGAAAATCGCGATTACCGACCATAAAATAGAGCCGTACATTTTGTTTAGCAAGCCACGCTAATTGAGCGGCAATTTCTTCGCTCCACGCATTTAACCCTTCATCACCCGGCCAAACATGAAAAAAATCACCTAGAATATAAACCGATTTGGTCGACTTTACGGCCCACTGCACAAAGGTCCTGAAACGCTCAGTAATCACAGGCATTTCTGGATGCAAATGTAGATCAGAGATAAACACAGCATCATGTTTAACATGGTTCATTACAGCGGCTCAATCTGAATATGTTCATCACGAAGAAAAATTTGGCAAGGACCGTCCGTGGCTTGCATGGCGTCGCTTAAGCAATAATAACCTGCAATAGCGACTAACTCAGCATCTAGCGATTGACAAAAAATTCTGGCATCTTTGTTTCCTGCAATACCTGCTAAAGCGCGGCCTCTGAGAGCACCGTACACATGAATATTACCATCTGCTAATAATTCGGCTCCATGGCTGACAGACGATGTAACCACCAAATCACCTCCCTTGCTCACCACCTGTTGCCCTGAACGAACGGGTACGGTCAAAAGACGAGTTTTGATTGTTTCAGATGATGATATTACCGCTTCTTCATGATTTTCTGATTGCGTCATCATTGGTTTATCATGACTAGAAGAAGCAAATAAAGTAGGAAGGCCCAAACTTTCGGCCAGTGCGGCATAAATGGGTAACCCACCTTGAATGGCAACAGGGATCATGCCAGATACCCTGAGTTCATGACAAAATCCTGCTAGATCTAACTGCTCATCTTTAATTAACGAACAGTCTAATATGATAGGTGTATTATCAAATAGCCGCGGTGCTTGAGCAACGACTGAAGCGAGATGCTTTGTAAAAAACACCTTATCAGTGCTCATTAACTGAACAACAGTTAAGGTGTACAAACGTCCTTTTAATTTGAATGCAGGATGATCCGCCATACAAGAATACCCATCGTCAATTTTTTTGTTATACTACCACGAGGACAGATATAACAGAAGGTTTAGGACGTGGAGAAATTGTGGTTTGATCAATATCAACAGGGAGTTCCACACCAGGTATATCCCGATTCTTATTCATCATTGCTAAAATTCTTTGATGAATCGTTTAAAAAATACAGCCGCTATGTCGCCTACGAGAACATGGGCACCAGCATGACTTATGGCGAGTTGGAGAAGTTAAGTCGCGATTTTGCCGCCTATTTACAACATTTAAACTTAAACAAAGGTACCCGTGTTGCCATCATGATGCCGAACCTATTGCAATACCCTGTTGCATTGTTCGGAATTTTACGAGCAGGTTATGTAGTCGTTAACACCAATCCGTTGTATACAAAAGATGAGCTAACACATCAACTCTCTGATTCAGAGGCTGAGGCAATTATTGTTTTGGCTAATTATGCGCACACCGTCAAGGAGGCATTGCCTGATCTACCAAAGCTAAAACACATTATTGTCACCGAACTGGGTGATGCTTTTCCACCTACAAAACGATTCATTATCAATAACGTTGTCAAATATCTTAAGCGTATGGTGCCTGGTTATCATGGCCTAACGACTATTCCCTACCAAGAAGTTTTACAACAAGGCGCCGGCTTTTTGCTCTCAGAGGTCCCGTTTTCTAAAAATGATATTGCTTTCATTCAGTACACTGGAGGCACCACTGGTATTTTAAAAGGGGCCATATTGACGCAAAGAAACATGATAGCGAATATCTTGCAAGCCTCAGCATGGATATCTCCGTTAAATGTTGGACCCAAAGACACCATCATTACTGCGTTGCCGCTCTATCATATTTTTTCATTAACCGCGAACTGCCTGACGTTTTTTAAAGTTGGAGCTAAAAATATTTTAATCACTAATCCTCGTGATACAGCAGGATTCATTCGAACCATAAAAAGAGCTAAATTTACTGCGATTACAGGAGTCAACACGCTTTTTAACTCGCTTTTGAACCATCCTAACTTTAAACATGTAGACTTTTCAAAGCTCAAATTAACGTTATCAGGTGGCATGGCACTACAAAAAAGTGTTGCAATAAGATGGCGTGAAGTGACAAAAGCGCCTATCTTAGAAGCATATGGTCTGACAGAAACAAGCCCAGCCGTAACCATCAACCCGCTTTCACTAAAAGAATACAATGGCAGTATTGGTTTACCAATTCCTTCAACAGATATATCTATTCGCGATCCAGATGGCAAAGAATTATCCACAGGTGAGGTGGGAGAACTTTGTGTCAGTGGTCCACAGGTCATGCCAGGCTATTGGCAACGACCTGATGAAACAGCCCTTGTTTTTTGGCCAGATGGTTTTCTACGAACAGGAGACACCGCGCGGGTTGATGCTTTAGGATACGTTTACTTAATTGATCGCATCAAAGATATGATCCTCGTTTCGGGTTTTAATGTTTATCCTAATGAGATCGAACAAGTCATCAGTCAAATGCCTGGTGTGCTTGAAGTAGGTGTCATTGGTATACCAAAATCATCTGGTGGTGAACAAGTCAAAGCTTGTGTCGTCAAAAAAGACCCTGCTTTAACTGCCGAAGATATCATTGAATTTTGTCAATTGCATCTAACTGGATACAAAGTTCCAAAGATTATTGAATTCTATCAAGGCCTACCTAAATCCAATGTCGGAAAAGTTTTAAGAAGAGCGTTAAGAGAGATGTCAGAAAAAGAGTAGCAACCTGCCATAATTTTTCGTATTCTTTTAAGATGTATTTTGGATGCTTACATAGCGGCATCCAGAAACTGTCAGTGCGCATGATCGTTCATACTCAGTGACAATGATTGGAGTCTGTTGCATTTAGGCCTACGAAACGAAAAACAAGAAGATTTAAAACTCGGGTGAAGTGAATAGCTAGTCGTATTTAACCAAGAGTTCAGGGATTCATTTGTTTTTGCTTCCATAGATCCGCTGTGAACAGACTCTAATTTCTGGTTCTACAGACTTTTAAATAAGGATCTATCCATGACAAGCATCGTGGCAAATTTTGAAATACCTTATATTCAAGTTTTAAATGAGCAAGCTGAATTATGTGCCCCGTTGCCTGAGTTTGCTAAAGATCGTGACACACTGGTTCATCTGTATCGCATGATGGTTTTGACGCGTCTATTTGATAAAAAAGCCATTGCTCTACAACGCACTGGCAAAATGGGTACCTATGCGCCGATAAATGGACAAGAAGCGATTTCATCAGCAATTGGACATGCGATGCGTCCTGAGGATGTTTTTGCTCCCTACTACCGTGATTATGCTGCACAATTGCAGCGTGGGGTAAAAATGTCCGATATCTTTTCTTATTGGGGTGGTGATGAGCGAGGTAGTCTGTTTGATGGTCAATCTTCAGATTTACCTATCTGTGTTCCCATCGCATCACAATGCTTGCATGCTGCTGGTGTTGCTTTCAGTTTTAAGTACAGAAAAGAAAAACGTGTCGCTGTCGTGTGCATTGGGGATGGAGGAACGTCTGAAGGTGATTTTTACGAAGCTATTAATGTAGCTGGCGCCTGGAAATTACCCGTTGTATTTGTCATCAATAATAATAAATGGGCTATATCAGTACCTCTTTCTAAACAAACGGCGACAAAAACATTGGCACAAAAAGCAATTGCAGCCGGATTTTCAGGCATTCAGGTTGATGGAAATGATATGCTTGCTTCGCGCCTAATCATTGAAGAAGCAACGGAGAAGGCGCGTCGAGGAGAAGGTCCTACATTAATCGAAGCCATCTCCTATCGTCTTTCTGATCACACAACAGCTGATGATGCTACCCGCTATCAACCCAAGATTGAGGTTGATGAAGCGACATTAAAAGAACCTGTATCTCGGTTCAAGCGATTTTTAGAAAATCATATACAATGGACATCACAAGAAGAAGATCAGCTGATACAAGAATGTTCTCAAGAAGTTCAAGAAGCTGCTGCAGAATATTTAAATAAAACACCACAACCCATTAGTAGCATGTTTGATTTTCACTACGAGACTTTGCCAGATTATCTCATCGAACAGCGTGCCATAGCTATGGAGGAAGGAAATGCCTGATATCACCTTGGTTGAAGCCGTTACACAAGCCCTTGCATACGAATTGGCTCATGATGAAAACGTGGTCATATTTGGTGAAGATGTTGGCAAAAATGGTGGAGTTTTTCGTGCAACTGTCGGTTTACAAGAGCGTTTCGGTGAAGAACGTGTTTTTGATAGTCCGTTGGCTGAATCGATGATTGCAGGTCTTGCTGTTGGAATGTCAACACAAGGTTTAAAACCTGTTGCTGAGTTTCAATTCATGGGATTTATTTATCCTGCCATGAATCAAATCATCACACATGCAGCACGGATGCGTAATCGTACACGCGGCCGCTTACACTGTCCGATCGTCTTTAGAGCCCCTTTTGGTGGTGGTATTCGAGCTCCGGAACATCATTCAGAGAGTACTGAGGCTTTGTTTGCTCATATTCCAGGCTTACAAGTTGTGATTCCATCTTCACCAAAACGTGCCTATGGATTGTTGTTGGCTGCTATTCGTAACCCTGATCCTGTTATTTTTCTTGAGCCAAAACGAATTTATCGTTTGGTGAAACAACCTGTTGAAGATAATGGCGAAGCGCTACCTCTAGGCACTTGTTTTACGCTACGTGAAGGCGATGACGTGACATTGGTTAGTTGGGGCGCAAGTTTACATGAAACAATTCAAGCCAGCAGCCAATTAGAACAAGAAGGTATTTCGTGTGAGGTGATTGATGTTGCGAGTATTAAACCTTTAGATATCGAAACTATCTTAAACTCTGTACAAAAAACAGGGCGATGTGTGATCGTGCATGAAGGTGCAAAAACCTGCGGGGTAGGTGCTGAAATCTCGGCATTACTGATGGAGCATGCACTCACAGATCTTCTCGCACCGGTTGCTCGCGTAACAGGATATGATGTCGTGATGCCCTACTTTCAATTAGAAAAACAATACATCCCCAGTGTCGAGCGAATCAAAACAGCTGTGCTCAATACATTGGATCATGAACCAATCAGAGTGGCTTAAGGAGCAAACCCATGGATATTTTTAATTTACCTGATTTGGGCGAAGGATTACCAGACGCCGAAATTCATGAATGGTTTGTTAAAGTTGGTGATCAAGTCGACGTCGATCAACCGCTTGTTTCGATGGAAACCGCCAAAGCAGTTGTTGATGTGCCCTGCCCACAAAAAGGGATCATTTCCAAACTATATGGTAACCCTGGAGATGTGATTAAAACGGGAGATCCCTTGATAGGGTTTGAGGCACAAAAAAATGCTTCAGCAGATAAAGGCACTGTGGTCGGAAAACTAGAGGAAAGTGATGAAATAACGCAAGACATATTTATTATAGGTTCACCTAAATCAACCCAACAACGTGTTAAAGCAACGCCCCAAGTCAAATTATTGGCTAAAAAACTAGCTGTGGATTTATCTGATTTAAAAGGTACTGGCGAGCATGGTTTAATCACAAAAATAGATGTTGAAAAGGCTTCAGCTCGTCAAACAGCAATTCCAGATGGCTTTGAACCATTGAGAGGTGTCAGAAGAGCCATGCTTCATAGCATGATGCAGTCTCATCAAGAAGTTGTGCCAGTCAGTATTTTTGATGAAGCAAACATCGATGCCTGGTCTGAAAATAATGATATCACTGTTCGATTGATACGAGCCATTAGCCATGCATGTCAAATTGAACCAGCACTCAATGCCTGGTTTGACACCGCGCATAGTGCAAGGCAATGTTTTAAAAAAATTAATCTTGGCTTGGCAATGGACAATGAGGAAGGCTTATTCGTGCCTGTATTGCATGATATTGATGCGCAATCAGACCAGGATTTGCGACGTTCTATTAATGAGTTAAAGGAAACCGTGAGCAATCGTAGCATTCCTGCTGAAAAACTAAAAGGCGCGACCATTACCTTGTCTAATTTTGGAAAATTCGCCGGGCGTTTTGCTAGTCCAATTATTGTACCACCTATGGTTGCTATTTTAGCCGTGGGTCGTTTATATGAAGGCGCAATCAGCAAAAACGGAGAGCTCGAATCATGCCGATTACTGCCATTGTCTCTAAGTTTTGATCACCGAGCTGTCACTGGTGGAGAAGCTACTCGATTTTTAGGGGCTGTGATGAAAGCTTTGGCTCAGCCAGATTGACAAGGGTTCAATCCCTTTAAAATTTGCAAAAATACGAAGCTGAACTTTCCCTACTATCAAGATATATCGATAAGAGATTAAAGGTAAAAAAACAAAAAAAATGAATGAATTTTTTGCAAAGTATATTTTTTATGATAAGATGCTTAATTTTTAAGTAATTTAAAAAGGCTTATTAATGAAAAACCAAATGTGCAAAAATTTTTTTGTTACGCTTTTAATCATATTAACTTCTAAGATGGCTTTTTCTGAACCTCTGGGGAGAGATCCCTCTTACGAGCTCGAGGTTAGAATCAATAACAATGGTACAGAAAACTGCTCATTAATTAATATATCGACGCCGTTTCCTCTTACAAACATACTAATTGATAGCAGTGTTCCAAGTATCCTTGCGAGTAGTGGGGAATTATATAAATTCACGATTGGCGGTAAAAAAATAGATTATAGCATCAGTTATCAATGCGGACCTTACAAAAAATTCACCCTACACATGCAGCAATATTATAAAAAAAATCACTGGCATAGCAGCAATGTGATGAATATGGAAAATGCAGTGGATGTCTTTGAAACACATGAAACGAAGCCTGCATGCATCAGTAGATACACAAATATCTGTGATGAGTCAGGCACTATTGCCTGGCATATTTCAAATTAAATTGAAACATTGAATGCTTTTACGTCAAAATCTTACGCGCTTGGTAAATCTGTTTCGACATGGCTGCTAATCGGCAGCCTGCTAGTGCAATGCGCTCTTCGCTAATTGATTGTGTTTTTTTATGATATTCCTCACTAGGAATAATGTATTCAGGAGTCTGGTAAGCAAACCCGGCGGCCAATTGATACGACTCCTGAGCCCAATTTTTTGGATCTAGATCCATGCTTTTCTGACAAGGCCAGCGTTTTTCAAGCATGGTGGCTACATGCTTAATATCTTGTCGTAGTGACTTTTTGTGTCGAACCAAAGCACCACCACCAACATCCCAATAACCATGTAGGTTTTTGCTCAATAAATTGGGACCTAACCGATAAAGATTTCCGCCTTTATCGCTACGCGGATAATTTGCATTGATATATTTAATGCAATGCATGGGTTGATGAATGTCACCTACCACATGCCATAAAATACGTAGAGAGATAGTGCGATCTACTTTATCGACATTTGAGTCAGACAGTATTTTTTTTGCCATTTTTACAGCCACGACAGCATTCATTTTGCTAACACGCGAACGGGTTATATAATCAGGAGAATAAGGTAAACCAATGTAATGTAACTTACCAAGCGGTTTTACTTGATGATTCCATTTCACTGCACGCAATTTATCTAACCATATTGATGATTGAATCAAATCCTCATATTTATCATGAGAAGAAAATCCTTGATTATCGTGTTGAAAGAAGATTCGCTCGGCAGGTGTTAATTGATCGTAAGCAATTTGTGCAATTAAAAAATGTCCGAATGCATTCCACGCCCAAACTTTCGTAGAAAAAAAGAGACTTAATACAGTATAAATAAGTTTTAATCTGTGTCGAGCTGTGTTGGTCATCATTTGCTATACCTCACGGTTAGTGACATAATATGCATCACTTCTTAACAGTATTATGGCCATATGTCTAGAATTAAATGTGCAGTCATTGGTGTCGGTTATCTTGGGCGTTTTCATGCGCAAAAATACCAACTTTTGTCAGACGATGTGGAATTAGTCGCGATATGTGATGTCAACCAAGAAGCATGTGAGCGTGTTGCCATCGAGTTAAACGTTCCAGGCTACACGGACTACCGAACAATATTCGGTAAAGTAGACGCTGTGAGTATTGCTGCCACCACACGCGCACATTTTGCCATAGCTGAAGCATGTTTGTCTCAAGGTATCCATGTTTTACTCGAAAAACCCATGACAGAAACAGTGGAACAAGCCAATAAACTGATACAGTTAGCCCATCAACACCAAGTGAAACTTCAAGTCGGTCATCTAGAGCGGTTTAATGCCGCACGTATGGCCGTCGAACCATACATGACAACCCCCCTATTTATTGACTCTCAAAGGCTCGCACCCTTTACGCCAAGAGGTGCTGATGTCAACGTTATTCTAGATTTGATGATCCATGACATTGACCTGATTCAAAGTATGATCAAAAGTCCCATTGTTCACATTGACGCGTTGGGTGCGCCTATTTTATCAGCAGCTACTGATATTGCCAGTGCGCGTCTTACCTTTGAAAATGGTTGTGTAGCAAACGTTGTTGCCAGTCGAATTAGCTTCAAAACTGTGCGTAAAACGCGAATATTTCAACCCGCTTCATACATTTCCATCGATTATCAAAAAAAACAATTTGCAGTATTTGAAAAAGGCGATGGTGAAATGTTCCCTGGCATCCCAAATGTTGCACAAACAGAGCAAACATTTGAAACGGGAGATGCCTTGCGAGATGAAATCAGAGCGTTCATTGCTTGTATCAAACAAGACACAACCCCGCTTGTTACCGGGGTTGATGGGCGTGATGCGCTTGCAACAGCGGCTAAAATTAGTGAGTTGATTGATAAACGCCTTAAAACGCATCAAGACAGTTATCAACTTGAGGATGCATGATGATCAAGCATGTGGTGGTTATCGCCGGTGAAGAGTCTGGCGACATGCATGCCGCTGATTTTATTCGCGAATTAAAACAACGCCATTCAGACATCAAAATCACGGGTATTGGTGGGCAACACATGGAGCAAGCAGGTGTTAAATTGATAAACGATTTAGCCCGACATGCCGTCACAGGCTTCACAGAAGTGCTCTTCAATATTTCCAGACTTAAAAAAGGATTTCAACAAGTAAAAAATCACTTAAAAGAAACAAAGCCTGATTTACTGGTTTTAGTCGATTTTCCTGGTTTTAATCTACGACTGCTCAAGTATGCCAAAAAAACGTTAAACCTCCGCATTTTGTATTATATTAGCCCTCAAATATGGGCTTGGAAACCAAACCGTATCCATTTAATCAAAGCCTACGTAGATAAAATGGCAGTTATTCTCCCATTTGAAAAAAATATATACGAAAAAGCTGGTGTTCCCGTATCATTTGTCGGCCATCCATTGGTCGATAAAATACCCAACACATATGACGCGATACGCTTAAAGCAAGAATTAGCGATTCCCAGCAACAAAAGAATTATTGCACTGCTTCCAGGTAGCCGAAATAACGAAATTCACTATTTAATGCCTGTACTCCGTAAAACAGCCATGAGACTATCACAAAAGCACCCAGACCTACATTTTGTCATCCCCATGGCAAGCTCGATTCGCCAGGACGTGATAGATAATTATTTGAAAGACACCAATCTGGCATACAGCCTCATCCGAGAAAGAGCCATCGATACAGTCAGTTGTAGTGATGTCGTGGTGGCGGCTTCCGGAACTGCCTCACTTGAGTGCGCCCTTTTAATTAAACCCATGTGTATCATCTACAAAGTTTCCTGGTTAACCTTCTTCGTTGCATCACTGGTCATGCGTGTTAAATTTTTAGGTTTGTGTAATTTGCTGCAAAATAAAATGATTGTACCAGAACTGCTGCAGTATGATTGTAATCCAGAGGAGCTCACAAAAGTGGTGGAAGAGCTCCTGTTCAATACGACATTTTCCAATCAAATGACTAAAAACTTACAACACCTTAAAGACGGCTTATCGTGCCAAAAGTCGGATACGATATTATCTGATTTAATCGTTGATATGTTGTTTTAATTTTATATTGCTTTAAAAACATATATAATGTACAATATATAAACAATCAATATTTACCAAGAAGGTAGCTTTTATGACTTTATCTAAACAAGAAGGAAAACTTTCTAATGTGCGCGTCTCATTGATGGGGGGTAAAGATGTCAATAAAACACCTTTATATCAAATATTGCATGAAAAGTTAGGTGGCAAACAAAATCCAACCGAGATTCCAATCACGAATTTCACAGATCTTGAGATCATAGATTGGGGCTCATACTATGTACAACTTCATAATGTGGTGCATAAATCAGATGACAAAATGCCAGGTCGGACAAGTGGTCTAGTAGAAACGAACTCAGGCATTTTTATACTGACGTATGATATTACTAACCAAAGTTCATTTGATGAAATAGAAGATATCCGAGCAAAACATGTGGAATTATTCAGCTCACCAAGTCAAGTCATTTTAGTTGGATTGAATCAACATTTACATAAACATTATAGGAATGTAGATAAATCTAAGGCAAAAGAATATGCTGAACTGCATCACATGGCTTTTTTTGAGGTCTCCACACTGACAAAACACAACATAGATGCTTTAAGCGAAGTGGTATCTAAATACGTAAAACAACATCATGACAGAGTAAAAGACAATCATCTCAAAGAAACAGAAAATTATAGAAAACTATTATGTACAAAAATTGGACTCTTCAAGAGTAAATACCCATCAAATCAGGACATCCAAAAAATTGGAGATATATTATTGGGCGCGGTCAACAATAACTTTGATTTGAAACCAGAAAACAAAACGACCATCAACCAACATTTATGGAATCTTCAGTTTACACGAAGTTCATTTTTTAATAGCGTCGTTAACGTATTAGCGGCTATTGTTAAAGAATTTTATTACATCCGAGAAACACTGGGCTTTATCAAGACCACCTCGCACATCAATAAAAATAGTCCTTATATGTTTTTTGGCGAAAAACAAGACACACAAGACTTTATAAAGGATATACAAACTGGTATCGAAAAGAGACCTTAGCTTAGATAGGCTTTAATTACGACGAATTGTTTTATTCATCTATTCATCACGAATACAATCGAACAAGAATAGGATCATGATAACTTGATCCTATTCACTCGATGTTTGCATACAAACCACATCAGCAATGATGTGATGCTGATATCAAAACACATGAACTATCCAAATGTTATTTGACACTTTTTATAATTTACAGAAGATTTTATGGATGAATTTTGATTAATAAGATATAATATAAATCATATTGTATTTTGTTATGGAAATCATGATGCAACAATCGAATGATAGGAAAGTCCACGCTATATTGTTAGGTGCTTCTGGAGCAGGAAAGACGATATTGAAACAAAGATTGTTTACCCCTAATTTTTCTCTATATTCAGTCCCTATTTATTCCTCCACCGTTGGCATTGATCATAAGACAGCGGGTCAGTTGGTGCTTTGGGATACGTCCGGTGCAAAAAGACACCAAATCATCACCAATAGTTATATTCTGCGTAAGTCGATAGTTATATTCGTTTTTAATGATCGGGCCTCATTTAATGATTTACAGCATCTCATCAGCAACGCATATGAAATTAATCCAGATATAAAAAAATGTCTTTTGATTGACATGCAACGAGATAATGCGTCGACTGAAGTAGCTTCTGACGAAGCAGAAGACTACGCCAATAAGAACAACATGACCTATTTTAAAATATCAATTAGAGAAAACCAATCAATTGAGCTAATTGAGGATCATCTGGCACATCTCACGCATGAACTAGGAGCCATACCAGCTAATTTTGATCATTCGATTCGAATATACACCATGCCTTTGCCCCAAGAACGAAATGGTATGTTTCGCTTTTTCGATAATCAAGCAATAACAACCTTGATATCTGGACTTTGGCAATCGGGAAAAAATGTGAAACCTTGAGTGTAAGCGATACAGGTTACATTCAAACACGCTTATCTCCTCGTATATTAGATACATGATTGGTGATATTTTATCGTCAGCTCTTGCATGCCCCACTCTCTCGTACTATCCTTACGAGACAAATCTCGGTGACTTCGTTTTACATGACTTTTTATATTGACATTCAGCATGCGGTATCAAATGCTGCAGCATTTGACGATCAAACATTACATAATTGGGCTTGTTTGGTATTAAAAACATCGGGTAAAGACAGTGCTGAGTTAACCATTCGTTTGGTTGGTGTCGAGGAAATAACCGAGTTGAACACAACTTACCGCCATCAAGCCAAATCAACCAATGTTTTAGCTTTTCCTTCTGAATTACCAAAAGAACTCATTTTGGATTACCCTTTTTTAGGCGATGTGATTATATGCCCTCGAGTTTTAGAGCAAGAGAGTCAAACGCTAAATAAGTCTCTTGAATCACATTGGGCTTTAATTCTGATCCACGGTATTTTGCATTTGCTGGGCTATGATCACATAAAAGACGACGATGCACGGATCATGCAATCGATCGAAATTGATTTGTTGCAACAACTTGGTTTTGAAAATCCCTACCTAGAGGACACGGATCTTGAATAAAGAACAAGATAGCCTATCTTGGCTCAGTCGTATGAAACATTTTTTGCACGGAGAACCTCAAAACAAAGAGCAGCTGATTGAGTTGTTGCGTGACGCACAGATACGTTCATTAATTGATGCAGAAACATTAGCGATGCTCGAAGGTGCATTAGCTTTTGCACAGCTGCAAGTTCGAGACATCATGCTACCCAAAAAACAGATGACCAGCATACACCACCGTGCAGAATTAGAGGATGTCATCCATACCGTTTCACAATCAGGCCATTCGCGCTTCCCTGTTACAGGGGAGAATAATGATGAAGTTATTGGTATTTTGCACGCCAAAGATTTACTTAGATTTCAATTGAAAGACCCAGAATCGTTTGACTTATCAGACATCATCCGATCTGCACCGATTGTGCCAGAAAGTAAACGTCTAGATACCCTACTCAATGATTTTAAAACCAATCGTAATCATATGGCAATTGTTGTAGACGAGTATGGATCTGTGTCTGGATTTGTCACCATAGAGGATATCATTGAGCAAATCGTTGGGGATATTGCAGATGAGTTTGATATTGATGAAGAAGCCTATATCAAAGCTCACAACGAAAAACACTACATCATTAAGGCCCATATGCCAATTGATGAATTTAACGAACAATTAAGTGCTGACTTTAAAGAAGAAAATTATGATACCATAAGCGGCATTGTCATGGCAGGATTTGGTTATTTACCCCAACCGGGAGAAAAGATCACCATGAATGGATTTGAGTTTATCGTGATCAGTGCCGATGCAAGGCGCATCCATTTACTTGAATGCTTTGATAAGCGCCCGAATGAATCAGAAGATACACAATAATGTTTTAAAACACCCATTTATCTATGAGGTTCTCCATATGTTGGACATGAAGTATATTTTGGAAAATACCGATGCTGTTCGCGATATCATCAAACGCAGAAATGTAACAGCGGATCTAGATGGTCTATTAGACATTTAGGCTAAGCGAAAAACAACGCTTATG